>ERZ888423.352-NODE-352-length-48536-cov-9.838741_pt1 | contig 48536 bp, 48 predicted proteins | sample MGYA00520523_ERZ888423 | MGnify/ENA primary metagenome ERZ888423 (study PRJEB32303, sample SAMEA104408611) | aquatic metagenome | biome: Brackish water; feature: Pelagic; material: water | place: Baltic Sea | collected 2014-06-08T10:24:00 | depth 30,27 m ... | reverse complement strand
TATGGTCAAATTTCTGCGCCTTGATTAGCAAGGAACCATCTTCTCTGGCTTATGTCCTTAAAAAACGAAATTAATCGCCTTTACGGGCGACAAGTCGTCTTGCTGAAGGGTGTTTGTGGAAAAACGCAAAAACAAGCGCAAAACGCCTTTAAATAAGCTCTTTTTAATAAGAATATTCTATTGAAAACAAACTAAACAATTATCAAAAACGATTAATCTGCGCTTTGATGTAAAAGCCGTGTCAATTGTACGGCAAGATCAGTAAAAATGATTTTTGCATTGCCGTTGCGCTCGATGTGTTCCTCAGCCTCTTGAAGCGCGCCTTGAATTTGCCAAATATTGTTTTGATGAATAAATGGAGCAAGTTTAGCTAAATCAAAGTCTTCGTGGTATTCATTGTAATAGACCAGCGACCTTGTTTTGTAGTGGGTTAAAAACGCCTGACGAATTAAACCACTGCAATAGGTCAAAAAGGATTTTTGGGTTTCTCTTCCTAGACCCGCCATATGGTCACTCCAACTGAGCAATTCTTGTATTGCCTTTTTGTTTCCTTTTGCTTTGAAGGCGCCGCGGGCCCACTGCAAAAACCACTGTTCAAATAAAGGTTCCTCGCCTTGAGCGTCAATAAGCTGCTGTGCTTTGTAGTAATCCCCATGCGCTGTTTTTGCGATGGACTGTGCCTGATGTTGCGTAAGTCCGTGATGCTGCGTCAGTGCTTGGGCTAAATCATTTTGAGAAAGCAGGGGAAGGCTGAGTAATTGACAGCGCGAATAAATCGTCTTTAAGATTTTGTCTTCCTCTTCGGTTAGCAGAAGAAAAACCGTTTTTGCTGGCGGCTCCTCCAGGAGTTTTAAAATTTTATTGGAGGATTCTGAGTTCATTTTCTCCGCCATCCAAATGATCATAATTTTGAATCCGCCTTCGTAAGATTTAAGCGCAAGCGTTCGGGTCATTTGTTCCGTATCGGAAACAGAGATACTGCCTTGCTTGCCCCCCAATCCGATGTGCTGGTACCAAGCCATTAACGAGCCATAAGGGCTGTTTTGAACAAAGCTTCGCCATTGAGGCAAAAAATCGAGGACTGATGGAGATTTTTTGACCGAGTCTGTAGTGTTGACTGGATACATAAAATGTAAATCGGGATGCACCAAAGAATCCACCTGATGTGCGGCCCTTTGATAACTTGAACCCTCCGGGTCTAAACCAGCACATAGGAGCGTTTTTGCATAGGCCAAAGCCAAAGGAAGCAAACCGCTGCCTGTAGGACCACTAAACAATTGGGCGTGGGCCACGCGACCATGCGCAGCGCTGGTGTGCAGATGGTTTTTAAGATGGTTTAATCCAATGATTTGCGCGTACTCCACCAAACAAATCTACGGATTTTTCCCAAGGCATAGACCTGGGAAAAACTTATATTTGTGGCAAAACAATCCTGTAATGAAGACCCTCAACGATTTTGATTTTAACGGCAAGCGCGCCCTGATACGCGTAGACTTTAACGTACCCCTTAACGCGAATCTCGAGGTGACAGATGCCACACGAATCCAGGCCGCTAAACCGACGATAATGCATATTTTAAATCAAGGAGGAAGCTGTGTTTTAATGTCCCATTTGGGGCGACCAAAGTCCAAAGAATCAGAATTTTCTTTAAGCCACATAACCTCAAATGTTTCTGAGATCTTGGGTGTGCCGGTGGCTTTTGTTTCAGATTGTATTGGAGAAGAAGCACAGGAGGCTGTAGCGCGATTACCACAAGGTGGTGTTTTGCTCTTGGAGAACTTGCGCTATTACCCTCAAGAAGAAAAGGGAGATCATGAGTTTTCAAAAGCTTTGGCGGCGCACGGAGACATCTACGTTAATGACGCCTTTGGAACAGCGCACCGCGCTCATGCGTCTACCGCAATTATCGCTGAGTATTTCAAAGGAAAAAGTTGTTTTGGAACATTATTGGCCTCGGAAATCATCAATGTCAATAAAGTAATGCATGACGGCGAGTCTCCTGTTACCGCAATTATTGGCGGGGCAAAGGTCTCGTCAAAAATTACAATAATTGAACGCATATTGGATTCTGTCGACCATTTGATCATCGGAGGAGGAATGGCCTTTACTTTTATCAAGGCGCAAGGAGGATCCATTGGAACCTCACTGGTTGAGGACGACAAACAAGAATTAGCGTTAAATATTTTGGCCAAAGCCAAAGCCAAAGGGGTTATGGTGCACCTGCCGATAGATACGGTGATTACTCAAGAATTTAGTAACGAGGCACCCACTGAAATTTCCCAAATTAATGCGATTCCTGATCAGTGGATGGGCCTTGACGCCGGTCCTGAGACGAGAAAGAAGTTTGCTGCGGTCATCGCGCAATCCAAAACCATTTTATTTAATGGACCTGTTGGTGTTTTTGAAATGCCGACTTTTGCTCATGGCACAATAGCCCTTTGTGAGGCGATTGCCCAGGCTACCAAAAACGGCGCATTTTCCTTGGTGGGTGGTGGCGATTCTGTCGCGGCGGTAAAACAGTTCAATTATGAGGATAAAGTAAGTTATGTTTCTACCGGGGGCGGCGCCATGCTTGAAATGCTCGAAGGAAAAACACTACCAGGAATTGCTGCGGTTTTAAACGCTTAAATAATGATCAAATCAATGGGTTCACTAAATAAAAATCGTATCATCACTCTTTATGTTTTTTGTGCCTTGCCCTTTTTGATGTTTGGACAAAATGAACCCCTCACATCGCCTGAATCCAAAGCCTCAACAAGCACAACCCAAATCTCCATTGCTGAGCAAGATAAGGAGGCTGATTTGGCGGGCGCAAACCCTCAAGATTCTTTAAGCCCCGGCTTAAGGAATAATCCAAAAGCAGCAGAAATTGAGCGCGCCTGGTACGCACTCCTTAGGGACACCTATCGTTTTGAAGAGCAGCAACAGGCAATAAGTGCTCAATGGGACAGCATCCCTTTACACGATAGTTTATGGTCGACAGAAACCTTTAAGTCCAGGCTTGCAGCCCTAGATCAAAAAACACCTTTTCACATTACCTATAACAGTTCTCTCGAACAGATTGTTCGGAATTATCTAAAAAACAGACGTCCGCAGTTGCAGCGACTTATGGGCTTGAGTCATTATTATTTCCCGATGTTTGAAGAAGTTTTTGCTCAGCACGCCTTGCCTTTAGAAATGAAATATTTGGCCATTGTGGAATCGGCCTTGGTGCCCACGGCGACCTCAAGAGTTGGCGCTCGAGGCTTGTGGCAGTTTATGTTTCAAACCGGCAAGATGTTTGATCTAAAAGTAAACAGCTATGTTGATGAGCGCTGCAACCCACTAAAATCGACGATTGCCGCCGCTGAGTACCTCAATCAGCTCTATGATATTTTGGACGATTGGGATTTAGCCTTGGCGGCTTATAACAGTGGCCCCGGCAATGTCAGCAAGGCGATACGCCGCTCGGGAGGGCGCAAGAATTACTGGAACATCCGCTCGTTTTTACCACGTGAAACGGCGGGGTATTTACCGGCATTTTATGCCACGATGTATATTTTTGAATACGCCAGCGCGTATGGGCTGACACCAACCAACACCCAGCCCCATTACGTCACCACAGACACAATACAAATAAACCAGACTATTGCCCTGTCCCATGTCGCTGCGTTGAGCCAAACCCCGCTAGAAACGCTGGAATTTCTGAACCCAGAATATACCCTAGGGGTCATTCCCTATATTGAGGACCGGCCCTATTATTTACGAATGCCGGTCAGCGATTTGGGCTTGCTCGTAGAGAATCAAGATAGTCTTTACGGCTTGGCTCGTGCCGATTTTGCGCAAAGAGAAAAACCGCTGCCCGAACTAGTAGACCAAAATAATCGCATTCGCTATCGCGTAAAAAGTGGAGATTATTTGGGTAAAATAGCCAATAAATATGGAGTTTCCGTTGCGCAAATTAAACGGTGGAACGGGCTTAAAAGCACCCAGCTCAGAATAGGACAAAGACTGACCATAATCCCCAAAAGAATTCCTGTAAACGAAACCACTGCGTCAAGCCGCACAAAAAACAACAATAAGGACGTGTATGTGGTGCAAAGAGGAGACTCTCTTTGGGGCATCGCTCAGAAGTTACCGGGGATTACTTTGGAAGATTTAAAAAAATGGAATGATATTAGTGGGTCAGAGATTAAACCAGGAATGGCCTTGAGCCTAAAACCACGATCATGAAAAAATTAATTGCCCTTTTCGCGATGACCCTTGTTTTGGCCTGCGGCCAAAACAGCACCACAGACCGCAGTTATTTACCCGAGTCGGTGGGTTCAATAAATGCCCTAAACGTTGTTGCGCCCCCAGAGATCTGGTCTAGTGCAGTGGGCGACAGTATTCGCAGTTGGTTCGCAGCCCCCACCCCAGGACTGCCACAAATGGAGCCCCTATTTAGCTTAAGTCACTTAGCCCCTGAGCATTTTACCGATTTCGCCCGAAGTTCTCGCCTAATTCTATCCTTGTCTTTAGGAGACCAAGACACCTCCAGCCTTAAAACCAATGCTTTTGCCCGCCCGCAACTTATGGCGGTGGCCCAAGGGCGCTCTGAGGAATCGCTGATCGCTTTGGTTCAAGCACAACAAACTCAGTGGATTGCACAGATGAAGGCCTTTGAATTGAAAGAGCGTCAACGGCGTACACAAATTTCCCCAAAAGTTCCTGAGGGATTGGCCCAAGATTTTGGGATCGAATTCCAGATGCCCTCAGCTTATCGCATCGCGGCTTCCTCAAAGGACTACTACTGGTTAAGAAAAGACTTGGTCTCTAATGGAACCACGAATATTCTCATCTATACGGCACCGTTGAGCATGATTCCCTCACAAGCAGAGTATCCCGGACAATATATTCGTCATATTAGAGACGCGATCGGAGCGCGTTTATTGCCCGTTGAAGATGACTCCCGGTTTATCACAGACACCACGTATGTTCCAGAAGTGAGCATGGAGTTTATACAAGGGCGTGAAACCATAGTTTCTCGTGGTATTTGGACCTTGAGCGACGCGTTTATGGGAGGGCCTTATTTGAATATGGCCATCAAAGACACAGTCAATGAACACTACTTAATTGTCGAGGGCTTTAGTTATGCCCCGTCTATGGGAAAGAGAGATTTGCAGTTTGAGCTCGAGTCAATTATGCGCACCATCAACTTCGTAGCGACTCCAGATAAGTAGCGACACGACCCTGCGTTGGACCCTGTGTCGATAACCCAAGGGTTCACCCCTCAACAGGGATCAAAGCGAAAAAGAATAGGACAAAATAAAAGGCGTGTATTGACGCTCGAGTCAAGCAATAAGAGGACTATTTTCCGTCTTCGGATTGCTCAGACTTATCTTCTTTGGAAGCGTCTTTAAACTCCTTAATTCCACTGCCCAGTCCACGCATGAGTTCAGGGATTTTCTTTCCACCAAACAATAACAATACAACCACCACGATTAAGATAATTTGTGGGGCACCGATTACTAAGGGCAAAATTTGTGCAGTCATGGAGTAAGAATTTATTAGCAAATGTAACAAGAAATACTAACATACGGCGTTTTGACCTTAAGTTTCAGAGAATCCGCGTACATTTGTTTTTATAAGCCTTAACACATGGCCCGTAAGACTTCAGGTAAAAAAAGTTTTAGAAAAAGGTTGGTACACAAGTACCGACTTTTAGTGCTGAACGAAGACACTTTTGAGGAGCGTTTTTCATTTAGACTCAACAGGCTCAATGTTTTTGTGATCACCGTTTTTTCAGCCTTGGGCTTAATTTTAGGCACGACCCTGCTCATCGCGTTAACCCCCTTGCGCGAATATATTCCGGGCTACGCGTCAACAAAACTGATCAAGCAAGCGGCAAGTCTCAGCGAACTAACCGATTCCCTGCAACAGCGTTTGGCAGCCAATGACACCTATCTTCAATCCATTCGCGAGGTGTTGACAGGCAATTTAAAACCCTCAGCTCTGAACAAAGATTCGATTATAGAAGCGGTTGCTCGCGAGGTCGATGCTCAGCTATTGGCGGCGTCTAAAGAAGACTCCTTATTGCGCGAACGCGTTCAACAAGAAGACAAATACAATCCCTTAAGCGATGAATCGGGTCAAGATTTTGTGCTTTTTCCACCGGTTTCTGGGGTTATTACAGGGACGTATGATCCCGAAGAAAAACATTTTGCCATTGATGTTGCGACGGTTAAAAACACCCCGGTCAAAGCGACCGCTGACGGCACTGTGATTTTGGCAGAATGGAACGCTGACACGGGTTATGTTGTGGTCCTGCGGCACAAGGATAATTTGATTTCCGTTTATAAACACAATGCGTCCCTATCTGTGGCACAAGGAGATTTGGTGAAATCAGGAGAGGTCATTGCGGCATCAGGGAATACAGGAGCTTTAACAACAGGGCCACATTTACACTTTGAATTGTGGAGCGATGGCTACCCCATCAATCCAACAAACTTTATAGATTTTAATTAATGGGAATAAAAGCTTTTTTTGCCAAGAGACTTGCCGCGATTGCGGCAAGGAAAATTGAGCGCTGGGCCAAGGACCCTATTAAAACCCAACAAAAGGTATTTGCCGCGCTTATTCAAGGGGCCAAAGGCACAAAATTCGGTGCGGATCACAATTTTTCACAAATTCACACGCACCAGGATTTTGTAGCTCAGGTGCCCATTCGTGATTATGAGGCCTTAAGACCTTATGTGGATCAAATGGTTGCGGGCGCCTCAGATGTTCTTTGGCCGGGAAAACCATTTTATTACGCCAAAACAAGCGGGACAACTTCTGGGGCTAAATACATACCCATTACCAAAGCGTCAATGCCGCACCACATTGAAAATGCAAAAAACGCCCTGCTGCTTTATATCCATCAAACCAAAAATGCGGGCTTTGTCTCCCGTAAAATGATTTTCCTTCAAGGGTCTCCCGTTATGAGTGAAAAAAATGGCGTTCAACTGGGGCGTCTCTCGGGCATTGTGGCGCATTATGTGCCGAGTTATTTACAACGCAATAGAATGCCGTCTTGGGCGGTGAATTGCATCGAAGACTGGGAGACCAAAGTGGAGGCGATCGTGCAAGAGACCAAGAAAGAGGACATGGCATTAATCAGTGGCATCCCGTCTTGGGTACAAATGTATTTTGAAAAACTAATCAAAACCACAGGCAAACCCGTGGGCGAATTGTTTCCTAATTTTAATTTATTCGTCTATGGCGGGGTGAATTTTGAGCCGTATCGCCAAAAGTTTGAACAACTCATTGGCCGTAGAACAGACAGCATAGAACTATACCCGGCATCGGAAGGTTTTTTTGCTTTTCAAGATCGTCAAGAAGATACGGGGCTGCTCTTACAGCTCGATTCAGGTATTTTTTACGAGTTCGTCAAAACCACCGAGTTTTTCGACCCGTCGCCCCGCAGGCACACCCTCGAAACAGTAGAACTCGGTGTGGATTATGTCATGATCATTTCAACTAATGCGGGACTTTGGGGGTATAATATTGGAGATACGGTTCAATTTACGAGCCTTAAGCCCTATCGCATAAGGGTTAGTGGGCGACTAAAACATTTTATCTCGGCCTTTGGGGAGCATGTGATTGGCAAAGAAGTTGAGGAAAGCATGACCCACGCTTTGCAACAATGCGGCGGAAGTATTACGGAGTTCACGGTGGCGCCACAAATCACCCCAGAGGGCCAGGAGCTGCCCTACCACGAGTGGTTTGTCGAGTTTGAGCGCCTGCCCTCAGACCTTACGGCTTTTGCCCAAGCCCTGGATCAGAAACTCCAAGAGCAAAATGTTTATTATGCGGATTTGATTCAAGGCAAGGTGCTACAGCCGTTAAAAATTACTCAAGTGAGCGGCGGGGGCTTTAATGCAGTGATGAAAAGTTTAGGGCGATTTGGAGGACAGAATAAGGTTCCAAGATTGGCCAATGACCGCGCGCTGGCGGAACCTTTGAGTCAGTGGGCGCACAATTAGTGTATCTTTGCCCAGAAAATGAGTCAACAATTAGGACATACGCGCACAAGAGCTCAGGAGAGTTCTAACGCGATCGAGCGGGTGTACATCACCATGCGACATTTGTTTAACCGTGGGTTTTATAAACCAATGGGCATTAGCGGAACCGCGCTCAGAGAAGCTCTTTTGACCTTACGCCCTGAAATTTATGGATCCATTGCCGAAGAAAAAATAGAGCTTCAAGGCATGGTCTACATTATGGACCGATTGCCTTATGGGATCGAACAATGTCAATTTATTAGCCTGACCAGTGACGAGGGCTACAACAAATCTCATATCCCCGCAATAATCCCCCCAAAACGTCGCCGCCATTGTTATCGAATTGACGAGCAACAGATGAATATAGTGATCACACGCGGGCGCAGTGAGATTTATGATATTCTGACCCACTTGACTTTTATGTATATAGAGTCTCACAAGATTATGAAGCAGGTCCTTGTGAGCAAAGAAGAGGGCTGGATCCTGAGCAGAGATTGGCAAAAATTTGCCGAGACCGCGACCCAAAAAGAAGAAATCACCCAGTCTCAGCGCGAACTCGCGCTCATGCATGCCGCGAGTTTTCTAGGCCGCACCTATGAGGAGGTCCAATTGTCTTATCCGCTTTTTGCCCAGAAACAAGACCCAGACCATTTTATCCGGCTGATCTATCATTTAGGCCAAGGGGCGATCGATGAGGTTATCGACAAAACTAAGGCCCGTCAGATTTCGTTCAGCCCTGTATTGCGCGAGCGCTTGGGACACCATATTCACGGGGAGCGCTGGGCCAAACGCATCAAAGAAACGCTGACGCAAATGGGCGCGACAGAACGCCCAACGCATGTCATCAGCGCCAACATGCACAGCGTAATGAACACCCTTTACGCGGCAAAGGCACTTCCAAAAGAAGCGGCCAAAAAATCGAGCTTAGCCCTTTATGAATATTTAAGCCAAGACACCAATAAAAGTGCCCGACAAAAGGTTAAGGAATTTGCCGAAAAAAACGGGATGACCTATTTAGACGACCAAAGCCAAGCCAATATTGACGTTCAAATCATAGATTTAGCCAAGGCATTGCCTTCTCGCTATAACAACCCGAACGCGAACGCCCCTATTCTCATTGTAATGGACTATGCTTTTGGGGAGCAAGCCTATGAAACCATGGATGAATTGCTCAAGCCATTTAATTTTTCCGGAACGACAAAATTTATGCCGGTTGTCTCGATTTCCATTATGGGAAAAGCCGGTATTTTAGAAGGGGGCAAAGGAGATATTATGATTCCTAGGGCCCACATATTTGAAGGGACTGCAGACAACTACCCATTTAAGAATAAGTTGAAACTCAAAGATTTTGAAGGCCATAACGCTTTTTCAGGCACCATGATTACTGTTCTGGGGACCTCCTTGCAGAACAAAGATATTTTGAGTTTTTTCCACAATTCTTCATGGGATGTGATCGGGCTTGAGATGGAAGGGGCGCATTATCAGAAAGCGATTCAGGCCGCCTCAAAAATAAGAGGGAGTATTAACGCCTCTGTGGCGGTGCGTTATGCCTACTATGCCTCTGATAATCCGCTCGAGTCAGGAAGTACACTTGCCTCAGGAGGCCTAGGCACGACCGGGGTGCGCCCAACCTATGTGATTACCGAAAAAATCATTGAGCAAATCACACAAGCAGACTAATTACTTGGCGTATGGCGAGTTTCCGACAATCCACAACTTTAGAATTCATCTAAAATTCCGACATTTGCCCTTGATGGAAACAAATCACCGTTCAAGCACAAACGCGCAATCAATATTGGTCACTGGGGCCGCAGGCTTTATCGGCTCAAATTATGTGAACCACTTCGTGCCCCTTAGTGAGGCGAATTGGGTTGTTTTAGACAAGTTGACTTATGCGGGCAGTTTAGACAATCTAAAAACCCTCGAGGGCCTGAAGAACTACACTTTTGTTCAGGGCGATATTTGTGACAAGAATCTATTAAAACAATTGTTTGAGGAACATCAGTTTGATACAGTGGTGCATTTTGCCGCCGAGTCTCATGTAGACAACTCCATAACGGGGCCTAGAGCCTTTGTAGAAACCAATTTACTGGGTTCTTTTGAACTTTTACATGCGGCTTATGAGCATTGGATGGAAGGGCCAAATGCGATAAAAAATCAATTTGCCCACGCCCGATTTTTGCATGTTTCAACCGACGAGGTTTATGGAACCTTGGGTGAAACCGGACTATTTTGCGAGGACACCCCTTATGCCCCGAACAGCCCCTATAGCGCCTCCAAGGCAGGATCTGATATGCTGGCCCGGAGTTATTTTCACACCTACGGATTTCCTGTGGTGACGACAAATTGTTCTAATAATTATGGCCCGAATCAACACTGGGAAAAACTCATCCCAACGATTATACGCAAAGCGATTTCGGGACAGGACATCCCGATTTATGGAGACGGTCAAAATATTCGGGACTGGCTTTACGTTTTAGACCACTGTAAGGGGATACAAAAAGCGCTCGATCAAGGCACTTTGGGAGAAACCTATAACATTGGCGGACGCAACGAGCGCAATAACTTATACATTGCTGAGCGCATTTGCGCAGCCTTAGACGAATTAAGGCCAAAGCCTCATGGGGCGTATAAGGACCAAATAACCTTTGTTAGGGATCGGCCCGGGCATGATTTTCGTTATGCCATTGATGCCACTAAAATTGAGCAGAACTTAGGCTGGAAGGCTGAAGAAACTTTTGAAACCGGCATTGTCAAAACGATAGAATGGTATTTGGCACATCCTGAGCGTTTGTCGCAAGAATAATGAAGGGAGCGAAGGAATTAAAGCCGGATTAAAAAACACAGAACAAATTTCATAAACGAACCACAACGCGCAGCATCATGAAAGGAATTATTTTGGCAGGAGGTTCAGGCACGCGTCTACATCCATTGACCTTGGCCGTGAGTAAACAACTCATGCCGGTTTATGATAAGCCGATGATTTATTATCCGCTAACCACCTTAATGTATGCGGGGATTCGAGAGATTTTGATCATTTCTACTCCAGAGGATTTACCGCTATTTAAGAAGCTTTTGGGCGACGGCACCCAATTGGGTTGTGCCTTCAGCTATGCCGCTCAACCTGAGCCCAACGGATTGGCCGAGGCCTTTATTATTGGAGAAGACTTTATCGGAAAAGACAAAGTCGCCTTGATTTTAGGCGACAACATTTTTTACGGCACGGGACTGAGCGAACTCATGCAAGCACAAAATGATCCCACCGGAGGCGTTGTTTTTGCCTATCATGTGCAGGATCCCGAGCGCTATGGCGTGGTTGAGTTTGACGCTCAAGGCAACGCCCTCTCCATTGAAGAAAAACCCACTAAGCCTAAGTCTAATTTTGCTGTTCCCGGCATATATTTTTATGATAATCGTGTGGTCGAGATCGCAAAATCCATAGCCCCAAGTGAGCGCGGAGAACTCGAGATTACCGCTGTGAACAATGCCTACCTGGCCATGGGAGAACTCAGTGTTAGTGTCTTGGATCGCGGCACCGCTTGGCTCGACACAGGGACGTTTAGCTCTTTGATGCAAGCCTCTCAGTTTGTTCAAGTTATTGAAGCCCGTCAAGGACTGAAAATCGGGGCCATAGAAAAGGCCGCTTATCGAATGGGCTACATCGATCAAGCCCAGCTCAGAAAACTAGCCAAACCCCTTCTCAAAAGCGGTTATGGCAAACACCTAATGCAATTGGATTAATATGGAGCGTATTGACACGGCATTGAAGGGTGCTTTTTGCTTGATTCCCCCGCAATTTGAGGATGCCCGTGGGCTTTTTTCAGAAACCTATAACGCAGAAACATTTCGCCAGGTCACCGGACTTGAAGTGAATTTTGTTCAAGACAACCAATCCATCTCTAAATTCGGCGTGCTGCGGGGCCTTCATTTTCAGTCAGGAGCGTATGCCCAGGCCAAATTAGTGCGCGTTTCAGCAGGTAAAGTCCTGGATGTGATTGTGGATTTGCGCAAAGACAGCCCCACTTTTGGACAGCATTACAGCATAGAGCTATCCGCAGAAAACCGCATACAACTCTTTGTGCCTAAAGGGTTTGCTCATGGGTTTATTACTTTGAGCCCAGAGGCGACTTTTTGTTATAAATGCGATGCCTTCTACAACAAAGAAGCGGAAGGCGGAATTCTGTATAATGACGCAACCCTTGCCATTGATTGGCATCTAAAACATGGTGATGTTTTGGTCTCAGAGAAGGACCAAATATTGCCGACGTTTTTAGACGCTACCGCATGAAGAATATATTGGTGACAGGAGCCAGTGGCCAGCTTGGGCAGAGCCTTCGCCAGCGCTGCTTGGCATTCTCTGAGTTGACGCTGCAGTTTTATACGCGTCAGGACTTTGATTTGGAACAACCCGACCAAATGAGCCGTGTTTTGGATGAGCAAAAACCCAGCGTTGTTCTGAACACAGCGGCGTATACCGCAGTAGATACCGCAGAAAACGAACCAGATCGCGCCTTTGCCATTAACACCCTAGGGGTTAGGAACCTCGCCGAACTCTGTGCCGCGCGCGACATAATACTGCTGCATGTCTCCACCGATTATGTGTTCAATGGAAAGGCCAATCAGCCCTATTTAGAAGCGCATCCTACGGCGCCACTTGGGATTTATGGGCAGAGCAAATTGCAGGGAGAACAAGCCGTTGAGGAGATTAACCCGGCCCATTATATTGTACGCGCTTCTTGGCTTTATGGCCCATATGGTCACAATTTTCTCAAGACCATGCTTAAACTGGCAGACCAAGGAAAATCATTGACCATCACGACCGAGCAGACGGGCAGCCCCACCAGCACTTTGGATTTGGCAGACGCCCTCTTGGGGTTATTAGAAAAACAAGCGCCTTATGGGACGTATCACTTTAGCAATCGGGGCCAAACCACTTGGTATGGCTTTGCCAAAGAAATCTTTAAACAAACCCATCAATTGGAAGGTGTCAAACTTGCCGAAACCGCTGAATATCCTACTTTTGCAAAACGTCCAAAATACAGTGTATTGGACATCAATAAAATAGAACAAACCTTACAACAACCTATTCGGTCATGGCAAGAGGCTCTGGCTGAGGTGATTCACCAAATTTAATTAGCACCATGGAAAAGCACACAGAAGAAGTCGACTTGTTTTACGTGTTGAAAAAACTTAAAAATGTTTATCTGGGATGGTTGGCCCGTGGCTATCACGCGGTACAATTTCTCAAAAAATATTGGATTGCTTTGGCGATCATGATCGTTGGAGGCCATTTTGCGGGTAAGTTTTGGCAGCAATCACAGCGTCCAAAACGACAAGCAGTCATGATTGTTCAGAACAACTTTGGTAGCTCGAGTTATGTTTATGACGCTGTTGAAATTCTTAACATCAAGTGTAAACAAATAGACGAACAATTCTTAAAAGAGGTCGGACTCAACCCAGAGACCCCAGAAATATTGGAGATTCTAATCGAGCCAGTGGTCAGTGTTAACGATCTTTTAAAGGTTAGCGAGCCCAATGACCGCAATATAGACACGTATATTTCGCGTATTGAAACCGAGGAAGACCTCATGGTTTCTGAGATATTTTATCCCCAATACCACTATCACAAAATAACGGTCACCACCAACACGCCAAATGCTAAGGTTTTGGATAAAATATTAGCGTATTTAAACAGCAATGACAATTTTAACACCATCAAAGAAGTCGTGGTTGCCGAAACCGATTTACGCATTGAGCGCAATAATAAGACCATCGAGCTGATCGATGCGCTTTTTGCCGAATATTCTGGAAAGAATGAGGCCGAGGCCATTATGACCAATGACCTGAATATTCCAACGATACGCATCAACAATACGAACCTGCATCAATTGGTCGAGAAAAAAACTGAGCTGATTGAAGAGAACAAAGAACTTATGGCCGAACGCACCAAATACGGTTCTGTTGTCGCTGTGGTGAACAGCCCTCGACTGGTTATGACGGCTGATTTTTTTGATAAAAAAGGCACGCTGATTCCTTTAGGATTAGTGGTGTTATTTTTCGGATTCTTTTGGCTAAAGGGCTTGTATCTCAAAGGGAAAAAGCACGCTTCAGCGGCTTAGTCGCTTAACCTCAGCGATCCAGCCTATGAATTTATTGTCAGGCAAAGTAAATATCAATTCAATTACAGGCCGAAGTATTGGGGTATTGTCCCTGCGCCTTCTGGGTGTGGGGCTCTTTTTCTTGGGCACACTTTACTTGACCAATGAATTGTCTCCTGACCTAGTGGGCCAATACGATTACAGCCGGGCATTGCTATTATTTGTCGGAGCCATTGCCTTATTTGGCATGCAGCAATCCGTTATCTTTTATTCGGGGCTCTACAGCGCACAGAATAATCTCGGGCAAATCCGACAAGTCTATCGCAGCATGATCTTGTTGGTGGTTGCCCTTTCTGTAGGGCTAAATGGTCTGTTATACGCATTGGATCCAATTGTTTCAGCCCTTGGGGCTAAACCCATCGGCGATTTGGTCTACCAAACGTTTACCGGCCTATTGTTTTATGCCATAGCGATGCTTAATATTGATGTGCTGCGCGCCATTGATAGAATCTACGTTTCGGAATTGTTTCGCAATATTCTGCGTTATCTAATTTTCTTTGTAGGGGTTGTTGCTTTGGTTGTTTTAGGGCAACCTCAGTGGTTAGTCCATGTGTTTTTGGGCAGTTTCGTCTTTTTGGCACTGTCCTCCACCGCCTTATTGCTCTATTATTTTTCCCAACCCCCCTTAAACGTATTTCAGCCTTCTGCGCCAATAAGCACCAAGGAAATCTTAAGACGATCAGCCCCAATGGCGATCAGTGCAGCCTCATTTTTGCTCATGCAAAGCCTCGATGTTTTGATGCTCAAGCAATTTGACAATTACGCCGTCGTGGCCGTGTATAGTGTTGCGGTAAAACTCACCTTACTTTTATCTGTGGCTTTAGCCTCAGTTAATGCGGTCTTGGCACCCAAAATAGCCGAGGACTATAACCGGGGCGCTCTCGAGGCACTTGCTCTAAAAGTCAAAAAAAGTACGCGACTGATCTTTTTCTCAACAGCGCCAGCAATTTTGATTTTGGCTCTGGGCGCCGAGTGGATTTTGTCTTGGTTTGGGGCAGCCTACACGGGGGCAAAAAGCGCTTTGCTGATTTTACTTTTGGGTCAAGCCGTTAATGCGTTTTGCGGATCGGTGGGGGTCTATCTAAACATGACGGGCAAACAAAAGGCCTTTCAATGGATCGTGGCGAGCGCTCTTGTTTTGAATATAGCGCTTAACGCCTATTTGATTCCAATCTATGGGATGAATGGCGCTGCTTGGGCCACCGCAGCAAGCATGATGGCCTGGAACTTTACCGCGGTACTTTATGTGTATAAAACGGATCGGATTAAAACATTTTTAACGTGGTAGGGCAAGAGTGTAAAGTCGATTTTTTTGTGGTTGGGGCAGCGCGTTCTGGCACCACGACCCTCTACCAATATTTGTCCAAACATCCCGATATTTATGTGCCTCGGGTTAAAGAGCTGAATTACTTTTCAAAAGTCAGTTCAAGCCAACCTCAAGATTACGCCTTGCCTAAGCCTGAGCAGGAGTATCACACAAAAATTATCCAAAGTCCTGAAGTTTATCGGGCGCTTTTTTCTCAGGCCAAGCCAAGCCAAATAAAAGGGGATATAAGCCCGTCTTATTTATGGCATGAGGAAACGGCCGCAGCCATTAAAGCACATAATCCTAAGGCCAAAATTGTAATTAGCCTGCGCCACCCAGTAGAGCGGGCTTTTAGTCATTATTTGATGGCAAAAAGCGTCGGTTATGACCAAAGCAAGAATTTCCAACAAGCCATACACGCTCCACTGTCAGGACATTGGGGAGGGGGCAATCGCTACATGGAATGGAGCGATTATATCGGCCCGCTTAAGGCGTATTATGCTGCTTTTCCAAAGGCACAAATTCATGTGATGATTTTTGAACAATGGGTTCAGGGTCAAGAAAAGGCCTTTGCTGATTTAGCCGAGTTTTTAAGCGTGGACCACTACAAACTGGAGCGCGCGACGGACCAACACAATCAGACCCTGGCCTACAAGCATCAAGGGACGCTAAATGCGCTACGCACCACATGGGCGCGAACGCTTTTGCACAGCATCATGGGGGAATCCTCCCGGGATCGTGTTAAGGCTTTTTTATTTGGCGGGCGCCCCTCTGAAGAAAAACTACCGGAGCAATTAAGTGCTCAGCTCTTGGGTCAAAATATTGAGTCTTTGCGGCAAATAGAAGAACTCACTCAAAAACCTGTTCTGGATTTGTGGGGGGTAAACAAGATAATCGCTCAAAAATGATCAGTCATAAACACAAAACGGTATTTGTCCATATTCCTAAGGTGGCCGGTCAAAGCGTCGAACAAATGTACCTTGCGGACCTCGGGTTAAATTGGTCTGAGCGCGCGGTGTTGCTTTTGCGTCCGAAATTAAATACTGAAAAAGGTCCCGAGCGTTTAGCGCATCTCACCGCGGCCCAATACACCCAATTTGGTTATCTCTCGCAGGATAATTTTCAAAACTATTTTAAGTGGGCATTGGTGCGCGACCCTTATCAAAGAGCCCTGTCTTGCTATCACTTTTTGGGGTACGCCAGGGTGTTGAGTTTTGAGAATTTTGTTCAAAATGTACTGCCTGAAAAAATAAAGCAACAACACTTTTTTTTCTTGCCTCAATACGATTATCTTCATGACAATCAAGGCCAATTACTGGTTGATTATGTCGGGCATTTGGAGCGATTGGACCAAGAATTGGTCTATCCCAAAGAAAAAACCGGAATTCAGGGTATTTCCATGCCGCACGCCAATAAAGCCGCTGGGTCATGGAAAAGGGTGGTTCGGATTTGGGGCGAACAGCCAAGTTTGATAAAATATTTTGCCCTAGGGCATGATAGAAAATCAAGAAAAGAGGTTTTGACTCCGCGCGCTAAAGCGGGGTTAAATCAATTATACGCCAAGGATTTTGAGGCCTTCGGCTACACACAACAAGAATGAATCAGTTAACTGCAAAAATAGGCCTAGTGGCCATAATTATTGCCCTATGGGCCGAGAGCGTAGAGCTGAGCTTTGTGGTTGCGCTTGCGGTTTTGCTGCTTCATTTTAACGGACGTATGTCCAAAGGATTATCTCAAATAGTGCTTTTGATTTTGGCGATGATGGCTGTGGGTTCCCTCGGGATTTTTACACGCCAAGCGGGGGTGTATGGCTTTGTCAAGGATCTGGTTTATTTCTTACGGCCATTGACGGTAATGTTAGCGACTTATTATGCCGTACAAAAGCTAAGGTCAAAGGCAGATTTTTACAATTTAATTGTTCTGGTGGGTTTTGGATTCGCCCTGCTGCACCTGTTGGATATTGGCATCGGACTATTGCGTTATCGGCCAAACCTCCAAAAATTTAGAGAACTTTTTGGCAAACTAAACCACGTTGAAATGGTGGCCTTGTTCTTGGTGGCCTGTATCCGGGATTTGCCCATCAAAAAAACACGGTTTACCTTGTTTTACAAAATCGCGGTTGCCGCCTTGATTTTTTCGTTCTTATTGTATTTTTCCAGAACCATGATCGTCGTTCTTTTGTTGATGATCATGGCCTATTACGGTTACCTTAAACTCAACGCCAAGGGGGTGGTTATGGGGCTTGCTTTGCTCGGCTTTGGTGCTGGATTTGCATTTTTTCTGAGTCAATATGAACCAGAAGAGCAAAAAAACCAAACCGTTTTGACAGGCTTTTTAGCCAAAGTAAAGAATTCTTATACCGAGACCTTTGAGCCGATCAAATTTGACACATATCTCAAAGACAGGCGCTCGCTTTGGCCGCGTTGGCGCGCCTACGAAGCCAGTTTGGTGCTCAACGAGGTTGATCAAGAGCGCAAATGGTTGCAAGGAAAGGGTTTTGGTTCAACCGTGGATGCTGGTTTTGAGCTGCGGCTTAATGGCGAGATGATACAGCATCTACCCACGGTGCACAATGGGGTGGCTTACGTCTATATGAAGACCGGGGTCCTGGGCCTTTTGCTTTATTTCACGATTTTTATTGTGCTCTATTTATATAATTATCTCAATCCGAAAGACCAGGCGCATAAATCATATAACGGGGTCCTTGTCGCGGCAGGGTTTTATATGCTCGCGGCGACCATGGTGGTAACGGGAATTTTTAAGCCCTACATGATGGTCGGGTTTCTAATAGGCGGTTCATTTGCCCTTAAAAAAGAGGGCGCATGAAAATAGCGATTTTTGGCACCAGAGGGATTCCCAATCATCACGGCGGATTTGAACAATTTGCCGAGTGGTTTGCGCCGTATCTGGCGGATCGAGGCCACGAAGTCTACGTGTATTGCTCACACAACCACCCTTATCAACAAAAGGATTTTGGGGGCGCGAGATTGGTCCATTGTTATGATCCTGAATATAAACTGGGCACCGCAGGACAGTTTATCTACGATTTGAATTGTTTGTTGGACGCGAGAAAAAGAAACTTTGATATTCTCCTGCAATTGGGTTACACCAGTAGTTCCGTATGGTATCCGCTACTGCCCAAAAAAACTTTGATCGCAACAAATATGGATGGTTTGGAGTGGAAACGCTCTAAATACCACCCTTTGGTACGGCGATTTCTGGCCAAAGCAGAGGCTTGGGCGGTCAAAAGCAGTGATTATTTGATTTCTGACAATACGGCCATTGAGGCCTATCTCAAAGACACTTACGGAGTGCGTTCGACGTACATTCCATACGGGGCTGAGATTTTTGAAAAACCTGACGCTAAAGTTTTAGGACAGTACAGCGTCTCTGCTGGGACTTACGATTTAGTGGTGGCGCGCATGGAACCCGAAAATAATATTGAAACGATATTAGACGGGGTGGCAAAAAGCCAAAACCAAAGGCTTTGTTTGGTGGTGGGGAAACATGAGGCAACGCCTTTTGGCCGTTACTTAGCAAAGAAATACGAAAACCAAGCCAATATTCGTTTTCTAGGGGGGATCTACAACCAAGAGCTCTTGGATAATTTAAGACATCATGCACGCTTGTACTTTCACGGACATAGTGTCGGCGGGACGAATCCTTCACTGCTTGAGGCTATGGGCAGTCAAGTCTTTATTGTGGCCCACGATAACGCGTTTAACAAAGCCATATTAGGGCCAGACGCTCTGTATTTTCGCGATGCGGACCAGGTGTGCCAAATTTTGGATCAAGACAATGAACCTCTCAAGGTTCAAGAGATGATTCACGCAAACACACAAAAAATAAGAACCCTATATTCTTGGGACAAGATAAACGCCGCTTATTTGACGTTTCTTAAATCAATTTATGAGCAGAAGCCTTAGTCATAGCACACAAAACGAGATAATGAGTTGGGCTATTGGCCTGGTTTTGATCAGTGTGCCTATGCCTTATACCTTTAGCTCCATTGCTTTGGCCGTTATAGGGGCTGTTGCGCTTATGGGCATGGGGCACCGACAAATCCATTGGCGTCCTTCCTATTTGTGGCCCATGCTTCTTTTTGGGCTCATTGTACTTTCGCTTTTTTGGACCCAAGATTTAGGCAAATCTTTGCGCGGTATCGGGCGTCAATTGCCCTTATTGGTTATGCCCCTGTCTTTTTTATTTTGGCCAAAGTTTGACCAAAAGGTTTGGCATAAAGGGGTATTTATTGGGGGCCTTGCGGGGGCTTTGTTGGCGCTGTTCGCTGTGGCGCGCGCCGCACTGCGGTCTGTGGGTCAAGGGGATTACTCCCCGTTTTTTTACCACGAATTAGTAGATTTCTGGGAACTTAACGCCATATATGTTTCGGCGGTGTCGGCCACCTATGTGCTGTTTTTTTGGCTGGTGTACGCTCCCGAAAAAGGCCGCAGTAGGCGCGCGCTAATCCTTGGCGGAATCCATCTGGGATTTTTAATACTCCTTTCGTCAAAAAACATCATTTTGACCACTTTGCTCATTGGCTTTGTCGCCAAGGCTTACACCCATCGCAAGCGCCTCAAACGCTTGATTTTAATTGCTGTGGTTGGTGTTGCTGCGGTGGTCGCCTTATCTCAAACCCCGTGGGGGGCGCGATGGGCACAGCAACAGTCTACCCCGATTGCCGATGCGTGGACCTGTGAAGGGTTTACCGATATTTACCCATGGACGGGCACGACCTTGAGGGTGTTTTTTACCCGGGTCTTTGTGGAGCAATTAAGCGAAGATCAGGCCTGGCTCACCGGTTATGGGATTAATGCCGGTCAGGCGAAAATTGCCCAGGGTCAAAACCGGTATTTTGTTTACTGTGGCTACAATACCTACAACCTGCACAATCAATATTGGCAAACCATTTTTGAATTGGGGCTGATCGGCGGGGTGTTGCTTGTGGTGATGCTGTTGCAACTTGCCCGCGCTGGCGTGAAGCGCCGCGATTGGTTTCAACTCGGGTTGGCCCTATTAATGGTTGCGCTGATGGTTACAGAAACCTACCTTTGGCGCCAGCGCGGGCTGATTCATTTTATGATCTTATACTTGGCCTTGACGGCTGCGGTTAATCTTAATTCAGAACCGCTCCAAATTCAGAGCCTCTCCAGACGAGCGAAAACAAATAAACCGCCCCAAATCACGCCCTGATGAAAATTCTAATAGACGCGCATAAAATCGGAGAGAAGCACGAAGGGACCAGCACCCACCTGATCGGGCTGTATCGTGCTCTGATGGGCTTAAAGCCAGACTGGGTCTTTGTTTTTGTAGGGCCTTTCAAAGCAGCCATGCAAGAAGCCTTTGGCACAGGGGACAACTGCCAGTATATCACCTTGTCCACGCCGAATAAATTCAGGCGTCTGCTTTGGGACCTGCCTCAACTCATGCGCCGAGAGGCTGCGGATTACACCCATTTCCAATACATCAGCCCTTTGTGGTGTCCTACACCCACTTTAGTGACCATACACGATTTGTTGTTTTTGGAGCCAGAATTCAAAGCGCATTTTCCATGGACTTATCGATGGCTGAACGGATTATTGTTTCGACTCAGCGCTCAAAAGGCAAAAATACTTTGCACCGTTTCGGCTTATGGTCAAAACCAACTGAGTCGCCGCTACGGTATTGATTCGCAGAAAATCGTGATCACCCCGAACGCGGTAAGCGCACAACAAATGAGCTTAGATAAGGCCAAAAAGCGCGTTTCGGGTTATGCGTTGGACCGGTTTATCCTGTTTGTAAGTCGTGTAGAACCGCGAAAAAACCACAAAGCACTCTGGCGCGCTTTTGAAACTCTGGCCTTGCACAAGCAAGGATTTAAACTCGTGTTTATTGGCAAAAAAGAATGGATGGACCCAGATCTTGAGGCCGTCATGCAGCAATCGGATCCATCCCTACTGGAGGCTGTGATTTGGCTGGACAGCGTGCCTCATGAAGATCTTTGGGCATTTTATCGGGCGGCCGCGCTTTTTGTATACCCCTCATTGGGCGAAGGTTTTGGAATCCCACCCCTTGAGGCGGCGGCAGTGGGCACACCAGTGGTTTGTGCCCGAAATACGGCTATGGTCGATTTTGAATTTTTCCCTTATCTGGTCGATCTAAATCAGCCAGAGTCTCTTGAAAAAGCGATGAACGCAGCACTAAATGACCCAGAATATCCGGCCCAACAAATTGCCGAAGCCATTCAAAATCAATACAACTGGAGTGCTTCAGCTAAATCGCTAGCGCAAGCCATTGAGCAAAGCAATTAAAATAGTACAGCAAATGACGCACCCTGGAACGATAATAGGCAAAACACTGTGTAAACCATTTAATAACCCAAAGCCCCCTAGTGCATTTGGCGATAAACTAAACATTAATGCTTAAATTAAGCCTTTAAAAATCGAGCATGCGCGTTATTGCCCTTTCCATATATCCTTATTTGTGTTTCGCGCTATTCTTTACCTTGCCTTTTGACGATTATTTTAGGGCGCTACCTAATATATTGTTGATTGCCTTGGCGGCGATGTTTCCCTTTGTATTCGACACAGCGGAGCTGAAAAATATTGTGCGCAGCACCTGGTCTTGGGTCCTGGTGTTTTTGGGATTTGTCGTGATTCAGGCCTGGGTTTTGGGCCGTTTTAGCCAAGACTTTGTGGTAATTCAAAAAATGCTGTTGGCGGGGGCCTTATCCCTGCTCCTTTATCCCGTCCGGGACAATAGAACCCTAATGCACGGGGTCATTTATTCTTCGGTGGCGGCCGCGATTTATTCTTTGGTGCGCCTGGTGATTTTACTCAATCAAGGCGCGAGTTTTGGGTTTTTAGAATCGGCGCACATCATCGAGGCGCTGCTTATGGACCGTATTTATCTCGGATTACTTTCGGTGCTGAGCATCATCTTTTCGTATAAACTTTTGCGTAAAGAGTTCGACCCCAATAATGGCTATTACCTAGCCAATATCATCCTACAAGCGGCGTTTATCCTGTTTTTGGTGTCGCGGATCGCGATCGTCGTATTGCTTTTAAGTTTTGTCTTGAGCTTGTGGTATCGTCAAAAACGCGGTCCACAGCTCCTGTTTTTTGGCGGGTCGATCACCTTGATTGTGGCCTTGGCATTTGTCTTGAGCAATGACTTGCGCAAACAGTTTTTCTACAACAATAATCCGGAGCATCAGGAAGGGCTGCTGGCCAATACGATGGCTTTAGAACCGCGCATGGTCATCTGGGATTGTGCCCTTGATCTGGCCCTACAGCAGTCTGTAGCGGTCACCGGCAATGGCTTTACCCAAACCAATTTAGACATGCTCACTTGTTATGAAAGTGACATCGATAACCCGATAAAAAAATCCTGGTTTTTGACCAAAAAATACAATGTACACAATCAGTTTTTGGATCTTTATTTGGGGAGTGGTCTGCTCGCAATGATGCTGTTTGCCGCAGGATTGATCGCTAGTTTTTTCAAGCATAGAAGATCACTCTACCCTAGTGCGCTAGTCATGGCGGCAGTGATTTTTCTCATGGCAGAAAATATGTTTCATCGTCAAATCGGGGCTTACTATGTGGGGCTTATTTGGGCCTTACTGATGTTTTTGCCCAAAGACCACAGCACCGAAAAACCTGAAAAACAAGAATAAAACAATAGCAAAACCCTCAGGCATAACGTATTTTTGTGCCGCTCAAAAGAAAAAAGAAATAAAACAAATAAGATAACTCATGAAAATTACCATAGTAGGAACAGGATATGTAGGGCTAGTCACGGGGACGTGTTTGGCCGAAACAGGCAATGAAGTTTTGTGCGTGGATATCGACCAAGCTAAAGTGGATATGATGCAGGCGGGCAAAGTGCCGATTTATGAACCCCACCTTGATGTCTTGTTTGAACGCAACATTAAAGCAGGCCGCCTCACCTTTACGACGGACTTACACCAAGGCTTAGACCACGGAGAAATTATCTTTTTGGCCTTACCCACCCCCGAAGATGAAGACGGCTCAGCCGATTTGTCCTATGTCCTTGGGGTTGCTGATAAGATTGGCCGTTACATCCCGAGTTACAAAGTGATTGTGGACAAAAGCACAGTGCCTGTAGGGACTGCAGAAAAAGTGACCCAAGTCATCAGCGCCAATGCAAAGTGCGACTTTGATGTAGTTTCTAATCCTGAATTTTTGCGCGAAGGCTTTGCTGTAGACGATTTCTTAAAACCAGAGCGGATTGTCGTTGGATCCTCAAGTGAGCGGGCCACGGCACTCATGCAAAAACTCTATGCCCCTTTTGTGCGCTCAGGCAATCCGGTGATTGTGATGGATGAAAAATCCGCGGAGCTTACAAAATATGCCGCCAATTCATTTTTGGCGGCTAAGATTACCTTTATGAACGAAGTGGCCAATTATTGTGAAATGGTCGGCGCAGACGTCGATAAAGTACGTGTAGGGATGGGCACCGATAGCCGTATTGGCAAACGCTTTTTATTCCCCGGCATTGGTTATGGCGGATCATGCTTCCCTAAAGACGTCAAGGCCCTTCAGAAGGCCGGCCGCGATGCGGGCTATGAGTTTAAAATTCTCGACGCCGTAATTGGGGTGAACCAGGGCCAAAAAACCATACAAATCCCTAAAATATTGGCTCATTTTGGTCAGGACCTCAAGGGCAAAAAGATCGCTATTTGGGGGCTCGCGTTTAAACCAGAAACGGATGATATTCGTGAGGCACCTGCGATCGATGTGATCCATGCGCTTTTGGACCACGGAGCCACAGTGGAAGCTTTCGATCCCGAGGCCATGGACAATATCCGCAAGCGTTTTGGGGAGCGCATTAGTTTTGGGGGCCATATGTACGCGCCGCTTCAAGATGCCGATGCACTGGTGATTTGTACCGAATGGAGCATCTTTAGATCACCCAATTTTGAAAAGGTCAAAGATCTGCTCAAGCAGCCCGTAATTTTTGATGGAAGAAACTTGTACAACACCCAAGACATGGAGCGCGAAGGCTTTAGCTACACCTCTATAGGTCGCAATACGGTACAACCATGAGCAGCGATAACAAGGGTGAAACGGTTTTAATCACTGGGGCCGCAGGATTTCTGGGGTCTCATCTCTGTGATCGTTTTATCGCAGAAGGCTTTCGCGTGATCGGCATGGACAACCTAATCACAGGCGACCTTAAAAACATTGAGCACCTTTTTGGTCTTGAGCAATTTACTTTTTGCCATCACGATGTAACGACTTTTGTTCACGTGCCGGGACCCGTGGATTATATTTTGCACTTTGCCTCCCCAGCGAGTCCCATTGATTACCTCAAAATCCCGATACAGACCCTTAAAGTGGGGTCTTTAGGCACGCATAATTTATTGGGTCTGGCCAAAGAAAAAAAGGCACGGATTCTAATCGCCTCGACCTCTGAGGTTTATGGAGACCCATTGGTCCACCCGCAAAAGGAGACGTATTATGGCAACGTGAACACCATAGGGCCCCGCGGGGTCTACGACGAGGCCAAGCGCTTTCAAGAATCCATCACCATGGCGTATCACAGGTTCCACGGTTTAGACACGCGTATTGTGCGCATTTTTAATACCTACGGTCCCCGAATGCGTCTCAATGACGGACGAGTCATTCCAGCCTTTATGGGCCAGGCGTTGCGCGGAGAGGACATCACGGTATTTGGCGACGGAAGTCAAACGCGCTCCTTTTGTTATGTAGACGATCAGGTCGAAGGGATTTACCGACTGCTGATGAGCGACTATACCGATCCTGTAAACATTGGGAATCCTAATGAAATTAGCATCTTGGACTTTGCCAAAGAGATCGTTCGCCTTACCGGCTCAGACCAAAAAATCGTTTTTAACCCACTCCCACAAGATGATCCGATGCAGCGTCAACCGGACATCACCGTGGCGCGAGAGGTGTTGGGCTGGGAACCCAAAGTAGAGCGCGCTGAGGGTATGGAAAAAACCTACGCTTACTTTAAGGGACTGACCCAGGAAGAATTATACCGCAGTGAACACAAAGATTTTTCGGCACATAATCGCCACTAAATGATTTATAAAACAGGACGATACTCGGGGTTTTTAAGGCCGATTTCTTATGCGATCGACTTGGCAATTATTCATTTGCTTGCCGCCCCTTTTTTTGAGCAGCGTTTTGTCTTTTTAAATTATGTTCTTTTTGTTTCTTTTGCTTGGATCGCGATTGCGCTGAGGTCTAACTTCTATGAAATCTATCGCTTTACCAGGACTACGAATATCCTTTCATTAGGCCTCAAACAAGGCGCCCTCTTCTTGCTATTGGTCTTTGCTTTTTTCGGCTTTTACAGAGAAATAAAGGCCTCGCCTTGGGATATTTTGCGTTACGTGATTGAGGTGATGGCCCTGATTACCCTCACCAAGATTGCCATTTATTATTTACTCAAGAAATACCGCATTCTCCTCAAAGGAAACCTGCGCCGGGTCGTGATTGTAGGGCTGAATCAGAAGACGGATCAGTTGCGTAAATTTTTTGAGGAAAAACCGGAATACGGCTATGTACTGCTCAAGACCTTCAATTTGTCGGGCAATGAGGCCTACAGTCTCGAACAATGCCTAGAGTACATCGACAACAATCAAATAGATGAGATTTACGCCTCGGTGGCACAGCTGGACAATGCGACGATGAATCAGCTCATCGACTATGCGGACAACAACCTGAAAATTTTAAAATTCCTCCCAGACAATAAAGACATTTACAGCAAGCGGCTGGACTTCACTTATTACGGATATTTGCCCATTATTTCCATGCGTAAGATTCCGATCGATGAGCCGTTTAACAAATTTGTCAAAAGGAGTTTTGATGTGGTTTTGGCCATTTTTATCATCGTCTGTATTCTTTCGTGGCTCACCCCAATTTTGGGTCTGATCATCAAACTGGAGTCCAAAGGCCCGATCTTTTTTAAGCAAAAGCGCAATGGATTAGACTACAAGGAATTTTACTGTTACAAGTTCCGCTCGATGCGCCCGAATCCAGAGGCCCACTTATATCAGATTTCAAAAAATGATCCTCGAGTGACGCGTATCGGCAAGATTATTCGCAAAACCAGTATCGATGAGTTGCCCCAGTTTATCAACGTGCTCAAAGGAGAAATGTCTGCGGTAGGCCCACGGCCACATATGGTCAGCCACACCCATATGTACGCTGAAAAAATAGACAAGTTTATGGTGCGGCACTTTATTAAGCCCGGCATCACAGGCTTAGCACAGGTCAGCGGATTCCGCGGCGAGGTTGAAGACGATAATCATATTATTAATCGCGTGAAATACGACATTTTCTATTTAGAAAACTGGTCCTTGTTGCTCGACATCAAGATTGTATTCCAAACCATCTACAACGCCCTTCGCGGGGAAGAGAAAGCCTATTGATTTATGAGCGATAAGCGTGTGTCCATTATAATGCCCGCCTATAACAACGGAGCGTTCATTGGCGCTGCGATTGAAAGTGTATTGGCGCAAACCCATGCGCACTGGGAACTGCTCATTGTCGATGACGCCTCGAGTGACGATACTTTAGCCCAGGCAGAACAATTTCAGACAAAAGATCAGAGAATTAGGGTCTTTGTCATGGCCGAAAACCAAGGCGCATCCTTCTGTCGTAACTATGCCACAAAAAAATCGACCGGGGATTTTATCGCTTTTCTAGATGCAGATGACCTTTGGGCGCCCGAAAAATTAGAGCGACAACTGGCCTTTATGCAAGCGCACGACCTCGGGGTTAGTTTTACAGCCTACAACAAGTTGACCTTCAGGGTAATGACCGAGGCATTGTGGTTCTGTCTCTGACCGAACTTAGCGCGGCCAAGCAAAAAACCAATAATTTTATTGGCAATCTCACAGGGATGTATGCTGTGGAACGGGTTGGGCGGCTTATGGCTCCTGAGATGCGCAAGCGTCAGGATTGGGCGCTTTGGCACAAAGCGATCACAGTCAGCGGGGGGGCTGCCAAAGGGATGGCCGAAACCCTGGCCTCATACCGGGTAAGCCCAGGGTCAATGAGCAGTAGAAAATGGGGCCTGATTCAGCACAACTTTGCCTTTTACCACCAATACCTGGGGTATTCCTGGATTAAGTCTTGTCTTTGGTTGCTGGTGTTTTTTGCGATCTATTTTTTTGAGCGCCCACGGTATATTAAAAAGACGAGGGTTCCCGAGCAGACCAGCCAGCTTTGGCGCGTGCGGGACAGATCCCTCGTCCCACTGGGCCAAATCGCCAATATCGTAGCGAATCAGGGCGTGTGCCTTATTGTGGAGCGCAGTCAGAATCACCCGCCCATGGGTCCCCGGCTCCGCCGGCTGCCCAAAATCATCAACCAGCTCAAGATAAACAGAGGTTTGGTTGATCTCCAGAGCACCCTCAGCATTGGCCATTGCGATCACGCCAAGTTCACTCGCGCCATATTCGTTAATGACCGGTACGCCCAAGGCCAGCTCAAGCATGGTTTTGTCTTCAGGAAAAAGCATTTCACTGGTAACAATGCAGCCTTTAAGGCTGGGACAGACCTCTTTGAGCACGATTGATTTTTGGGTCAAATATTGACCCAAACGCACAATTGACGAGGTGTATCCGTTAAGATAGCCAAAAGGACTTTTTTTAAAGCGCGTGAGCATGAGCTCGAGCTTGGCGTCAGAGAGATCAAAAATGACCATGCGCTGCCGACGGGCTAAGCAGTCCTTTAAACGCTCCTTTTGACGCGCCCACCCCTGCAGAGGAATTCCGTAAAAGCGTGCTTCTAGATCCACCCCCAGCTGAATGCCCCACTTCGCGTAAAGCTGTTTAATTTCTGCCCAGCTGTACGCATGGGCATAACGGTCTTTGACAAAGACAAAGGGGTGTCCGCTGCTTCCAGAGGTTTTGTGCTTGTGCGTGTTTTTTGCGTTATATCCTGCGGCATAGCGCTCGGAAAGCGGGCGCTGAAGATCGCCTTTTGTCATAATGGGCAAGCGGGACCAAAGCGCCTCAAGGTCTTCTGAAAGGAGAGTCTCAACAGCCTCTGTGCCGTTTAGTGCCTCTTTTTGCGGGAACCCGCCCTGGAGATGATCCAGCACGAGTTTTCGATAATAAGGCGAGTGTTCTAGGTGGTGCCGCACTATGGCTTTGCGCTGATTCTCGATCCATTCCACCAATTGATTCGCAGGCAAGCTGCTGAATCGAAGATGATCGCGCTCTGCTTTTTTAATGGGAAATCCATTGGCAACTAGTGTTCTTTCGAACCAACTCATGAGCTTGCTTTAATCCCTGCAAAATAAGCATTTAATTTCGCTTGCTCCTAAAGGGAAATTCTAAAGCGAAACCTTTATTTTTGTGCTCATAACACGGGGGGTCAGCGGAACAAAGCCTTATTAAAGCGTCCCGATACAACATACAACAGATGAATATTTTAGTCCTAGGTTCTGGTGGACGGGAACACACCTTTACCCATCAAATCGCCAAAAGCCCCCAGTGTAACGCCCTATTTGTGGCACCAGGAAACGCAGGGACCGCCCGAATTGCGACGAATCTCAAGATCAGCGTGACTGATTTTCAAAGCATTAAGGCGGCGGTATTGACCCATAATATTGAAATGGTTGTGGTAGGCCCTGAGGACCCACTTGTTCAAGGCATTTATGATTTTTTTAAAGGGGACGCTCAGCTTTCACAGGTCATGATTATCGGCCCATCAGCAGCGGCAGCGGCTCTAGAGGGCAGTAAAGAGCGCGCCAAAGAGTTTATGTCGGCCCACGGCATTCCCACGGCAGCATACGCGAGTTTTACCCGAGAGACTTTGGCTCAAGGAAAGGCGTTTTTAGAGACCTTAAATCCTCCTTATGTCCTGAAGGCTGATGGACTCGCTGCGGGCAAAGGCGTCTTAATTCTAAAGGATTTGGACGAGGCCAAAACCGAGTTAGAGGCCATGCTGGCTCATGCTAAATTTGGGGCAGCCAGTGCCAAAGTGGTTATTGAAGAATTTTTAGACGGTATCGAACTCAGTGTATTTGTCTTGACCGATGGACAGAATTACAAAGTACTGCCCACAGCCAAAGATTACAAACGTATTGGTGAGGGGGATCAAGGACTCAATACCGGCGGTATGGGGGCTATTTCACCCGTGCCTTTTGCGACGTCTGAGTTTATGGAAAAAATCGAGACGCGTATTGTAAAACCTACCGTCGATGGGATCAAAAAAGAGGGCCTTATCTATCAAGGGTTTATCTTTATCGGTCTGATCAAAGTCGGGGACGACCCTTTTGTTATTGAGTACAACGTCCGCATGGGCGATCCTGAAACAGAGGTGGTGCTTCCCCGCATTGAAACCGACCTCTTGGAATTGCTGGAGGCCACAGCACGCGGAAAACTCGACAGCGTGACCTTAAGGGTGACCCCACAATCGGCAGCGACCATTATGGCGGTGTCTGGAGGGTATCCTCAGGCCTACGAAAAAGGCAAGCCCATTAACGGTTTAGACCAGGTGGAACAAGGAATGGTATTTCACGCGGGAACGGGTTTTGATGCCGAGCAGGTGGTGACCAGCGGGGGACGCGTTTTGGCAGTCACCTCTTTGGATGCGGATTTCAGACAGGCCATAAAAAAATCTTACCAAACATTGAGTAAAATCTCGTTTGATAAGATGTATTATCGAAAGGATATCGGTTTTGACCTCTAAGAGTCGCCGAGATAGGAATGAGCCGTTTGACTGCGGTCCTCTTCTCCTCGTTCATTGAATTGGGCCAATTGCTTCATCCAATAATAGAAGGCGACAAAAAAGATCCCAATAAACACCCAAGTCATGAGGTTTGCGCCCCACCAATTGCTCAATTCGAATTCACGAACAGCGTCAAGTGGCGTAAGCAAAAGTGCGTCTGCCAAAGATTCAATGCCTTCAAAAAAACCTTTCCAAGTCATAAGTCTTATATTTAGACGACAAAAATAGAGAATAGGGCTTATGTTGACAAGCTTTTTTGGGAATTCTAAATCGATTAATTACATCCTTTTGGCCGCAGCCTTACCCTTGGTTTTGGGCTTGCGCTATTGGATCGTGTTTTCACACCTGCCGACCTTTATCCAGGCGGGAGCGCTCATTGGCCAATGCGGTCTTTTGATTTTTTCAATGTTACTGCTTGATTTTGTCATTAGAAAAAACAAATTGACCCAACCAAACACTTATGGATTGTGGTGGTTTTTCTGTGGAATTATCGCTGGTGTCGAACCCGGAAACTTCCTTCAGGCCCTTGTTTTGACCCTTTCTTTACTTTCTCTACGCCGCATTATGAGCTTGACGAATGAGCAAAACTTGGAAAAGAAAATTTTTGATGCCGCCCTTTGGATTTTTATTGTCTCCGTTTTTTACCCGTGGTTTCTTTGGATGATTCTGGCCCTGTACATGGCCGTGGCGCAACTCAATCCAATCGCTTGGCGTCATTATTTAATTCCCCTTTTTTCTGCCTTGAGTCTTTGGTTAATTTACGCAGGGGCCACGGCCTTATTCCCTGAGATCGGCACGGCAATTCAAGGGGGGGATGCATTGGTGCGTATTGAGCTTGAACCCCTTAATTGGTCATGGCCACAGCCGATTTGGCTGCAATCGGGTTTGGCTGCAGGGGTGTTATTGCTTGTGACCACCCTAGTGCGCCTGCCCTTGGCCTACAAAGAAGGCACAACCATGCGTCAAGGACATTTTCAATGGGTTTGGCGCGTTTTGATTTTGGTGTTGGTGCTTGCGGGCTTTTCTGTCGACCAAAAAACAGAAGTGTTTCTGTGGCTGGTTTTGCCGTTGAGCTCAATTCTCTATGCCAATAGCTTAGAACTCAAACAACCCAGCTTATTGCGCGAGTTTTTGGCCTTTTTGCCTTTGGCAATGCCCTTGGCGCAACTCCTGTTAAAATAAAGTATCTTTGTGGCAAAGATGTGCTTATGTTTACCCAAAATGCCCTAGAAATTTTCGAAAAAGTCATTACGGATTACCATATCAAGGACGACCCTTATCAATCTTTTGAAAACCCATACGACCCAAAAGCAGAGGTTTTGAATCACTTGCTCTATCGTAAATGCTGGATTGACACAGTCCAATGGCATTATGAAGATATTATTAGAGACCCTCAAATAGAGCCTGTTGCGGCTTTGACCCTCAAGCGACAAATTGATGCCTCCAATCAAGACCGCACCGATATGGTTGAATATATTGACAGTTATTTTTTGGAGCAATACAAGGAAGTAACGCCAAAGAATTCCGCGACGATAAACACGGAGAGTCCGGCGTGGGGGGTCGACCGATTGTCGATTTTGGCCCTCAAAATTTATCACATGCGCCAGGAGACTTTGCGTTATGATGCGAGTGCGGCGCATAAAACCGCATGTCAAACCAAACTTGATGTGCTTTTGGAGCAACGTCACGATTTGAGTACCGCTATTGAGCAGCTCTTAAAGGACATTGCCTCTGGTGACAAATACATGAAAGTGTACAAGCAGATGAAAATGTATAACGACGACGAGCTAAACCCTGTGCTGCGCGGTCAAAAATAATTCGTGAGCAAGCGTCCGCGACATATTGCCGTAGTGCGATTTTCGGCCATGGGCGATGTGGCCATGTTGTTTCCGGTGCTGCGCGCTGTATTGTCGCAAAACGAGATAGAAATTACCCTGCTCACGCGACCCCAATTTGCGCCTATCTTTTCTTCGATTCCTCGACTCAAAGTACAGGCGGTAGATCTCAAGAATAATTATAAAGGCCCTTTAGGTCTTTGGCGACTTGCACGTGAAATAAAAGCCTTGAATCCAGACTGTTTTTTGGACTTGCACGATGTCTTACGCACCAAAATACTGAGGCGCTATTTGCGATTTTTGGGCGTGAGCTCCAGTACCTTTGACAAAGGGCGGGCTGAGAAAAAACAGCGCGTTGCGCATTTTGACTCAAGCCTTCCTTGGCTTAAGAGCACCCATCAGCGCTATGCTGAGGGCCTTGAAGCCTTAGGACTCAAGGTCCGGCTCGACCTAGGGGCAAACGCCATTGACCTAGATAAATCAGTCCTCCAAAAGCGCAGTCCGCTGGTGCAGGACTTTTTAGATTCTTTAAAGACAAAAAGAACTTCAATCACTCAAAGCGGGGCGTGTATTGGATTTGCGCCATTTGCGGCCTTTGCGGGCAAAACCTATCCTTTAGATCTTGCTAAGACCCTCTGCCAAGCCTTAATTCAAAAAGGCCATCAAGTTTTGCTCTTCGGCGCCCCAGGCCAAGAGGCAGCGCAATTAACGGCCCTGGCCAAAGATCAAAAAGGGATTCATGTCTTGGCCGGAAAGTGGACTTTTGCTCAAGAGTTGGAAGTGATGAGCACTTTAGATTTAATGATTGCCATGGACAGTGGTAATGGCCATTTGGCGGCGAACTTTGGCCTTCCTGTGTTGACCCTTTGGGGCGCCACACATCCTAGTTTGGGCTTTATGCCGTTTGGCCAAGGCCTTAAGCGACAATTATATGCCGATCGCCGTCAATATCCAAAAATACCCACATCCGTGTATGGGAACAAACTCCCCAAAGGCTATGCCCCGTTGATGCGCAGTATCCCGGTGGAAGATATCGTTCAAAAAGTCGAGGACCTTTTGGGTTAGGCCTGATCGTAATCCACAGTAAGCTGATCACTTTGCGCTAAGGCCTGACAGGTGAGGACCAAGCCCTCGGCCACCTCACTATCAGTTAAAATCTGGTTTTTTATCATTTGTGCTTGGCCTTGCGTCACTTGGGCAATGCAGGAACTACAAACCCCGCCTTGACAAGAATAAGGAGGGTCCAGATCGTGCTTGAGTGCAGCATCTAGAACCGGGGTGTTTTTGTCGATATGCAGCACTGTGGATTCGCCATCGAGCACAATGGTCAAAGCGCATTGCCCTTCTTTAACGTCCAGGGCACCTTCAGCGCTGCTAAAAAACAATTCATCGTGTATGCGGTCAGCAGAAGCGCCGAACTGCGGCAGAACCTCCTTAAGGGTTTGGATCATCTGTTCAGGACCGCACAGTAAAAATTGATCAAAGGTCACTCCAGCCAATTCATTTTGAAACAAGTGCTTTATGGTCCCTGATTCTATACGCCCAAAACGCGTATTCTGAACCGAGGCGCGAGAATAAAACAAGATCATTTTAAAGCGGTCTGGATGGTTGTTTTCGAGCAGTTTAAGCTCCTCTAAAAACATGGCTTCTTCAGGGGATTGGTTTGCGTAGACCAAAGTGAATTTAGCCAAGGGCGCAAGGGCCATAACTTCTTGAATCATACCCATAATGGGCGTGATCCCGCTGCCGGCGGCGAATCCAAGATAATGCTGTTGGTCTTCTGCAGAGGGACTGATTATAAAGTGGCCTTGAGGCGCTAAAACACTTAACGACGCGCCTTCTTTTAAAACATCATGGGCCCAAGTTGAAAAGGTGCCTCCGGACACTTTTTTTATGCCCACCTTCCAAGTATTTTGACTCGGGGCAGAACAAAGGGAATAAGACCGGCGGACTTCCGCGTGGTCTATCTCTTGAATTAGGGTCAAGTATTGCCCCGCTTTGAAGGCAAAATTCGTTTGTAATTCCTCCGGGACCGCAAGAGTCAACTCCACAGAACTCGGGGTTAGGGGTCGTTTTTGAGTTACGGTCAATTCTATAGCATGCGTCATGAACAATTTTTTTTCAAAAATACAAATTCACGCGTTTAAATAAGTGTTGCACAAGAACATAATCCCCTATTTTTGACCCTAAAATCAGGCTCTTATCAAAAAGAATGGTATTTTTACCCTCCTTTGGTAAAAACCCAATAATAAAGACTTAAATTTAGAGTTAGCGTCTTTATAATCTTGAATGCAGTGAAACGACTTCAATCTTTTTTACTCCTTGGTTTGATGCTTGTGGTTCTCGGATCTTGTTCGAGAAAGAAAGACACTTTTGTCACCCGTAATTTCCATGCGGTTAATGCCGAGTTTAATGCCCTTTACAATGGTGGAGAAGCATTAATTGATGGAAATGAAGAACTCGCCACAAATTATCGCGATAATTTTTGGCAAGTACTCCCTGTAGAGCGTTTTGAAATCAAGGAGGCCATTCTTAAGCCTGGGGAGAAAGGAAACCCAAACTTTAATCGGGCTGAGGAAAAGGCCGCTAAAGCCATCCAAAGACATTCTATTTATCTCAATGGCAAAGAATATAATCCACAAATAGACGAGGCCTACATGATGCTCGGCAAGGCGCGCTATTATGGCCAGCGATTTATTCCGGCGATTGACGCATTTAATTTTATACTCAATCGTTACCCGAGCTCAAATAGCATCAACGAGGCCCGTATGTGGAAAGCTAAATCAAGCATACAATTGGGCAATGAAGAGTTTGCCATCAAAGAACTCATGGAGCTCTTTGGCAAGGAAGGCCTAACGGATCAAGACAAGGCCGATGCAGCGGCTATTTTGGCCCAAGCCTATATTAATCTGGACTCCTTGCCCGCGGCCCTGCCCATGATTAAGTTGGCCGCGAGCATGATCAAAGACAAGGAGCTTCAGGGGCGTTATCGATTTATCGAGGGTCAAATCCAAAATAGATTGTCACAGCCAGACAGCGCGAATCTCGCCTTTCAAAAAGTAATCGACTTAAAGCGCAATACCTCACGAACCTATTATGTGCGCTCGTTTTTAGAACAAGTCAAAAACTTTAACTATGCTCAAGGGGACACGGTTGCCCTGAAGGAATTACTTTGGGATTTAGGTCAAGACCGTGAAAACAGACCATATCGAGACGTGATTTTTCATGAAACGGGTAATGTTTACCGAATCATGAAAAATACCGACACCGCGGTAGCGTATTACAATAAGTCGATTGAGTTTTACAACGAAGATCGTCAACTACAGGCCAACAACTACAGCACTTTAGCCGACATTAATTTTGACCTGGCCGAATACCAAAAAGCAGGTCAATACTACGACAGCACCCTGACGTTTTTAGAGGAAAACTCACGCACATGGCGTCGCATGAAAAAAAGACGGGAAAACCTTTCTGATGTCATTAAATATGAGCGTATTGCGGCGGTTAATGATTCAATTCTCGGACTTGTTGCCATGAGTCCGGAAGAGCAATTGGCTTATTTTAAAGCCTACACGGAACAATTGATCGCTGCGGCCAAAGCCGATTCTATTGCTACGGCCAAACGCGAAAAGCGAGAACAGAACAATGAGTTTTATACCAAAAAGGCGGGAAAAAACAGCAGTGGGGCCACTTTTTATTTTTACAACAGCACGACCGTGGCCTATGGAAAACAAGAATTTAGAAGCATCTGGGGCAAACGCGGTTTAGAGGATAATTGGCGTAACGCAAGCAAGGGGACCATTACCCCGGGCGCCGATGAAATGGCCGCTGAAGAAGAAGGAATTGCCATTGAACGGCGCACCATTATGGATCCTAACACCTACATCGGTCGTATTCCTACAGATTCTTTGGTCATCGATTCCCTGAAACGAACGAGAAATTTTGCCTATTATCAATTAGGCCTGGTGTACAAAGAAAAATTCAGGGAATACACGCGTGCTGCAGACAAACTCGAGAAACTTTTGACCTTTCAACCTCAAGAGCGTTTGGTGCTGCCCTCTAAATACTATTTGTATAAAATCTACGAGGTTTTAAATAATAAACAATTGGCGGACTCATGGAAAATGGACATCATTAACAACCATCCTGAGTCGCGTTACGCCGAGATTTTGAGAAATCCACAAGCACAGCTGTCCAGTGATGCTTCGAGTCCTGAATTTCAGTATAAGGCGCTTTATAAACAATTTGAAGAAGGGGATTATCAGGTAGTTTTGGCCCAATGCGATGAATATATCAACCGTTACGCAGGCAATGACATTTTACCAAAGTTTGAACTTTTGAAGGCAACAGCCCTGATGTATGTTGAAGGGTTTTTAGCCTATAAAAACGCCATAAATTTTGTGGCCTTGACTTATCCTCAATCAGACGAAGGCAAACAGGCACAAGAGATTTATACCCGTGTTTTGCCGGGCTTGGCTTCTTCTGACTTCACCGCAGAGGGAGACCAATACAAGATTGTTTATCGATTCGATCGGGCACAAAATGAAGAAGCTCAAGAATATTTAGAAACGGTAAAAACCGCTTTGGCCAATTTTCCAAAAGAGAAACTCGAGGCCAGTAAAGACTATTATTCTCCGACTGAGCTGTTTGTGATTATCCATGGCTTAAAATCGCCCCTTGGGGCAAAAGGTTTCGCGGAAACGCTTGCTGCAGAGCGTTCCTATGAGATGAATCGTCCTTATTTTGTGATTTCTAGCGAAAATTATCGTGTGGTTCAGTGGCATAAAAATTTAATTGATTATCTTGACCTTCAGAGTGTTGAGGTTAGTCCCTCAGGACAATAAAGCGTTTAGCCATGTTCAGTGATAAAAAACAAAAGCAATTTATGGAACCCTCAGTGAGTCAAAACAGAATAAACGAAGGAACAAAACTTGTCGGAGACATTACCTCTACAGGCTTTTTTCGTATTGATGGAACCATCGAGGGTACTTTGGAAAAACCCTCTAAAGTGGTTTTAGGAAAATCAGGTTTTATCAAAGGAAAGCTCGTTTGTGGTGACGCTGATATTGAAGGTCGTTTTGAGGGGGACCTTCACGTTAGCGGTACACTCACACTAAAATCTTCTGCGCGCATCCAAGGGCAAGTTGTTGTTGGGAAGCTATCGGTAGAACCAGGAGCGATTTTTAATGGAACGTGCCGCATGCAAGAGGCGGGACAAAGCAACGTCTCTGAAAGCAGCGCCGCAAGTAAAAGTAGTTTGTTTGATCGCCCCCATCGATTAAAAAAAACGGAAGCCTCTGAGACCACTTCGGTCTAGGTTTTTAATCGTCTCATTTTAACCCAGTCAATCCAGTCACAGAAAAATTATGCCCGCCAAAGAAAATTCTTGGAAGCGTTGGTTGGCACTCTCAGGCATTGGTCTGGAGATGGGCGTTATCATTTATTTAGGGCACCAGATTGGATTGTGGAGCGCGCAGCATTGGGCCCTCACCTCTAAGCTGCCAGAAGTTATAGGCACGCTTGCCGGTGTGGCGCTTTCGCTCTATCTTGTGGTGCGTCAAACCACTAAACTCAATTCTTAACCCCCATATTTGCCGAGAGTCATATGCCCAAAACGTCGAGCGCCTATCTTTCATTCATTGGGTTAAGTCTGGTAATTTTTGCAGCTCATGTCCTGGCACGCAGTCTATGGCACATGGAGTTTTGGTCTTCGATCATGCTTCAGTCTTACGGAGTAAATGTGGGATTAGGCCTCATCCTAATCGCGGTGGCTCATCGCTTGCTGCGGGGTCATTCAACTTATCTTGGCTGGGCCTTTGTTGCGCTCAGTGGCCTTAAATTTATTTTGTTCTTTGCGCTTATTTGGCCAGACATTAAGCAAGATGGCGCCACCTCTTCTGCTGAGTTTTCCTCCTTTTTTGTTCCCTATTTGGGGTGTCTCTTGTTTGAATTGAGGTTTTTATCCAAACGCCTTAACGCTCTGTAATTTAGCCTGATTTTACAAGAGGCAAAAAAACCCTGCTTTTCCTTTTAGATTCTAATCAATAGTGGTATTTTTGCCGCGATTTTTATTAAGAGTTTATCAACATATCGACGGATGCAAAAAAATCATTTAACCGCACTATTTTTCACTGTTTTTGTGTGTTTTGGCGCCTTTAATGTATGGGCCTCAGACCCCAAAGAGAAAGTAGATACCCCAGACGATCGAAAGAGCGAAGTAAGTGCTTATGTCAAGCACCACAACCTTGACACGCATGATTTTGGATTATTTTCATACACCGATGATCAAGGACATCATCACGCTGTAGGATTTCCATTGCCGGTTATTTTGTGGTCTGAGGGTTTGCACGTGTTTTCGTCAAGCGCACTTCATCACGGAGAGGAAGTTGTCGCTTCAGGGGATAAATTCTTTAAACTAGACGCGCATACTTATAAGATATATGAGACGGATGCAGAGGGGACTTTTTCCTATGACGATAAGCACCATGTAACCAATGTTGCGCCTTTGGATTTTTCAATTACCAAAAGCGTTTTTATGATTATGGTGGTGAGCGTGTTGTTATTTTGGATCTTCACTTCTTTGGCCAAGTCTTATGCGCAAAACCGCAGTATACCCAAAGGTGTTGGTCGATTTTTCGAACCGATTGTATTGTACATCCGTGACGATATAGCGATTCCTAATATTGGTGAGGAGAAATACCAAAAGTACATGCCTTACTTATTGACCGTTTTCTTCTTTATTTGGTTTTTGAACCTGTTTGGTTTGACCCCGCTAGGGATCAATGTAACAGGGAACATTGCCGTAACGACCGCACTGGCCATCATCACCTTTTTGTTGACCAACCTTACAGGAACTAAAGATTATTGGAAGCATATTTTTGACCCACTCGGGCACGGGATGCCTTGGGCGGCCAAAATTCCATTGTATATTATTTTAATTCCCATAGAAGTATTGGGGATTTTCATCAAGCCTTTTTCACTATTGATTCGTTTGTATGCGAACATGCAGGCAGGACACATCGTATTGGGGAGCTTGTTAGGATTGATTTATATATTCCAAAACTGGATTGCCGGGCCGTTAGGGTTTGGCTTGTCGTTTGCCATTTCACTCATTGAGTTGTTAGTGGCCTTATTGCAAGCTTATATCTTTACGATGCTGTCGGCCTTGTATTTTGGATTCGCAAGTGAGAGCCACGATCATGCTGTAGCGCACGATGGCGAGGTGCAACATTTGTAAGTAAAGAGAATGTTTAATTTAAATTAATATTAGTTATGACTATTCCAACTATTGTAGGTGCAGGTTTAGCGGTTATCGGTGTAGGTATCGGTATCGGCCAAATTGGTGGTAAAGCCATGGAGGCGATCGCTCGTCAGCCTGAGGCTTACGGAAAGATTCAAACGGCGATGCTTATTGCAGCGGCTTTGATCGAAGGTATCGGTTTCGCAGCGATTTTCGCGGCTTAATTGACAAAATTTACTGCTGCCCCAACGGTTGGTTGGGGCGGTAGTTTAATGAAACCCACGCCTTAAAGGCGACACGATAAATAAAAATAACCTCCCGTTTTTCGGGCCGTGATTATGGAAAAATTATTAGGAGAATTTTCAGTAGGCTTGTTTTTTTGGCAAACACTTTTGTTTGTTGCCCTAATCTTATTGTTAAAGAAATTTGCTTGGAAACCCATTTTAGACGCGGTTAACGAGCGCGAACAGGGGATCAAAGATGCCCTGGACTCTGCAGAGCAAGCCAAACAAGAAATGGCCAATCTTCAGGCAGAAAATGAAAAATTGTTAAAAGAAGCGCGCGCAGAGCGTGATGCGATGATTAAAGAAGCGCGGGACATCAAAAACAAGATGATCATCGACGCTAAAGAAGAAGCAAAAGGCGAAGCCGATAAGATGGTCGCCCAAGCCCAAGCTGCCATAGAAAGTGAGAAAAAGGCAGCCATTGCTGACCTAAAGAATCAAGTCGCGAGTTTGTCTTTGGAAATCGCTGAAAAGGTGGTTAGAGGGTATTTATCAAGCGACGACAAGCAACAAAATTTGGTGAAAAATCTATTAGACGATTCATCGTTAAACTAAAATCATGACAGGGAACAGAGCAGCATTGAGATACGCTACGGCACTTCTAAGTCTGTCCCAAGATAAGGGCCAGGTAAACGCAGTTTTAGGGGATATGCAGCGTGTTGTGGAGACCCTATCGGTTAGTGCGGATTTACGATCGGCATTGCGCAGTCCAGTGGTAAAGACCCAGGACAAAGTGAATGTCATGCATGCCGTATTTGCTGGCGTCAGTAAAGAATCCTCGGACTTGTTCGACTTATTAGCAAGCAACAAACGTGTTGCATTACTGGGCCAAGTGGCTCAGGGCTTTATTGATTTATACCGCAAAGCTCAGGGAATCCAGACCGCCAAGGTAACCCTTGCGGCACCAATCACGGAAGCACTAGAAAAAGAAATCGTTGCCAAAGCCAAGGCGATGACCGGGGGCAGCACGATTGAATTGGCTACCGAAATTAATCCAGAAATCATCGGTGGATTTATTTTGCGTGTTGGGGACTTACAATACAATGCGAGTATCGCAAATCAGTTCCAAAAGATCAAAAGAGAATTTAGAAAAAGTATATAATTCAAAGGGCCTTGCCCACAATAGCTAAAACAATGGCAGAAGTAAATCCAGCTGAAGTATCAGCAATATTGAAACAACAACTTAGCGGACTTGAGTCGACTGCTTCACTTGATGAAGTAGGATCAGTACTTACCGTAGGAGACGGTATCGCGCGCGTTTATGGTTTGTCTAATGTACAATATGGTGAATTGGTTGAGTTCGACAATGGCCTTGAAGGAATTGTACTGAACCTAGAAGAAGACAATGTTGGGGTCGTATTGCTCGGACCTTCCAAAGAAATCAAAGAAGGCGCTACAGTAAAACGTACTCAACGTATTGCGTCGATTAATGTTGGTGAAGGTATTGTAGGGCGTGTAGTTAACACCCTAGGTCAGCCTATTGATGGTAAAGGTGCTATTGAAGGAGAAACCTTTGAAATGCCTCTTGAGCGTAAAGCACCAGGAGTCATCTTCCGTCAACCAGTTAACGAACCACTTCAGACCGGGATTAAGTCTATTGATGCCATGATTCCTGTGGGTCGTGGTCAGCGTGAGCTAGTTATTGGGGACCGTCAAACAGGGAAAACTACCGTATGTATCGATACAATTCTAAACCAAAAAGAATTTTTCGATGCCGGGGAGCCTGTATATTGTATTTACGTTGCGGTAGGGCAAAAGGCCTCTACTGTGGCGAATATTGCAAAAGTTTTAGAAGATAAAGGAGCTCTAGCCTACACAACAATTGTTGCTGCTAACGCTTCTGATCCTGCACCAATGCAGGTATACGCTCCTTTTGCTGGAGCGGCAATTGGGGAGTATTTCCGTGATACGGGACGTCCTGCCCTTATTATTTATGATGATTTATCTAAGCAAGCAGTGGCTTATCGCGAGGTGTCTCTATTGCTTCGTCGTCCTCCAGGGCGTGAAGCTTATCCTGGGGATGTATTCTACTTACACTCAAGATTACTCGAGCGCGCGGCCAAAGTAATTGCCGATGATAATATCGCAAAGAACATGAACGATCTTCCTGCCTCTTTGAAAGATAAAGTAAAAGGGGGTGGTTCGCTAACCGCTTTGCCAATTATCGAAACTCAAGCAGGAGACGTTTCTGCGTACATCCCAACAAACGTAATTTCGATTACAGACGGACAAATCTTCTTGGAGAGTGACTTGTTTAACTCAGGGGTTCGTCCGGCGATTAACGTGGGTATTTCGGTATCACGTGTTGGGGGATCTGCTCAGATTAAATCGATGAAAAAAGTTGCGGGTACCTTAAAGCTTGACCAGGCTCAGTACCGCGAACTAGAAGCATTTGCTAAGTTCGGAAGTGATTTGGATGCAGCCACGATGAACGTAATCGAAAAAGGCAAGCGTAACGTAGAAATCTTGAAGCAAGCACAAAATGATCCTTACACTGTTGAAGATCAGGTAGCGATAATTTATGCGGGTTCAAAGAACTTGTTGCGTAACGTTCCGGTAGAAAAAGTAAAAGAATTCGAAAGAGATTATATTGAGCTATTAAACACCAAACATCGCGATAGTTTAGATGACCTTAAGGCGGGAAAACTAACCGACGAAGTCATCGATGTACTGACTCAGGTTGCAAAAGACTTGTCTTCACGTTACTAAACTTAGCGCTAAGATCAATTAATCTAATATTCACTGTAAGTAAAGCGAGCATACATGGCTAACTTAAAGGAAATCAGAAATAGAATCTCGTCCGTAGGGTCTACCATGCAAATTACCAGTGCCATGAAAATGGTGTCTGCAGCCAAACTGAAAAAGGCTCAGGACGCGATCGTGGCCATGCGTCCTTACGCTGAGACCTTGAGTGCTTTGTTGCAAAACCTAAGCGCCGCTTTGGATGGTGAGGCCAACAGCCCATACACGGCACAAAGACCAATTAAAAAAGTATTGGCCGTGGTAATCACCTCAAATCGCGGGCTTGCGGGGGCGTTTAACAGTAATGTCGTCAAAGAAGCCAAGCGGGTAGGAGAACATTTCTCTCAAGCGCAGGTAGATTATTTTACCTTGGGTAAAAAGGGGAATGATGCCTTTAAAAAATCAGAACGCGTCGTGTTTAACGACAATACGATTTTTGACGATCTTAATTTTGAGGCTAATGCAGCACTTGCCCAGCAGCTCATGGATAAATTCAAGGCGGGCGAATACGATAAAATCGTGTTGATTTATAACAAATTCAAGAACGCCGCCACCCAAATTGTGATGAATGAAGATTTCCTTCCACTAGAGCCTCAGGCGCAGGAAGGAACTACAGCAGGAACCACAGATTTTATCTTTGAGCCTTCTCAAGAAGAAATTGTAGCCGAGCTCATTCCAAAGAGTTTAAAAACTCAATTGTTTAAGGCATTGCGTGATAGTGTAGCCAGCGAACATGGAGCGCGTATGACTGCCATGCACAAGGCCACAGATAATGCCAAAGAGCTTAAAAACAGCCTGACCCTTGAGTATAACAAGGCGCGACAAGCGGCCATTACCAATGAAATTCTTGAAATTGTTGGTGGTGCTGAGGCCTTAGCTGGATAAGTGATCAAATGCCCAAAAGGCCCCGAGCAGCGCTTTGAAAATGGGTCATTAAAACGATATGAACCTCCCCGATTGGGGAGGTTTTTTTATACCTTTATGGAGATAAACTCGGTTTAGAATGGGACGTATGATCTGGAGCAAGCGAAGGGCAGCAATAATCAATGGGGGTCGTTTATGCAGCGCATTATTGTTGATGATTTTGGTTGGTTGTGCTTCGGGTAAAGAAGCGTCTCAGGCTTCAGCAGCACCTTTTCAGCTGATCTGGGCCAATGTAGAGCCATGGGTTTCCGGGACCTTAGACGGCCCAAGCGGGATGCGCCTGCGATTTGAGCTTAGCCCGCCAAGTGCGCCAGTTCGGTTTAAATCACTGTGCTATATGCAGCAGTCGGCGCCCCTGGTGAAAAGGCCAAATAGACCTGATGAGTTTAGCGTGAGTTATGGAGGCAATCCATCGTCATCCCAGCTTCAGCTTGAGTCCTGCGCGGTTCCCGATTTTTGGCAAAGCGAGACGAATCAGCCGGACCAAGCCGTTTTAATTTACGAGCAGGACGGCGTCGAAAATTATTTTGTGATAAAGGACATTGTCTTAAAGCCGATACTGGCTTATCCAGAACGACAGTAGCCGCATTGAGAAAACAAGAAAACAAGGAAACGTTTAATCAAACCATGGAAATAAAGTTAATTAATAAATCGGGTCATCCCGATCCGGCTTATGAGACGGAGCGTTCTGCGGGCATGGATTTGCGCGCCGTGACTACTGATCCTGTCACTCTAGCGCCGATGCAGAGAACGATAGTTAAAACGGGATTGTTTATCGAACTTCCTGTAGGGTACGAGGCTCAGGTCCGTCCGCGTAGTGGCTTAGCAGCAAAGAGCGGAATAACTGTTCTTAACGCTCCTGGCACTATTGACGCCGATTATCGCGGAGAAATTGGGGTGATTTTAGTGAATTTATCGGACAGTGCATTTACAATTCAACACGGGGATCGTATCGCCCAATTAGTTATTGCCAAACACGAACGGGCCCAATGGCGGTCAGCAGAATCCTTATCAGAAACAGAACGCGGCAGTGGAGGCTTCGGCAGCACTGGAGTTCAATAACCCCAATAATGATTATCCATAATACATCCTTATGAAAATAATTGTCCCCATGGCGGGTCGCGGATCCCGATTACGCCCTCATTCTTTAACCGTTCCGAAACCACTTATTCCTGTAGCAGGCATGCCTATAGTTCATCGATTAGTGCGCGATATTGCCGCCTTAATGGAGGAACCCATTAGTGAAATTGCTTTTGTTTTAGGAGACCCTGCATATTTTGGGTCAGAAGTAGTTCGTACCCTTGAAGCTCTGGCCCACGATTTAGGCGCTAAGCCATCAATTTATCGTCAATTGGACCCCAAGGGCACTGGCCATGCAATTATGTGCGCAGAACCTTCCTTAGAAGGCCCAGCAGTCGTCGCCTACGCCGACACCTTAATACGGGCCAGTTTTGACCTAGACAAATCTGCGGATAGTGTCATATGGACTAAAAAAGTGAAAGAGCCACAAGCTTATGGTGTTGTGGCCTTAAATGAGCAAGGCCATATCACGGATTTAGTAGAAAAACCTCAGGAGTTTGTTAGTGACCAGGCGGTTATCGGTATTTACTACTTTAAAGATATCGGGGCCCTAAAAACCGAATTACAGCAGGTCATTGATAAGGGGCTCACTCATGGCGGAGAATATCAAATCAATGATGGAATCAAGGCCATGATGGCACAAGGAAAGGTATTTAAAACCAGTACGGTCGACCATTGGATGGACTGCGGCAACAAAGACATCACCGTTGAAACCAACACCAAAATGCTCGGATTTATGGAGCAAGATGGCCTGCCGATGCGCGGAGAAAACATAGTTGCGCAGCAAACTCAAATTATTGAGCCCTGTTATATAGCCGATGGCGTGATCCTTCGTAATTGTAAAATTGGCCCCCATGTCTCAATTGGCCCAAATACCGTTGTCGAGGATTCAATTATTGAACAAAGTATTATCCAAGGCAACACTAAAATTACAAACGCCTCTTTGAGAGAAGCCATGATTGGCAATCATGTGGTTTTTGACGGAAACTTTACAAAGGTAAGTCTGGGCGATTACACCCAAATGGTATGAATTTAAAGAGCACAATAGCACTTTGTCTCATCGTTATGGGGCCTGTTCTTTTTGCGCAAAAGGACAGCACTGCCATTAGTGCCTCTGCGAATTTAAAGCGCTTTATGACATTTTATTTTGAGTCAATAAAGCATCGGGCGATGGAAAACCCGGAATTGGCGCTAAAAGCATTGGACGCCGCCCAGCGAATTAAAGATTTAAACCAGGAACAGCAGAGTGCTATAGCCTATGAGCAGGGCAAAAATCACGCCTTGCTGCAGGATTTTGATCGAGCCATACGTGCGTTTGAATTGGCTCAAACTCATCCAGAGTTTAAGAGGGCCGCTCAAATGAGTTTATACGACATATACCACCAGCAAGGCGCATATGAACATGCGATCGTTGTGGTCAAAGCCCTTTCTAAAATAGATAACGACTACGCTGTAGATTTAATCAAGTTACAGCTAGAGATGGGAAACTTAGATCGGGCTCAGATTATTTTGGACAGTATAAGCGATTCATGGGGTCCAAGCCTTGAGTTACAGTCTATTGATTTAGAATTACAAAAACGACGTTTAGCGCGCCAAAATCAGAGTGACGGCGCAGGCTTTGAGCCAAAAGATTACCTTAAATACAAAGAACTGCTTGAGGGAGGGCTTATGGATCAAGCCTTAATGATTCTCAAGCGCCTCATAAGTGCCGCTGATTTAGCACCAAAGGCCAAAGCACAAGCCCTCGAAGCCTTTGCTGCTCAATCGCTCGAAAAGCAATATCAAGAGTCCTTTGAACGTTTGGTTCCTGACTTAGAGCGCTTAGAAAGTGTTTCAATAGAAGTGGCTCTCGGGCGCTACTTTTTAGACCAGCTTGACCTAGATCGGGCGCAAAGGCATGGGCAAAAGGCCTTGGACCTGGAGCCAAACAATAAAGAAGCGCTTTTGCTGATGGCGAGTGTGGACTTTGCTTTAGAAGACCCTCAGTCGGGACTTCAGCGCGCAGAGATGGCTTTGGCTCTTTATCCGGCTGATCCGTGGTGCTATCTTATGGCGGCCAGAGGATATCGATTTACGGGTATGTTCGCCCTTGCAGAGAGGCAACTATTGTCGGGAATAGAATTTACCTTAGCAGGATCAAATCAATATCGCTTGCTATGTCTCGAGGCGGTATCGCTCTACAAGGAACTCGGTCGAGCAAAAGAGGCAGAATTATGGTTGGAGAAAGCACATCAATGAACAAGATTAAGCGTTATACCCTATTGATTATCGGCACTGGACTTTTGCTTCAAGGCTGTCGTTCTGCGGCAGATTTAAGTAGCGCCCTACCGAATCCAAAATGGACTGCCGCTCAAGTCGTTAGGGCCCATAAACAAACGGAACCAGAATTCAAGTATTTGGCGGCTCGTGCTCAGGTCGTCTATAAAACAGACGATCAAGAACAAAAGATCAATGTGTCGTTGCGCATGAAAGGCGGTGATACGATTTGGATGAAGGCCACTATCCTTGGAATAACCTTGGCAAAAGCCCTCATTACCAAAGACCAGGTTTCCTATTATGAAATGCTGAATAAAACCTATTATCAAGGGCCAATTGAGGAGATATCAAGATGGCTGGGCTTTGCTGTGACCATGGATCAGCTGCAGCATTTACTTCTGGGACAATCGGTTTTGGATATGGGACGCGGCACCCCGCGGCAAATCCAAGGGGGGAGCTATGTTTTAGGGCCTATCGACACGGGAATAGGCTGGAACTTAACCAATTCGGTACGGCCAGATAATTTCAGGTTAAAAAGTGCTGAACTCGCCTCCACAGGGATTGTACCGACCACGGCTTCGTTACATTATGGAGATTATCGCCAAGAGGCCCAACAGTATTTTCCTGAGCGACTGAACTTATTGGTGTATACGCCAAAGGCGCGCACTGAGATTAAGCTCAGCTTTAAGCAGTTCGATTTATTAGACCGAATGAATTTTCGTTATGAAATTCCTCAGGGTTTTAAAAAAATGAGTCCATGAGACGGGCGCTTTTAACCTATTGGTTCATCTGGTTTTTTACCCTTTTTTTTGGGGGAGAGGCCATCGCACAAAACGATCGACAAAAGGCCTTAGAACAACAGCGCCTAGAAATTTTAAAGGAAATAGAGTCGATCAACGCCTTGCTTTTTGACACCAAAGATCAAAAAAGCTCCCTGCTTACAAAGGTCCAGAGCCTCGATCAAAAGATTCAGACCAGGGAGCGATTGATTCGTTTGACGAATCAACAGGCCAATTACCTTACGCGTGAGATCAATAAAAACATCAACACACTGGATCAACTCCAAGAAGAACTTAAACGGCTTAAGCAGGACTACGCGGCCATGATTGTTCAGTCCTACAAAAGTAGATCAGAGCAAAGTAGGCTCATGTTTATTTTGTCTTCTGAGAACTTTTTGCAGGCCTATAAGCGCTTACAGTATATGAAGCAATACAGCCAGTTCAGAAGAGCACAGGGCCTTGAAATAGAGGAACGTAAAAAAGAGTTAAGAGCGCTCAATGAACTGCTGCTACAACAAAAAGCAGAGAAGGAACAACTGGTGAAAGAGAGTCGTGTCGCCAAAGCTCAGCTCGACCAAGAACGAAAGGACCAGGAAGGTCTTTTGGCAGAACTCAAAAAAGATGAGCGCACTTATACCGCCCAAATAAGGGAGCGACAAAAAGAAGCGTCGAGAATTGAACGGGAAATCGATAGGCTCATCAAAGAAGCGATTGCTGCAGCAAATAAGGCAACGGGCAGCGGGTCAAAGGCGGCCACATTTGAGCTAACTCCAGAGGCTGAGGCCCTAGCTGCAGATTTTAAGAACAACAAAGGTCGTTTAATTTGGCCTGTGGCCAAAGGGCGAGTGATTACTCCTTTTGGAAAAAGAAAACACCCTCAGTTTCCTAACGTTACACAAGATCACAATGGGGTAGAGATTATAACGGAAAAGCGCGCGGATGCCCGCGCGGTATTCGCGGGAGAAGTGCTGCAAATTCAGCAACTAAAGGGCGCCAATAAAGCGGTATATGTGCGCCACGGGAACTTCATTACAATTTATAACAATCTGGTTCAGGTCAAGGTCAAAAAGGGACAAAGGGTCTATGCAAAACAACCCCTGGGCACAGTCTTTACGCATCCTACAACAGGTCAAACGCTCTTGAAGTTTTTTGTTTATCAGAATACGCAAAAACTAAACCCAGCAGATTGGATCTATAAAATGTAGCGGA
>ERZ888423.351-NODE-351-length-48650-cov-42.920609_pt1 | contig 48650 bp, 40 predicted proteins | sample MGYA00520523_ERZ888423 | MGnify/ENA primary metagenome ERZ888423 (study PRJEB32303, sample SAMEA104408611) | aquatic metagenome | biome: Brackish water; feature: Pelagic; material: water | place: Baltic Sea | collected 2014-06-08T10:24:00 | depth 30,27 m ... | reverse complement strand
GGCTCCTCGATCTGCACCTGTAGCACGCGGAACAGGCTGTCGATGAACTCCTTGCGCTCACCGGCAAGGCGTGTCTCGTCTTCAGGGCTGAAATCGTGGGCGTCCAGCTCGCCGCTCGCCAGACTGCCTTGGCGGACCTGGATGGCCTCGAGCGCGGCGAGCCGTTCGCGCAGCGTCCACACTTCGCTGCCGAGCACCACGACCATGGCGAGGATCTTGTCGATGGCCGGATCGCTGAAGAAATACGGGCGGCCGCCGCGGATGGTGCGACGCATCGGGCGCCGGGCTGTGCGCGCCGCGCTCATTTGAAGGCTCCAAAGCAGTACCAGAGGATGCCATCGGTCAGCCGACCGGTCTTGTCGCTGTCCACCGAGGGCGGCCGCTCGGCAGCCTCGCGCCATACCTTCTCGCCGTACCAGCCGACCGAGGGGATCACGAACTGCAGGTACTTCTCGGGGGCGAAGCCGGCGCGGCGGCAGATATCCTCGGGCTTGAGGTCACGGAACGGCTTGTAGAACGGCTCGTTGTTGTAGGCGCCGTCCCAATCGAGATAGAACGCATCGTACGGCGACAGTTGCGAGTTCGGCGGCAGCTCCATGTGCAGCATCAGGCCACCGGGCTTCAGCACCCGATGGGCCTCGGCGAGGATCCGCTCGATGCCCTTGCGCGGCACCTCGTGCAGGAACATCGAGGAGAACACCACATCGAAGCTCGCGTCCGGGAAGTCGAGCGATTCGGCATCCATCTGGTGGAAGTGCAGTTCGCGGTCCTGCGCTTGGGCGCGCGCGTGGGCGTAGCGCAGGCAGGGCGCAGCGACGTCGATGCCATGCACTTCGGCTGCGGGGAAGTGGTCCTTCCACGAACCGGTGTTGTGGCCGATGGTGCAGCCGAGGTCGAGGATCTTGGCGGGCTTGAGCTGCGGGAACTTGAGCTTGATGAAGCCGGCGATCGACTGGCCGATATCGTCGAGGTTCTGACCCATCAGCCCGAACGAGAACACCGCGAGGCCGTTGTCGTAGAGCGACCCTGCCGCAAGATCCCCCTCCTCGTACTCGCCGTCGTAGTTGCCGGCCATGAGGTGGACATCGAGCGCGGACACGCTGCGGGGGACCTTGAAGTCAGGCCGTAGCGCGAGCGTACCGCGGACCTTGCTGCTTCGGGACTGGCTGCTGCGGGAGAGCCGCGCCGCTTTCTCCTTGAGTGCACCGCGGTTGCGCTCGAGCGCCGGGAACACCGACTGCCAGACGAGGTCCTGCGTGGTCACGCGCAGGCTCGAGTAGAACTTGAAGCACTCGTTCGGCTTGAGCGCCGCATGGACCTCTGGACCGTCCTTCGGACGACGCCCGCGGCTGCGGCGGAAGGCCGGCTCCACTTCGGCGTCCCACACGGCACGCATTCCGCCTGCCATGTCGTTGAGGACATGCGCGCGCAATCCCGAGACGAAGTTCATCCGCGCCTTCTCGTCCCGGGTCTTGTCGAGCTTGAGTTCGTGCTTGAGATCCAACATCGGCATCCTCCTCGCGTTCGGTACGGGTCGATGGTACCGCACCCGGACGATTGCGCGCCCCGGGGACACGACCACACAATGCGGACATGAACGCGCCGAACCCGCGACCCCGCCGCCGTCACCCCTCCCCGCTCACCGCCGGTCTGGCCGTGCTGCTCACGCTGTCGGCCACCGCCGCCTGCACTGATCGGATCGAGGCGGGCGCCCCGGTCGCGGACGCGCCCACGGCGCGGGCGGATCTGCTGCGCATCGCCACCTGGAACCTCGAGTGGCTGATCGCGCCCAATGCCTTCCGCAAGCTCGCTGCGGAATGCGTGCCGCAGGGCGCTTCGCCCGGCAGCCGCAAGCGCTTCATCCCCTGCAACGTCGCCGACCGCCTGGAGCGCAGCGAAGCGGACTATCGCGCCCTCGCCCGCTACGCCACTGAGCTCGATGCCGATGTGGTGGCGCTGCAGGAGGTCGATGGCGCAGATGCGGCGCGGCGTGTGTTCACGGACCACGACTTCTGCTTCACCCGCCGCGAAGCGGTGCAGAACACCGGCTTCGCCATCCGCAAGGGGCTGCCCCACCGCTGCGGCAAGGACTTCGAGCCCCTGTCCCTCAACGGCCGTGTGCGCCGCGGCGCCGAGCTGATCATCTACCCCGGCGAAGCGCGCGAGATCCGCCTGCTCTCGGTGCACCTGAAATCCGGCTGCGCACGCCGCCCGCTCGACGACCCGGGCGAGGCGTGTCGGGTGCTGGCGCGACAGGTCCCTGAACTCGAGCGTTGGATCGATACGCAAGCGGCGGCCGGGCGGCACTACGCCGTGCTCGGCGACTTCAACCACGACCTGCTGGCGGGGCAACCCCCGGCGCGCAACGCGGAGGGTGCCGTGCGCCATCTCTGGTCGGAGATCGACGATGGCGATCCGGCTGGGGCACGATTGGTGAACATCGCCTTCGCGCAACGCTTCAGCAACTGCCACCCTGGCCAGAACTACCGCAGCTACATCGATCATGTCGTGCTCGGCGCCTCGCTGGCCGCGTGGCGCGTCCCCGGTTCCTTCATCCGTCTGGGCTATGAGCCGAAAGACGCCCTGCAACGCAAACTCGCCGACCATTGTCCGATCGGCGTCGATCTGCGCCCCCCTCCCTAGCCCGCGTATCGCCCCGCCTCGCCTCTCAAAGACCGGAGCCCGCCATGCTCGATCTTGTCTTCGAATCCGCCACCGTCATCGACGGCACCGGCAACGCACCACGCACCGCCGATGTCGGCGTGCAGGACGGGATCATCCGCGAGGTCGGACGGGTGGACGGCGCAGCGCACCGCCGCATCGACGCGAGCGGCGCTTGGCTCACCCCGGGGTTCATCGACCTGCACACCCACTACGACGGCCAAGCGAGCTGGGACGAGACCTTCAGTCCGAGCGTGCAGCACGGGGTGACCACGCTGCTGTTCGGCAACTGCGGCGTCGGCTTCGCCCCGCTCGCACCGGGCGACCGGAACCGCGCCATCGAAGGGCTGATCTCGCTGATGGAAGGCGTCGAGGACATCCCCGGCGCCGCCCTCGTCGAGGGCGTCCGTTTCGATTGGCAGTCCTTCCCCGAGTATCTCGACGCGCTGGAGCGGATCCCGCACACCCTCGATTTCCTCGCGCAGGTGCCGCACGACCCGCTGCGCATGGCGGTGATGGGCGATCGTGCGCAGGCGCAGGAAGCGGCCACGGCCGCGGACATCGCCGCGATGCAGCAGCTGCTGCGCGAAGCGCTCGCGGCGGGTGCCGCCGGGTTCTCGACCGGACGCACCGACAACCACCGCACCACGGCCGGCGTGCCGACACCCGCTGCAGACGCCACAGCGGCGGAGCTCGCCGGGCTTGCGCAGGTGTTCCGGGACCGGCCGCGTGGCGTGCTGCAGCTCGTGAGCGACTTCGACCTGCTGCACGGCCCCGAACGGTTCGATGCCGAGTTCGACCTGGTGGAGTTGCTGGCGCGCCAAAGCGACCGACCGCTCTCCATGACCTGGCTGCAACGCGATCCGGGCGGCGCGCAATGGCAGGCGATCCGCGCGCGCACCGACGCGGCGGTCGCCGCAGGACTGCCGCTCTGGCTGCAGACCGCGCCGCGCGGCATCGGTGTCATCCTCGGTCTCGACACCAGCTTTCATCCTTTGATGGGCCATCCGGGCTATGTCGAGGTGGCGCATTTGCCGCTCGCAGAGCGCGCGGCGGCGCTGCGCGACCCACTGCGCAAGGCGCGTATCCTCGCGGAGCAACCAGGCCGCATGTCAGGGGACGGCACACCCATCCCACCGATCGTCGATCTGATGCTGGCGCGCGTCGATCTGCTGAGCGGCCGCATGTTCCCGATGGAGGCCGGCTACGAGCCGACCCTGGCGCAGAGCTTCCTCGCCCGGGCCCGCAGCCGCGGTTGCGGTGCGCTGGAGGCGATCTACGACCATCTGTCCGCCAACGACGGCAGCAACCTCATCCACTTCCCGATCTTCAACTTCAACGACGGATCGCTCGAGGTCGTGCGCGAGATGCTCGGGCATCCGCGCGCGCTCTATGGGCTCTCTGATGGCGGTGCACATGTCGGCACCCTCTGCGATGCCAGCACCACCACCTTCATGCTCGCGCATTGGTGCCGCGACCGCAGCACCGGACGCTTAGCGCCGGAGACCGCCGTCGAGATGCTCACGCACCGCAACGCGCGCCACCTCGGCCTCACGGACCGAGGCCTCATCGCACCAGGTCTGCGTGCCGATCTGAACCTGATCGACCCGCTGCGTCTCGCCTGCGGCACCCCACGGCTGGTGCACGACCTGCCGGCGGGCGGCAAGCGACTTTTGCAGATCGGCGAGGGCTATCTCGGCACTTGGGTCGCCGGCGAAGCCGTGGCGCTCGAGGGGACGGTGCAAGAGGCGCGCCCCGGGCGGCTCGTGCGCCTGCGGTAACGCAGAAGCCGCCGGGGGGTCGAAGCCGTCCCCCGTTCCGTATTATCATAGGAAGTTAACCCGGGTCCTGCCCATCGATCGGGCGGGTTTGCCCGTTTTCCAACCTTTTCGCTCCAGCCACGGAACCCGCCATGCCCCGTACAACCGCCCTCGCCGACATCCGCAACATCGGCATCATCGCCCACGTCGACGCCGGGAAGACGACGACGACCGAGCGCATCCTCTATTACACGGGGCGCAAGCACACCATCATCGACATCCACGACACGAAGGACCTCAAGACTTCGACGACGACGGATTACCTCGAGCAGGAGCAGAAGCGCGGCATCACCATCCAGTCCGCCGCGGTCTCGACCTTCTGGCGCAAGAAAAAGATCAACGTCATCGACACCCCGGGGCACGTCGACTTCACCATCGAAGTGAACCGCTCGCTGCGCGTGCTCGACGGCGCGGTCGTGGTGTTCGACGGCGTCGCGGGCGTAGAACCGCAGTCCGAGACCAACTGGCGCCTCGCCGACAACTACGGCGTGCCGCGTATCTGCTACGTCAACAAGATGGACCGTAGCGGCGCCTCGTTCACGCGCTGCGTCGACATGATCAGCAAGCGTCTCAACTCGCGGCCGCTGCCGGTGCAGATCCCGATCGGCTCAGAGGACAACTTCAAGGGCATGATCGACCTCGTCGAGATGAAGGCCCTGGTGTGGGACTCGGACGACAAGGACGCGCAGTGGGCCGTGCTCGATGTCACGGCCGACCTTGCCGACACGCTCGGCATCACCGTGCCGACCGATCGCGCGATCCTCGCCAGAGTGTTCGAGTACCGCAAGGAACTCGTCGACACCTGCCTCGAGATGGATGACGTCGCCATGGAAGCCTATCTGCTCGAGGAGAAGGACCCCACCGTCGAGACCCTGCGCGCCTGTCTGCGCAAGGGCACGGTGACCGGCGTCTTCAACCCGGTGCTCTGTGGCTCTTCATACAAGAACAAGGGCGTTCAGCAGGTGCTCGATGCCGTCGTCGATTACCTGCCGGCGCCGACCGACGTCGCCGCCATCAATACCGTCGATGCCGACGGCAACCCCATCGGCGAGCGCCTGTGCTCGGACGACGAGCCGTTCTCGGCGCTCGCCTTCAAGGTCATCAACGACGCCTACGGCGCGCTGACCTTCGTGCGCGTCTACTCGGGCGTGCTCGCCAAGGGCATGTCGGTCACGAACACCACGCGCGGCAAGCGCGAGAAGATCGGTCGGATGGTCGAGATGTTCGCCAAGGAGGCCAACCCGATCGAGGAGGCGCGCGCCGGCGACATCATCGCGCTCGTCTCGCTCGCCGAGACCGACACCGGCGACACGCTCTGCGACACCGACCATCCGGTGGTGCTCGAGCGCATGCGATTCCCCGAGCCCGTCATCAGCGTCTCGGTGCAGCCCAAGGTCAAGGGCGAGCTCGAGAAGTTCGGCGCCGCCCTCGGCAAGATGGTGCGCGCCGATCCCTCGCTGCGCCTCGAGACCGACCGCGAGACGGGTCAGACCATCCTGCGCGGCATGGGTGAGCTGCATCTCGATGTGACACTCGATCGCATGCGCAGTGAGTTCAACGTCGAGGGCATCATGGGCGAGCCGCAGGTCGCCTATCGCGAGGCCTTCACGAAGCCGATCGAGCAGCAATACGTCCACAAGAAGCAGACCGGTGGTTCGGGTCAGTTCGCCGAGGTGTGGATCAAGTTCGAGCCGCTCGAGCGCGGCAAGGGCTTCGAGTTCGTCGACGATACCGTCGGCGGATCGGTGCCCCGCGAATACGTCCCGGCGGTCGAGAAGGGACTGAAGGTCCAGCTCGAGGAAGGCGTGCTCGCGAAGTTCCCGACCGTGGACTTCCGGGCCACGCTGTTCGACGGCAGCTACCACGATGTCGACTCGAACGCGCTGACCTTCGAGATCGCGGGCAAGGCCTGCTTCCGCGAGGCGATCCCGAAAGCCTCGCCGGTGCTGCTCGAGCCGGTGATGAAGGTCGAGGTGGTGACCCCGGGCGATTATCTGGGCGATGTCATCGGCGACATCAACCGCCGCCGCGGCTCGATCCAGGATCAGCTCGAGCGCGGCACCAGCATCGCGGTCGTGGCCACCGTGCCGCTATCGGAGATGTTCGGCTACATCGGCCAGCTGCGTGCGATGTCGAGCGGCCGCGCCTCGTACACGATGGAGTTCTCGCACTACGACCTCGTGCCGCGCAACGTCGCGGAGAAGGTCATCGAGGAAGCGCGCAAGCCGAAGGCCTGATCGCCTTCAGCGTCCGACCTGCCGACGGCCGGGATCCGAAAGGGTTCCGGCCGTTTTCTTTGGTGATCCGGTCATCGACCCCGGGTGCCGTCCTGGTCGCGGGCGAGCACGGACCAGATGTCCATGTAGACATCGTGGCGGCGGCGCTCGGCCACCGTCGCCTTGAAGTTGCCGTAATCGATTCTGCGCACGGCTTCGGCGATCCGCGCCACGACCCGCTCGCGCGGCAGCCGCGCGCGATAAGCGTAGTCGCTGCCGCTGTTGATCGAGACGACGGCCTCGGGGAACACGCGTCCGATGTCGCCTTCACGGCGTGCGCGCACCAACAGCGTGTCGCCGCTCGGATCGCCTTTGTCGACGATGCTCAGAAAACTGTCGTTGAGGCAGATCCACATCAGGGCGTCTCCGGGCAGCGGGCGTCGAGCGCGTCCAGCAAAGGACGGTCGTTGGGATGGGTGATGACCTCCCGCAGGCGCGCACGCGGCACCAGCCAGACGGCCTGCGACTCCCAACCCATCGCGGCCGGCGTACCGCCGATGCGGCGGGCGAGGTAGTAGCGGGTGAAGGTCGTCGAGCGCGGCAGGTCGATGAGGAAGCCTGTGATCGCGATACACAGACCGACCTCCTCGTGGGCCTCCTTGCGGGCGGCGGCGCGCGGGTCGAGTCCCGCCTCGAGCCGTCCTTTCGGGAATGTGAGGCTGTACCCGCCGAAACCGTTGGTGGGTGCCACCGACCAGACCCGCCCGTCGGCTTCCCGGATCACGACACCCGCCGCAGCTGCGAGCCCGGCGGGCGCCATGAACGGCGGCTCCGTGGATACCGCGCCCAGTACGGCGTCATCCGACGCGTCACCGGGACGGGCGACGTCATCAGCGGCGCCCCAGCCGGCAGCCTCGCTGGGCGCCGGACAAGGTTCGAACGGGATGCCGTTCAAAGACTCGATCATCAAGCCTTCGGGGACGACCACTGCGATCGCCCCAGGATCCCGCCATTGGACGATGGGGGATGCAGTGGAGGGACGACGGATCGACACTTCGCGTCCGTGATCGTCACGGCACGGATGCAGCGTGGGGGCAACGGTCTTCGACATCGACCCATGAGACCCCATCACCGGCTCAAAAAATGAGCCGGGACAGCTAGCGAGCGCTCAGTCGCGGTGGACGATCCCGCCCTTCATCACGAACGAGACGCGCTCGAGCGCGCGGATGTCGGCGAGCGGGTCTTCGGCGACCGCGATCAGGTCTGCATGGGCGCCGACCGATAGTTCACCGACCTGCCCCGCAAGGCCCATGGAATCGGCTGCATTGACCGTCGCGGCCTGGATGGCCTGCATCGGCGTCATGCCATAGCGCACCATCACGGCGAACTGGCGCGCATTGTCGCCGTGCGGATAGATACCGGCATCGGTGCCGTAGATCATGCGGACGCCCGCCTTGAGCGCGCGCTCGAAATTGCGGCGTTGGATGTCGCCGATCATCTGGTCCTTGCGGATGAACTCCTCGAGCTCGCCGCGGCGCTTGGACTCCGACTGGGTGTAGTCGGTGTTGTAGATGTCCATCGAGAAATAGGCTTTACCCTTCTTCGCGAGCTCGAGGCCCTCGTCATCGATCAGGCTCGCATGCTCGATGGTGTCGACGCCTGCGCGCAGCGCGATCTTGATGCCGGCCGCGCCGTGCGCGTGCACCGCGACCTTGCGACCGTGCATCCGCGCCTCATCGACCAGCGCCGCGACCTCTTCGGGCGTGAACTGCTGCATGCCGGGCTGTGTGCCCTTCGAGAACACACCGCCGGTGCCACAATATTTGATGACATCCGCGCCATACCGCACGTTCTGGCGCACCACCTTGCGCACCTCGTCCGGGCCGTCTGCCGTACCGAGCGAGGTCTGCCGGAACTCGGGCGCGAGCAGATTGCTGCCGCAATGCCCGCCGGTGATGCCGATGCCGGGCCCCGACACCTGAAGCCGCGGCCCCGGGACATCGCCCGCGTTGATGGCATCGCGCAACGCGACATCCGCCCAGCCGTCAGCGCCCACGTTGCGCGCGGTGGTGAAACCGGCCTGCAGCGTGCGACGGGCGTTGGCGGCGCCGATCAGCGCGAGGCGCGGGATCGACAGCCCGAGACGCGCGTAGCGCAGGATGGTCGGATCCGAGGTGAGATGCGTATGCGTGTCGATGAGTCCAGGCAGCACCGTCCGGTCGCGGAGATCGACGGTCTGCGCACAGCCTGCAAGCGCCGCCGGACCATCATCGAGCACTGCCAGCACGCGTCCGCCGCCGATGCGGATGGCCTGCGAGCGACGGACCTTACCCGCGAGCGGATCGACGAGGCTTCCGACCCGCACGACCGTCGCGCAAGCGGGAGCAGCCGCGGCAGCGCCCGATTCGACAGGCGACGCGCCCTGCGATACGGCGATCGAGGAGGCCGGGACGAGCGCGATCGCAGCGAGCAAAGCGCGGAAAGAGACGGCGGCGTTGTGACGGATCATGGCGAAACCCTGCCTTGGCACTGACCGGCCGACGGACCGGCATCATCCGGAGTGTATGCCAGTCGCCGTTTCGCCGCCCGGCCCAGCCCGGCGCGGCACGGCGCGACCAGGCCCGCGGGCGGATCAGCGTCGCGTGCTAGCATCTTCCCAAGGGAGGACACCATGACCGATCACGCTGACATCGCCGCATTTTCAGACCGTTTCCTGGCCGCGCTGGAGCGCGCCTCGCCGGACGAAGTGCGCGCGTTCTACACGCCGGATGCGCGCTTCTGGCACAACTTCGACGGCCTCGCGCAGACCGTCGACGAGAACATGAAGGTCCTCGCATGGATGGTGCGCAAGTTCCCGGACCGACGCTACCGGCTCGTGCGACGCGAGATCCTGACGGATGGCTGGGTACAACAGCATGTCCTCGAGGGGCGGCTGCCGAACGGCACGGATGTGGCGATGCACGCCTGCTGCATCGTGACGATGCGCGATGGCCGCATATCACGCATCGAGGAATACCTTGATCCCGCCCAAGCGGCGGCGATCCGCAGCGCCTAGAGCGACCTACACAGGTCGGCGCGACTGCGTGATCCGGAAGCGCGCAGCCACGAAAGCCGCATCGGTGAGCGTGGCGTTGCCTGCTGGATTGAGTCCGGTGACGTGATAGTCGCTGTAGGCGGCGGCGAAGTTGAGCGGCATCGGACCGGTCAGGTTGACCGTGAGCTGTGCGCCCGAGGCGGAGAAACCGTCCTCGGCCCGCGCGATGTAGCGCTCGTCCGACGAATACAGGAACGCAGTGATCGCGCCGCCGCGGCGTGCGTCTGTCGTCGCCTGCTGCAACGCGTCATCCCCATCGACCGATCGGATCACGAAGCCGATCGGCCCGAAGCGCTCCTCGCCGTAGAGGGCTCGCGCAGCCTCGCCAGATGTCACGCCGAGCAGCAGCGGCGTGCGTGTCCGCGCCTGCGGGAACTCCGGGTGGAGGTAGGGGGCGGATCGAAGCAGCACATGGCCACTGCGCTCGCCCGCCTCGCAGAGTTCATCGATCAGGGTCGGCGTGGCCGGTGACTGGATGGCGGCGAGGATGCCGCCGGCACGCTTCGGTTCGGCAGAGATCGCTGCCATCGCGGCAGCCAATCGCACGCCGAACTCCTCGGCCGAGACCCGACCGGAGTCCGTGGCGATGCCGGTGGCCGGGACATAGATGTTCTGCGGCGAGGTGCACATCTGCGCCGAGAACAGGCTCATGGTGGTGGCGAGCGACTTGATCACCGGCTCGATGTCGGCGGCAGACTCGACCACCACCGTATTGACGCCAGAGGTCTCCGAGTAACAGAGCGCCGGCCAGGCATTCGCCTCCACCCAGGAGCCGAAGCGCGCGCTGCCGGTGAAATCGACGATCGCCGTGCGGGGGTCTTTGATGAGCCGCTTGCCGAGCGGCTCGTCCGCCGTGTCGAGGCATAAGGTGACGAGGTCCGGCTCGAAACCTGCGGCGGCGAGCGTCTCGCGGCAGATGCGCACCGCGATCGCCATCGGCAGGACGGCGGTGGGATGCGGTTTGACGATCACCGGATTGCCGGTCGCGAGGTTGGCGAACATCGCCGGATAGGCGTTCCAGGTGGGGAAGGTGGCGCAGGTGAACACCACCGCGACGCCGCGCGGTACGAGGCGGTAGCGCTTGTGCAGGCGCAGTGTGGCCGCACCAAAGCGCCGCTCCCAGAGCGCCTCGCGCGCGACCGCCGACATCGCCTGATCGGCGTACACCAGTGCCTCGACGCCGCGGTCGAGCGCGTTGGTGCCGCTGCCCGCATAGCTCATCAGGGCACCCTGCCCTGCGGTATGCATCACGGCCTGCGCCGACTCGAACACCGCATCGTAGAGTCGATCCACGATCTCCATGCACACGCCGACGCGCAGCGCCGGATCGGCGGCGGCCCAACGCGGCATGGCGCGCGCTGCAGCCTCGTAGAGCGCATCGGGATCGGCACGCGGATAGTCGATACCGAGCGGTTGCTGCGTGTAGGGCGACACTTCCCCCGTCAGCCGTCCGAGGGTGCCCGGCTGCGCGAGCTCGAACGGACGACCGAGCGCCGCCGTGAACGCGGCCTTGCCTGCCGCTGCCGCCGCCGCGCCGCCCCGATGCCGATCGGGCGTCTCCGGGAACAAAGAATGATACCGCCGGTCGCTGCAGGCGAGCGCTGCGGAGGCGAGCGCCTCACGATGTTTGGCGTAGAGGTCTTCGGTCATCGTGGCTTGCTCCTCGGAAGCGCCCGCGGTCGTCGCCACTCGAGTTCGTGGCGTCGCAGGCCATGCACCGTGGTCTCCTCGGCCGACAGCACCAACCGGCGGCCGGACAACCGGGCGTGACGGAACTGGCTCGTGCCGACCATGGCGGGGTTGGCTGCGATGCTGACGATGTGCTCGACGACCCCACGCACGAGACGCCAGCGTCCGGCATAACTGAAATACCCATCGAAAGCGTCTGCGCGCTCGCGCAGCGTCGCCTCGCGCGGATTGGGGCGCGCGAAGGGCTTGCGGTCGCCCGCCATGATGCAGGCGCTCATGAAGCCGTCAGCGGTGTAGAGCAGCAGTCCGGACGCATCGGCGCCGAAGGGTTCGGTGATACGGCCGTCCTCGTAGGTGATGCGCCAGGCGTGATACGCCCAGGCCCCCAGGATTTCGGAGCGCCGCACCACCGGTGCGCGGCTCATGCCTGCACTCCGGCGCCGAACGCGGGCAGGACGCAGGCCTCGCGATACCCACGCTCGTAACGCGACACGATCTCCTCCACGGACTCGATGCGGCGCACGTCATCCACGCCCTGACCGGCCGACCAGATGTCCTTCCAGGCTTTGACCTGATCCTGGGTGCCGCTGAGGTCCATCTTCGACTTACCCTGCAGGTTGTCGGGATCCAGACCCGCGGCGACGATGCTCTCGCGCAGATAGTACGCCTCGGCGCCGGTGAAGACCTTGGTGAGCACGAGGTCCTCGAGCGAGGCGCGCGTCACCATATCTTTGTAGTCGGGCCTCGCGAGGCTCTCGGACGCGACGATGAACGGTGTGCCGGCGTTGGAGAGATCGGCACCGGCGACCTCCGCCGCGCGCACCGCCGCGCCGGAGCCGATCGCACCGGACAGCACGATGACACCGTCGAAGAACGCTCGCACCGCCGCGATGAAGGCGAACGGCGAGATCTTGCCGGTGTGGCCACCCGCACCCGCTGCCACCAGCATCAGGCCATCGACGCCGGCCGCCACGGCCTTGCGCGCGAACGACAGCGTGCTGACATCGGCGAACACTTTGCCGCCGTAGGCGTGCACGCGCTCGATGGCCGGTACGGGACTGCCGAGTGCAGTGATCACGAGCGGCGGGCGATGGCGCGACACCAGATCGAGCTCCGCGGGCAGACGCTCGTAGGAGCTGTGCGTGACGAGGTTGAGCGCCCAAGGACCCAGATGCGGCGGCCGCTCCGCCGCGAGCGCCGCATGACCGGCCGCGATACGGCCCATCCAATCGTCGAGCGCCTCTGCGGTGCGGGCGTTCGGCGCCGGGAAACTGCCGACGATGCCCGCACGGCAGCAGGCCAGCACCAGATCGGGCCCCGACACCAAGAACATGGGTGCGGCGATCATGGGCAGGCGCAGGCCGCGCCCGAGCTCGCCCAACCGTTGCTGCCCACCTGTCGCTGTGCCGACCATGACCGTCTCCCTGATGACTTGCATAATGATACTATCGTGGCGGTTCAGGCGACACGCATCGGATACCGGAGATCGCAACCATGGGCAGCGGCGTCTATATCCTCGGTGGCTACCAGACCGACTTCTCGGCGAACTGGGCGCGCAACGGGTGGGAGCTGGCCGACGGTATGCGCGAAGTGCTGGAGCAGGGCCTCGCGTCCACCGGCCTCGAGACGCAGGACCTCGACACCGCCCATGTCGGCAACTTCGCGGGCGAACTCTTCTGCAATCAAGGCCACCTCGGTGGACTCCTGGCAGCAGCGCTTCCCGGGCTCGCCGGCATCCCCGCCTCCCGCCATGAGGGCGCCTGCGCCTCCGGCAGCCTCGCTGCGCTCGCAGCCGGGGCGGAGATCGAAGCCGGCCGCTACGGGCTCGCCGCGGTGGTCGGCATCGAACAGATGCGCAATGTCCCCGGTGACCAGGCCGCGCAGCTGATCGGCCCCACGGCGATGTGGGCTGGGCACGAATGCATCGGCATCAAGTACCCCTGGCCCCATGTCTTCAGCGAACTGGCGGGCGAGTACGAGCGCCGGTACGGCCTGCGCTACGAACACCTCGCGCGCATCGCCGAGATCAACTTCGGCAATGCACGCCGCAACCCCAATGCGCAGACGCGGCGCTGGGAGTTCAACGAACGCAGCTTCACCGCAGACGACGCCGCCAACCCCGTCATCGACGGCCGTATGCGCAAGCAGGACTGCGGACAGGTCAGCGACGGCGCGGCCGTGGTGTTCCTCGCAAGCGAGGCGGTCGCCCGCGCGTGGGCGCAGCGGCAGGGACGAAGCTTCGAGTCGGTCTCCCGCATCGAGGGCTGGGGACATCGCACCGCGCCGATCACCTACGACGCGAAGATCGCACTCAGCGCGGGTGAGCCTTATGTGTTCCCGTTCGTGCGCGCCACCATCACCGATGCGTTCCGGCGAGCAGGTATCTCGGGCGTGGAACAGATCGACGGCATCGAGACCCACGACTGCTTCACCAGCACGCAATACATGGCGATCGATCATTTCGGCATCACGCCGCCCGGACAAAGCGGGCAGGCGATCGACAACGGCGATATCGAGATCGGCGGCCGGATCCCCATGAACCCGAGCGGCGGGCTCATCGGACTCGGGCACCCGGTCGGTGCCACCGGCGCACGCATGCTGCTCGATTGCCACAAGCAGGTCACCGGCACGGCCGGCGGCTATCAAGTGGATGGCGCACGCCGCTTCGCCACCCTGAACATCGGCGGCAGCGCCACCACCACCGTGAGCTTCATCGTGGGCCGCGCCGCCTGAGGCTCGCCTGCACCTGTCGATAGAGACGAGGAAACCCCCATGCGTAAATACTCCGACATCAACCCCGCCGACCCCGAAGACCGACCGACCTGGGTCGATGCGATCGACAACCCCTATCTGCATGGCCCCTACACGCCGGTGGTATCAGAGGTCACCGCGGTCGACCTGCGCGTCACGCAAGGCAGCGTGCCGGACGATCTCTACGGCGCCTACATGCGCCAAGGCCCCAACCCGGTGTTCGAGCCGAAGGGTCAGTACCACTGGTTCGACGGCGACGGGATGATCCACGGCCTTTATCTCCGCGACGGCCGCGCGAGCTACATCCGCAAATGGACGCAGACCCGCGCGCTGCACGATGAGATCGAGCGCGGCCAGGTCGAGCTCTCCGGGATCATGGGTCCTTACGAAGTGTCGCGCATCGCTGGTCACGAAGATTCCGCGACGAACAGCGAGTACTGCAAGGACACCTCCAACACCACGCTCAACCTCCACAACGGCAAGCTGCTCTCGGCCTGGTACAACGCCGGCAGCGTCTACGATGTCGACCCGCTGACGCTCGAGACCCGCGGTGAAGAACGCTTCGGCGGCGGAGTGGACACCGCCCTGAACGCGCACGGCAAGGTGGATGTCCGCACCGGCGAATACATCAACTACGGCTACGCCGATTTCCAGCCCTGGCTCACCTATTACGTGATCGCCCCCGACGGCACGCTGCGGCACAAGGCGCGCATCGATCTGCCGGGACCGCGGCTACCGCACGACACGACGATCACGCCGCGCTTCACGATCCTGCACGATTTCCCGCTGTTCCATGACACCGCCGTGCTACGCCGGACCGGCCATCGCGTCGTGCAGTTCCGTCGCGACCTGCCGAGCCGCTTCGGCGTGATCCCACGCTATGGCACGCAAGAGCAGGTGAAGTGGTTCGAGTTCGAGCCGGGTTATGTGCTGCATATGGTGAACGCCTGGGAAGACGGCGACTGGATCACGATGGACGGCTGCTTCCAGCCCGACCCCACCATCCGTCGCAACCCGGAGGAAGGCGCGCTCGGTTCGATGCTCGCCTACCTGCGCTACAAAGGACACCTGCGCCGCTGGCGCATGAATGTCGTGACCGGCGAGAAGAGCGAGCAGCAACTCGACGACCTGAACGTCGAGTTCTGTCTGCCGGACCTGGACCTTTACGGCGTGAAGAGCCGCTACTCCTACCACCAGCTCATCCCGACCGACCTGCAGACCCTGGCCTTCGAGGGCTTGGTCAAATACGACCACGACAAGGCCACACGCGAGGTGTACCACTACCCGCGCGGCTGGTTCCCGAGCGAGACCGCGTTCGCGCGTAGCACGCGCGCGACGCAGGAAGACCACGGCTACTGCGTGACGCTCGCCACGAACATCTCAGACCACCGCTCCGAAGCCTGGATCTTCGACGCACAGGACATCACCGCCGGTCCCATTACGCGCATCGCGATCCCGGGACGCGTACCCGTCGGGTTCCACGCCAGTTGGTGCTACGGACGGGATCTTTGGCCCGCTGCAGCCGACCGTCGCGTGTCGCACGCCGCCTGAGGGACCGCCGCCTCTGCCGCGGGGTCTATATCCCGGGGTCTACCCCGGGGTCACACGGGCCCCTTGGCGAGTTCGGCCTGCAGGGCAGCGACCAAAGACGCTGGGGTGTCCTTGGTCACGCGGGTCCGCTCGTAGGCGTGCGCCGTGCGAACCTTGCGGTCGAACCATACGAGTTCGTGCTCGGGTTGATCCGGACGGGTCGCGGCCAGCCAGATCGCCGTGTCCGCACCGGAGCGCTCGTCACGCAAGATGGGCCGCAGGATCTTGCGGAACCGCGGCAGCGAGCGCTGGACGCCCGCCGTGTCTGACCAGCCGGGGTGCATGACATAGAAATCGATGGCGCGCTGACCGTAGCTGTCCCGCCAGTGCTGGTTGAGGACCATCTGCGCGCGTTTGTGGAACCCGTAGGCCACTGTGCCGTTGTAACGCGCCGGATCGGTGACATTGAGCATCGCCGTCGACAGCGGTACGTTGTATCCACCGCCCGAAGTCACATTGACCACCACGGCACCGCGACCCAGCACCCCACCGGCGATCAGCGCCTCGGTCAGTTGGTAGTGCGACAACAGATTCGAGGTGAACGAGGCCTCACGCCCCTCTGCAGTGACCACGAGATCGTCGTTCAGCACGCCGACATTGTTCATCAGGGCATCGATGCGTCGGCCTTTTGCGATGAGCCGCTCGATCAGGCGCTGCGTGTCGGCGGTCGAGGTGAAATCGCAGCACTCCGTATCGAGACCTACGAGTCCGGCAGCCTTCACATCGGATTCGAGCACCCGCAGCTTACCAGCGCTGCGGGCTGCAGCCGTGACCGTGGCACCGCCGCGCAGCGCCGCGAACACCATCTCGCGGCCCAGACCGCCCGAACCGCCCGTCACCAGCCAATGCTGACCTGCGAAATCGAGGTTGACGCGGGGCCAGAAAAGCTTGCGCCACAGATACCCCACCTGGGTGAAGCTGAGCGTGAACCGACCGTAGAATGCGGCGATTTTCTTGAGTTGCTGGAAGTTCATCGGTCGATGCCTCTGCGTTTGCTAGACTGTTTCTGAAGATGTTGCGAAAAAATCCGCCAAGGGATGTCGAGAGCATCCGCAAGATGCTGCGCCGTGGCGAAGGCGCGCGGGTGCTCGAGGTGATCGGCGACCGGTGGTCGTTCCTGATCCTGCGCGATGCTTTCCTGCGGGTCCGACGCTTCGAGGACCTGCGTCGTCGCACCGGCGCTGCACGCGGCACCTTGGCGGCACGGCTCGCCGATCTGGTCGCGCACGGTGTGCTGCAACGGCTGCCCTACGGTCCGGCGCCAGGCAAGCTGGATTATCGGCTCACCGAGAAAGGCCTCGGCTTCTATCCGGTCGCGCTCTGCATGTGGAAGTGGGAGAACCGCTGGAGCGCAGGGTTCGACCTGCCGCCGCGCATGATCCACCGACGCTGCGGCCACGAACTCGACCCGTTGCTCACCTGCGGACACTGCGACGAGGTCCTGCATCTGCGCGACATCCGCTTCAACTCGGGCCCGGGCGCAGACCATGCGGCGCGTCCGGTGCGGGCGACGCGTCGCCGTCAGACCGCAGGTCCGGGGGGCTATGACAAAGGCGTCGATACCACCATGTTCCATGCCGTCGACACGGTCGCCGACCGATGGACCGCAGTGCTGCTCGCGGCGCTGTTCTTCGGGCTGAAGCGCTATGACGACATCAACGCAGCGCTCGGCATCGCCACGAACATCCTCGCCGACCGGCTTCGGCGGCTGCTGTCGGCAGGCGTGATCGAACGCCACATCTACCAGGAACGACCGGCTCGCCACGAATACCGGCTGACGGAGAAAGGCTTCGATCTGTTCCCGTTCACGCTCGCGATGCATGAATGGGGTGCGCGCTGGATGCCGTCGCCCCACGGACCGGTGATCCGCTTGCAGCACAGTCCCTGCGACCACCCCTTGCGCAGCCGGCTCACCTGCAAAGCCTGTGGCCAAGTGGTCGATCCGCATGATGTGCTGATCGCGACGCCCCCGAAAGCGCGCCGGCCACGAGTGACGCATCCCCGGCCCCGCACTCAGCCGCGCGGGGGCAAGGGAAAGAAGCCGCTCGTGCGCCGCACATAGTCCTGGTAATCCGGACGCTTCTTCAGCATCCGCCGCTCGAGCAGTTCTTTGCCCATCATGCCGAGGATGAGCCAAGCCATCAGGGCAGGGGCGACGAAGCCGATCCAGCCCCAAGGCACCTCGAGCGCGATCAGCGCGAAGCCTAGCCACACGCAGACCTCACCGAAGTAGTTCGGGTGGCGCGAATAGCGCCAAAGCCCGGTGTCGAGCACCTTCCCCGCGTTCGCGGCATCGGCCTTGAAACGCGTGAGCTGCAGGTCGGCGACGCCCTCGAAGACGACGCCGGACAGCACCAGGGCCGAGCCGAGCCAGGCGAGCGCGCCGAGCGCCACGGGCGTGGTCGAGACCTGCGCGAAGACGAAGGGGACGGCGAGGATCACGACCGTGATGCCCTGGTAGATGTTGACGTGGATGAGACTATGGAGCGCATAGCTCTTGCCCTGGGACTCGACGTGCTGGCGCAGACGCGCATAGCGACGGTCTTCTTTGCCCCAGTTACGCCACAGCAGATAGCCACCGAGGCGCAGAGACCACAGCAGTGCCAGCACCATGACCAGCAGACTCCGGTCTTCAGCGCCGCCGCCGATCTGCCAGCCGATCACGGCAGCGATGCCGAGACAAGGCGAGAACCAGATGTCCACGATGCTGGAGTCCTTCATCGCGAGCCCGATGACCCAGACGACGATGAACGACAGCATGATGAAGGCCGCGACCAGGCCGCCCAGATATATCAAAGATTGGTGATACTCCACGATCCCCCCTCGCCCGTCGTGCGGGCTCTTGTGTCGATGTCCAAAAAATCTTCCGGCCGGCGCTGCAGGCTATACCGACAAGGCCCCGCTGCGCGGCGGGATCCATCGGCGCGCCTGCTGCTCGATGATCAGCTCATCGAGACGAGCGGCGAGCGGCGACGGGATCGCGACGGTACGACGGGTGTCGAGATGGGCGGTCGAGGAGATGACCTCTATCGCGCTCGCCAGCCGGTCACGCGTCTCATCGACGATGAACATCACCGACAGCACCCGCTTCGGCCCGCGCTCGACGAGACAGGCATGGCCGGTGACGACATGGCCGACATGCAGCTCATCGAGGAACCAGACATGGTGCTCCAGATCGAACATGCCGATCCTGCTTTCGTGGACCTGCGCCGGCGAGATCCCCATGAGTTCCATGAAAGGGTAGCCGGCCATGTCGTACAGCTCGGTGTAGTGCTGCACGTTCACATGGCCGTTCAAGTCCTCCCAGTGCGGTGGCACGGTGTGGCGCACGAGCACCGGCAGCTCCCGGACCTGCGCCACGGATGGCATCTCGACTCGCGCCAATGGACCCCCTCCTTCCGCAGCCCTGAAGTGTGCAGCCCTCAAGTGACTTGCACAACAGAACCTGCTGACCTATCCTGACTTCTTGTGCGCGGTTGCGCAAGGGATGAATACGACATGAGCCGACCCGACCACGCTGCCACCGTCCGCGACTATTACGCCGCATGGGTAAAAGATGACCTGCCGCGGGTGCTCGCCCTCTGCACCGAAGATGTGGTGGCCGGCATCATGCCGGGGCGTGAGCTGCGCGGCAAAGCGGAAGTGGCGCGCTTCCTCGGGAAGTTCGGCGTCGGCATGGCGGACAAGCGCTACGACATGCAAGACCTCGTCGTGCAAGGCGATGTCGTCATGCTCGAGGGCGTCGAGAACTACATCAAGGACGGCAAGGCCGTCAGTCTGCCGTTCATGACCGTGTTCCGGTTCCGTGACGGTCAGATCGCCTCCTGGCGCGATTACTTCGACATGGGTTCGCTGCTCAAGCAGCTCGACGCCTGATGGCGGGCGAGGCGCTGCAGTCCGGCGATCTCTTGCCGGGCGCCGTCCAGCATCGCCCCGCGTGGTTCGATCCCGCACCGCCCGCCCGCGAAGATTGCGTGCTGCGCGACCTCCTCGACAGCCGTGCGCAGCGTTGCCCGGATTGCATCTGCGCGAGGTTCGAGGACGGCTCGACGCTCACCTACGCCGAGTGCCGCGCACAGACCCGCGCCGTGGCCGCGGCGCTGCACACCCAAGGCGTCCGTAAAGGCGATCGGGTGTTCGTCTGGCTGCCGAGCGGCAAGGCGATGGTGCTGTCCTGGTTCGCGATCAACTACCTCGGCGCGGTCTACGTCCCCCTCAACACCGCCTACAAGGGTGCGGTTCTCCAGCATGTGGTGAACGCAGCGGCGGGCGCGGTGATGATCGCGCATCCGAGCCTTGCGGACCGTCTGCAGGGTCTCGACCTCCCGCATCTGCACACAGTGACCACCGACTTCTCACAACTCGCACGCGGCGATGGCGATGCCCTCGGCGACCTCGAGCCGGTCGATCACTTTGACATCCAGAGCATCATCTATACCTCGGGCACCACCGGCCCCTCGAAAGGCGTGCTCTCGCCCTACCTGCAGGGCTATACGACCGCAGTGGTCAACTACGGCTACATGGGCGAGGGCGAAGGTATCTTGGTCAATCTGCCGATGTTCCACGTCGGCGGTACCAGCTCGATCACCTGTGCCTTGGTGCGCTCGGGCAGCTTCTACCTGGTCGACGGCTTCAGCACCACGCGTTTCTGGGAACAGGTGCGCGAAGGTGGCTGCACGACCACCTCGGGGCTCATCGGGGTGATGGCGGCCTTCCTCGCCAAGGCGCCGCCGCGACCTGACGATCGCGACAGCCCGATCAAGTACATCACCATGTTCCCGGTGAACGATGACACCATCGCCTTCGCTCGCCGCTTCGGGTTCGAGTACCTCACCGGCTTCAACATGACCGAAGTGTCGACGCCCCTGATGACCGACATGAACGCGCCCCCGGACGGCAGCTGCGGCTGGCCGCGCACCGGCATGCAGTGCCGGCTCGTCGACGGAAACGACCTCGCAGTGCCGCAGGGCAGCATCGGCGAACTGATCGTCCGCAGCGATACGCCCTGGAGCATGAACGCCGGCTACGATGGCTTACCCGAGGCGACGGCGCGCGCGTGGCGCAACGGTTGGTTCCACACCGGCGACCTCTTCCGTCAGGATGTCGAGGGCAAGTACTACTTCGTCGATCGCTTGAAGGACACGATCCGTCGTCGCGGCGAGAACATCTCGTCCTTCGAGGTCGAGAACGCGATCCGCCAACATCCCGATGTGGACGAGGTCGTCGTGGTCGGCGTACAGAACGAGATCGCAGAGCAAGATGTGTTGGCGGTGATCAAACCCAAGCCGGGTCACGCGCTCGACCCCGCCGGCCTCATCGCCTTTTTGGAGTCACAGCTCGCCTATTTCATGATCCCGCGCTATGTGCGGCAGGTCGACGCCATCCCGAAGACCGAGACCAACAAGGCGCGCAAAGTGGTGTTCCGGGACGAGGGGATCACCGCGGACACCTGGGATCGCGAACGCGCCGGCATCCACCTTCGGCGCGAGCGGCTCTAGGCCGTGGTCCGCGTCGGCGCTGCGATCGCCGGCCGCACCGTCACGGGCACCGCGCTCATGCGCGGCAGACCGCTCAGCGCTTCGTAGTCGGTCGCATCATCGATCAAGGCCGCGGTGCAGGCGTCCGCGAAGCCGTGCGCGATCGACACCACCCCCTCTCTCACATCGGCTGCGAGGTGTACGACCGCACGGATGCGACCGACCGACGATGCGATCTCGACCGTCGCGCCATCGACGACCCCGATACGCGCGGCATCGACCGGGTTGAGGTGCGCGGGGTTGTGAGGTAAGCGTCTGCGCAAAGCAGGCAGATCGTGCGCCACCGAGTTGTAGAGCGCATGTTCGCGCCGTGACACCATCAGCAAGCGCAGGCCGCCGCCCTCATCGCCCATCAGCGGCGCCATCGTCGTCGTCGCAGCCGTCGCCACCGCCGCAGACCTCTGCGCGGCGATCGCCTCCAGCTCGGCGATCATCACGGGCGCCGCAAGCTGCAGGCGGTGTGGCCACTCGGCGTCGCGCGGTTCGGCGGACGGCTTGGGGTCCGGGAACACCGCACCATGCGGATGACGCTTGATCTCCTCGAGCGGGACACGGCTGCGTGCGACGAACTGCGACAGCAGTCCGTCGGTGGTGGGCGGCGTCGACATGTCGAAGGGCTGCCCGCGGAACCCGAGCGGATAGCCCATGCGCCGACCGAGTTCATAGAAGATCCGCCAGTCCTCGAGCACATCGCTGCCCGCCGGCGGCTCGACCAGCTGCGGCTGATACTGGGCGTAAGGCTCCGGATAGCCGAGCGACAGCCCATAGACGGTGATGCCCTCGTTCCCGAAGGTGATCGCAGGCGACTCGAAGCCGAATCGGGGCCCGATGACGTAATGCGCATGCCGCGCGGTCGCGGACAGCACAGGATCGACCACCACCAGCAGTTCCAAAGATTCCAGAGCCCGACGGGTCTTGGCTTGGTTCGGCCAGGACAGCAGCGGATTGCCGCCGATCACGAACAGCGCCCTCACCTGCCCCTCGCCCGGCGTCAGGATCTCATCCGCAAGTGCCGCCGTCGGCAGACCGGCGGCGGTGTCCGTCAACCCACGGATCCGCAGCGCCTCACCGAAGCCGGTGGCGACACGCGGCTTCTCCGCGCGCGCCACGCCAGAGAACTGCCGGAAGAGTACGCCCCGGTTGGGCATGCGTTCGCCGGCTTTGATCCAGCGGCCGCAGACCGTGTTCAGCGCGAGCACGAGGTAGTCCATCAGCACGCCATGCGGCGCCATACTGGGTCCGGTGCCGCTCGTGACATTGCCACGCTGCGCGCGTGCGAACATCCTCGCCGCTTCGATGATCGTTGCGGCCTCGACACCCGCCCCCGCGGCGACACCCTGCGCCGTGAACGGTGCCACGGCTGCGGCGAGCGCACCAAACCCTTCGGTCTCGGCCTCGATGAACGCGCGGTCGCAGAGCCCCTCGGTGATGATGACGTTGAGCATCGCGGCCAGCAACGGCACATCCTGGCCCGGTAGGCACTGCAGGTGCAGGTCCGCTTTGCGTGCGGACTCGGTACGGCGCGGGTCTATGACGATGAGCTTCAGGCCGCGCTGTCGTGCCTCGTGCAGACGCTTCGCCGGGTTGAAGGACGGGATCCCGCCCCACATCGAGACCAGCGGGTTCGCGCCGACCAGCATGCAGACATCTGCATCGGCGAAATCCTGCGGGCCAGCGCCCCACTTGCCGTGCAGCGCCATCGAGATCGGCTTGCCCGGTTGGTCGATGGTGGCGTTGGAGAAACGCATCGGCGAGCCGATGGCGTCCATGAACGACTCGCGCAGCATCACCCCCGCCGGGCAGAAGTGGCTGAAAGTGCCGCCGTACATCGCGACCGATCGCGATCCATGACGGTCGAGGATCTCGCGGGTGCGCACGGCGATCTCATCGAGTACCGCCGCGCTCGGGGCGCTCTCGAAGCCACCGCCGTTCCGGCGCCGCAGCGGCACGCGCAGACGCGAAGGAGAATCGTGGAACGCGTGGTAGTTACGACCTTTGACGCAGCTATAGCCTGCGTACATGGGGTTGTCGATGTCGCCGATGAGGCGTGTGACGCGCCCGTCCTCGAGGGTCGCCACCAGCCCGCAGGTGGCGTGGCAGAAACGGCAGATGGCGGTGGCTTCGGCCATGACGACCTCGCGGCGGTCCGGCCCCGGTGCGCCGCGGGCCGATGCAGGGAGCGACACAAAGAAAAAAGGCGGGGCGCTCCGTGAGGAACGCCCCGCCCTGTCCGTCAGGTCATCAGAACTTCCAGGTTAGGTCGAGGCCGTAGGTGCGCGGGGCACCGAACTGCGACACTTCCTCGCCGAAGAACGGGATGATGCTGACGCGGTAGAGCTCGTCGTCGAGGTTCTTACCCCAGAGCGAGACCGTCCAAGGGGCGTCTTTCGGCGACAGCTGGACGCGTGCATCGAGCAGGCCGTACGAAGGCTCCCTGGAGAGGTTGTCGGTCGCCCAGAAGAGCTCGCTCTGCCAGTTGTAGTTCAGGCTGAACTTGAGCGAGTCCTGCCACGCACCGAAGCCGGTGGTGTAGTCGATGCCGACGCTGATCTGGGTCTCCGGGGTGCGCTGAAGCTGGTTGCCCGAGCTGTCGAGGCGCGTGCCGGTGGACGGGTTGATCGCCGACTCCAAGAAGTCCTTGTACTCGGTGTCGACATACGAGCCGCCCAAGGACAGGCGCAGCGAATCGGTGGCGAGGAACTCGAGTTCCGCCTCGATGCCCTTGATGTCGGCGCTGGCCGCGTTGTCCGTGAGGTTGCAGAGGCAGGCCGCGTTGGTCTGGGTCACCTGCAGGTTCTTGTAGTCCATCATGAAGAAGGCGGCATTCAGGCGCAGCCGACGGTCGAGCAGGGTGGTCTTGAAGCCGAGCTCGTAGTTGGTGGCCTCTTCCGGATCGAACGGTGTCGCCGCCTGCGCGGGGTTCGCCGGCGTGTCGTCGAAGCCGCCGCCCTTGAAGCCCCTCGCGACGGTCAGGTAGGCGAAGGTGTTGTCGCTCGGGCGCCAATCGATGGTCACCTGCGGGGTGGTCTCGTTCCACTTGGCGCCGTACGGCGTCGTGAACCCGCCGCCCTCAGCGTATTGCAGCACATTGGGTGCCACGCAACCTGCGGCGGGGAACGGACTGACGACCGAACCGTCCGGACGACGGCAGAGCCCCTCGATGGTCACCACCGGGCGCGGATCGTTCGGGCTGAAGCGGTCGCCCGTCTCGACGACGAGGGCGTTGACCGAGCCCGACTTCTTGTCCTGCGTGTAACGCAGGCCGGCGCTGATCTTCACCGTCTCGGTGATCTCGTAGCCGAGGCTCGCGAACGCGGAGACGTTCTCGATCGCGCCGTCGTTGACCCACTTGTTCTCGCCCGAGAGCGTGGACAGCGGGTTGTTGCCGCCCGGGATCAACGCACCGAGGAAGTTCTCACCCCAGAAACGGTCGGTCTTCTCGATGTCGTCCTTCTTGAAGTAGGCACCGGCGATCCAGTCGAACCGCGATTCCGGGTTGTCCGAGGTGATGCGGAACTCTTGACTGAACTGCGTGGCGTCCACGGCCTCGGTGATGGGGTTTGCGAACAGGAACAGGCCGTTGTTGGAGCTGGCCGGACGAGTGCCGTACCGATTGTTCATGTACGCGATGTAGGCCTGCCAGTTGGGGACGCTGTAGGCCAAGGCCTCCGGACCCGCACCGGTCTGGTCATAGAGCTGGGCGCTCTCGCCGTTCGTGTACCCGGTCAGCGAATTGAACACGAAGCCGTCGAACTCCTTCGCCACATCGAGGGTGAAGGTGTAGCCGTCGCGCTTCATATATTGCGCGGTCGGCGTGGAGTCGCCCTTGAAGGTGACATTGGTGGCGACGTTCACGCGCGGATCGGTGAGGCCGAGGTAAGCACGCAGGTTGCTCCAGGGGCGCGAACAGTTGCTGCTGGTGTAGCTCGTCTCGCAAGCCTTGTAGCCACCCTCGACAGCGACCACATTCACGCCGTTGTTGCTGTCTTTGTAGTAGCCCAAGATGGCGCGGGCGGTCACGCCGTTGTCGCCGCCATCGTAGAGCAGCTGGGCGCGGGCTTGCAGGGAGTCGAGGTCCTCGACTTCACGCTCGTGCAGCTGGTCGTAACCGAAGCCGTCGCGCTTGCGGTACTGCATCGAGAGGCGGCCGGCGACGGTGTCGGAGAGGCCACCGGTGACATATCCGGTGAGGAACTGGGAGCTGAAGTTGCCGAGGCCGGCCGTGAGCGAAGCGGAGTTGTCGAACCTCGGCTTCGCGGTCGTCACCGACAGCGCGCCGCCGACGACGTTCTTGCCGAGCAGCACGCCCTGCGGACCGCGGATGACTTCCACGCGCTCCAGATCGAAGAAATCGTAGTTCAGATCACCGGTGCGGCCCATGTAGATGCCGTCGACGAAGGTGCCGACCGATGGGTCGGACGACGGCGAGTCGAGCCGGGTATTGGTGATACCGCGGATGTTGAGCTCGACATCGAGCGGCGTACCGGCGGTCAACGAGAAGCCGGGCACGGCAGCCGCCAAGTCACCCGCCGAGAACAATTTGGCCTCAGCGAGGGTCTCGCCGGAGTAGGCACTGATGGAGATCGGCGTGGTCTGCAACGCGGTCTCGCGGCGCTGGGCCGTCACCACGACCTCTTCGAGGCCTTGGGCGAAGCTCGGCGTGGCAGCGCCCGTGAGCGCCACCACCACGGCGGCGGCGGCCAGCGTGGCGACTGCGCCTGAGGAACGGTTGTGTCTGATCGTCATTCTTGGGTACCCCTGGAGTGTTTCCGTTGGTCGGCATTTCGTCAGCATTGGATGCAGAAGCCCTTGAGCGACTTGCATAACGATACCTGCCTTGTGGCGAGGCTACTCCGGTTGCCAAGCAGGGTGCAAGCCCTGTTGCGCCGAGGCCATGAAATCGCTGTGTGCGCCGAGCGCGTCCGAAAACTCGCGTGGTCGCTCCGGCGCAACGGCAGCCGACTGGCCGACCGATGAGTCGATATGCAAGGCGAGATCGTCGTCCACAGCGAAGCCCTCCCCCCACTCGACCGAAGAAGCCCGACGCACCCAACCCGCGCCCGCGACCCAGGTCTGCCCATTGGTGCGGGAGAGGGGCCGGATCAGCGCTGCGACGACCGGCGCCACGGACGCGGGCGGCATCTTTTGCCGCAGCTCATCACCCAAGTGCGGACCGGTCATGCGGGTCGCTGCGTACGGCGCGATCGCCGAACAATGCACGCCGCGTGGCGCGCCCTCGGCGGCAAGGCTGCGCATGAACGCGAGCAGCGCGCCTTTCGAGGCGGCATAGGCGGTGAGTCCATGCAGCCCGTGTAGCCCCGCACTCGACACCGACACGACGATGCGGCCCCGCCCTTGGGCGCGCATGTGCTGGTAGATCGGCTGTGTCACCGCGACCGTGCCATCAAAATTCACCGCCATGATGCGCCGGAAGTCCTGCAGGGCGATGCGATGGAACGGCTCGTGCTGGTCGACGCCGGCGTTGTTCACCAGCGCGTCGATCCGACCCCAGCGGCCAAGCGCAGCGTCGAGCATGCGTTGACCGGCGCCGTCCGCGCAGACATCGTCGTGCTGGGCGATGGCGTCCCCGCCGGCGGCGAGGATCGCGGCGGCGACCGCCTCGGCGGCCGAGGGCAAGGGCACACCGTCCGGACCCGCACGCACCCGGTTGTTGACCACCACGCGCCACCCGAGTGCCGCAAGATGCGAGGCGTACGCGCAGCCGAGGCCGGTCCCCGCACCCGTGACGATGACGACGGGCTGCGATCCGTCAGATGCCTTGACCATGGATGATGTCCTTGTCAGTCTTGGTCAGTCTTGGAGTGAAAGTCGCGGGTCATGATACCCCGCAGGGAGATCGACATGACCGACCGCGGCACGCGCCTTGCGCGTATCTTCGACAAGGACGAGATCCGGGACGTGCTCGCCGCGTATGCGCGCGGCGTCGATCGCGGTGACGGTCCGCTGCTCAAGTCCTGCTACCACCCTGATGCGATCGAGGAGCACGGCGGTCGCTACACCGGTAACGCACACGACTACGTCGACGGTGCGATCCCGCGGATCCGTCAGATGGACGCGATGCAGCATGTGCTCGGCACCAGCCACTTCGATTTCATCGGCGCGGATCTCGCCTATGTCGAGACCTACATCGTCACGCTCGCGCGCATGAAGGTCGACGGGGAAACGCTGGACACCTTCACGGGCGGACGGCTCATCGACCGCTTCGAGCGGCGTGAGGGACCCTGGAAGATCGCGCACCGCCGCACCATCTTCGACTGGAACCGCGACACACCGACGCGGCAAGGCTGGGTCGGTGGCATGTTCGTCCCCGGTACACCGGGCATGCGCGTGGGCGCCAAGGGCGAAGGCGACCCTTCCTACGAGCGCTTCTAGAAGCGATAGGCGGACCGCCCCATGAAACGACCCGATGCCCCTTTTCGCAAGACATCTTTCCCCTCGGCGGCGATGCGCACCGAGCGCCATGCAGATGGCAGCCTTTGGGTGACCCCTGAGCTTGCGCTCGCGGACTACCGACCCAATCTGCCGCAGGAACTCGCCGCGCGTGCCGCTGCGCACCCTCAAAAGACCTACCTCGCCGAGCGTCGTGGCGGCGCCGAGGCGCCGTGGTACCTCGCAAGCTATGGCGAGGTCGACCAGCAATCGCGCGCGGTCGCCGCTTGGCTGCTCGCGCGGGGGATCCCGGCCGGCCGCTCGTTGCTGATCCTCTCCGGCAATTCCGTGATGCACGCGGTGTTCAAGTACGGTGCGATGGCCGCACGCTTGCCGGCCTGTCCCGTCAGCGTCAATTACGCCCTCATGGGCGGCGACTACGGTCGCCTGAAGCACGTCATCGAGATGGTGCGCCCGGCCGTGGTGTTCGCCGAGCAGACGCCTGCCTTCCGTGCCGCGCTCGAGTCCGTGGACTTCGGCGACGCAGCCCTCGTGACCGACGATCCGTCGCTCATCGCCGTCACACAGGGCAGCGGTCCGGTGGTGGCGACCGCCAGCGTCCTCGCGACGCCTGCGGGTACCGATGTCGACGCTTCGATCGCGTCGATCGATCCGGACGAAGCCTCGCTCTACATGCTCACCTCGGGCAGCACCAGCCTGCCGAAGGCCGTGATCCAGACCCAGCGCATGATCGCCTCCAACCTCGCGCAGGGTCGGCAAGTGCTGGGCGACACCGCCGGCTGGAGCGATGTGATGCTTGATTGGCTGCCTTGGAGCCATGTCTCGGGCGCCTTCACCAAGATGGGCACCCTGACGAGCGGCGGTACGCTGTACATCGACGGCGGCAAGCCCTTGCCGAGCATGTTCGCGGAGTCGCTCCGCAATCTCAAAGAAATCGCGCCGAAGTTCTATGTCAATGTGCCCTTCGGTTATTCGATGCTCGCCGACGCCCTCGACAAAGACGAAGAACTGCGGCAGCGATTCTTCGGCAATCTGCAGCTCGCGCTCTATGGCGGCGCCGGTCTGCCGCAGGCGCTCTACAACCGTTTCCAGCAGCTCGCCGTCGATACGGTGGGAGAACGGGTCTTCTTCACGACCGGCTACGGCGCGACCGAGACCGCTTCGGGCTGCATGGCGATCTACTTCCCGACCGAGGAGGTCGGTATCGGCCTGCCGATGCCGGGGCTCACGCTCAAGCTCGTGCCGGACGGAGACCGCTATGAGGTGCGGCTCAAGGGTCCCATGATCACGCCCGGCTACCTCGGACACGGCGAGAAGAACCGCGCGATCTTCGATGAGGACGGGTTCTGGCGCACCGGCGATGCGGCGCAGCTGCACGACCCCGCCGACATCGGCAAGGGACTCAAGTTCGCGGGACGGCTCGCCGAAGAGTTCAAACTCTCGAACGGCACTTGGGTCGCCGCAGGGCGCTTGCGGGCCTCGCTCGTCGAAGCGTTCGCGCCGCTGCTCGGCGATTTCGTGATCTGCGGCGAGAACCGCGAACGGCTGACGGCGCTCACCTGGCCGAAGACGCCAGTCGATGACACCCTGCGCACCGAGCTCTCGCGCCGTCTCGGCGCCTTCAATGTCGGACGCGGCGCGAGCGAACGCGTCGAGGCGCTGATGCTGCTCGCCGAGCCGCCGCGCGCGGACGCGCATGAACTGTCCGATAAAGGCACCATCAACCAGCGGGTCACCCTGCTCCGCCGCGCAGCGGATGTGGAACGGCTCGAATCCGGTCAGCCCGATCCGCGGATCGTGCTGCCCTCCTGAACCCCGAGGTGGAACCCATGGAGATCCGTGATCGCGTCGCGCTGGTGACAGGCGCCAACCGGGGCATCGGTGAGGCGTTCGTGCGGGTGCTGCTCGCCGAAGCCGGCGCAGCCAAGGTGTATGCCGCCGCGCGCGACCCGGCCGATGCCGCGCACCTCGAGCGCGAGTTCCCGGGTCGATGCATCGCCGTGCGACTGGATGTCACCGACGAGGCGCAGATCAGCGCAGCAGCCGGGCGCTGCGCCGATGTCGGACTGCTCATCAACAACGCCGGTCTGTTCACCAACCAGCTGCTGATCGGCGCCGCAGACATCTCTCATGCGCGCGCCGAGATGGAGGTCAATTACTTCGGGCCGCTCGCGATGATCCGGGCGTTCGCGCCGGTGCTGGCCCGCAACGGCGGTGGCGCCGTGATCAATGTGCTGTCGGCGGCCGCGATCGTCGCCCTGCCGAACATGGGCGGCTACTCGCCTTCGAAAGCGGCCGCCCGCATGCTGTCGACCTCGGCGCGCGCGGAGCTCGCCGGCCAGGGCACGCACGTGGCCGCCCTCATCGTCGGCTCGGTCGAGACGCGGATGGCCGCGCATGTACAGGGTGCCAAAGAAAAGCCCGAGGACATCGCACGCGCCGGCCTGCGCGCGGCGGAGCGCCGGATCGACGAACTCGACACCGACCGCATGGCCGTGGAGGTGCGTGCCGCGCTGCAACTCGACCCGAAGGGCTTGGAGCGCCGCCTCGCCAAGCTACTTGGCGCCCAGAGCATCAGCACAGGCAAGTAGACCCTAGCCCAAGTGACCCTGGGCCAAGTACACCCTAGAACAGCGGCGTCCGCCCCGTCAGCGCGACGATATGCGGCGGCGGCGCCTCGCCCGCCTTGAGCCGATCGAACAGCCCACGGTCGAAGTAATCGCGCCATTCCGTGATCAGGCCATCCCTGAACCGCATGATGCCTGCATAGGGCAGCGCGATCTGCCGTCCCTCGGGCGAGGTGAACTCGTCCACCCCCTCGGCGAGGGCGGTGTCGCCCTGCTCGGCGTAGCTGAAGATCCGCCAACGGACATCCTTCATCTGGCCGGCGAGCGTTTCCATGAACCGGGCGGTCGCTTCCTTGCCGATGATGGGCGGACTGCCCACATGGGAGTGCCAGACGATGTCGTCGGCCAAACGCGCGATCACGGCCTGTCTGTCGCCCTGCCGCCAACCCATGATGACGGCCTTCATGACGGCGAAATGGCGGCCCTGTGCAGCATCCTCGACAGACGCACTGGCCACGGTGGCGCCCGCAGCGACCAAAGGTGCGCCAGCGACGAAATTGCGACGGTCCATGCGATATCCTCCGGAGAGTTGCGACTTTCGGTATTAGACCACAGATATAATCCTTGCCGTATCTCGCTCATCCACGCGATCGGAGAGACCCCGTGCGAACGACGCCTGCAGAGAAGATCCGCGACTACCGCAGCCGTGGCTGGTGGGACGACACCCGCATCCACGACATGTTCGACGCCCATGTGCGCGCTTTTCCGGATCGCACGGCCCTCGTCGACGCACCGAACCGTCCGGATCTTTTGGGCACACCGCCGCTGCGCCTGAGTTGGCGCGAGACCGCCGACCTCGCCGACGGCTTTGCGGTGTCGCTGGAGACGCTCGGACTCGGGCGCGACGACCTGCTCGTCACGCAGCTGCCCAACATCGCCGAGTATCCGGCCCTCTACATCGCGGCGCTCCGTCTCGGCATCATCGTCAGCCCGGTACCGATGCAGTTCCGTCGTCATGAACTGGAACAGATCGTCCGGCTTACCGGTGCACGGACGGTGCTCACCGTCGACGCCTTCAAAGGCGCCGACCACATCGGGATGGCGCTGCAGTCCGGCGCGACGCTTGCCGCAGAGGGCATCGCCCTTCGCGTGCTCAGCCTGCGCAGTGCGGCGGGCGGGGACACGCTCCCGGAGGGCGCGATCGCCTTCACCGCCGCTCCAGCGGATGATCCGCGGCGGGCGACGCTGTCCTCGCGCTGCGCTGCGCTCGGCGTCGACGCGGACGACATCGCGACGATCTGCTGGACCTCGGGCACCGAGGGCACCCCGAAGGGCGTACCGCGCTCACACAACCATTGGCGGGCGATCAGCTGGGCGCACCTGCGGGGCGCCGGGATACAGCCCGGCGAGATGCTGCTCAACCCCTTCCCGCTCGTCAACATGGGGGCCCTCGGGGGCTGCTTCATGAGTTGGCTGCACACCGGCGGAACGCTGCTGCTGCACCATCCGCTCGACCTGCCGACCTTCTTCCGGCAGATCGCCACCGAGCGGCCGCAGTACGCCATCGCACCGCCGGCGGTGCTCAACATGTTGCTGAAGAACGAGGCGCTGCTCGCATCGGTCGACCTGTCGTCCTTGCGCTGCATCGGCTCCGGGTCGGCACCGCTCGACCCGGAGATGATCCAGGGCTATCAGGATCGCTTTGGCATCGAGATCTGCAACAATTTCGGCTCCAACGAGGGCGTCTCGCTCATCAGCAACGCCGCCAACGCTGCCGATGCCTTGCATCGCGCGCGCTGGTTCCCGCGCTATGGCCGCGATGAGGTGTCGTGGACACCACCGCCGCCCGTGCAGATCCGCACGCGGCTCATCGACCCGGAGGACGGCAGCGAGATCCTCACGGCAGGACATGCCGGTGAACTGCAGATCACGGGGCCCACGGTCTTCGACGGCTACCTGCACGCACCGCAGATCAACGCCGAGTCGTTCGCGGCGGACGGCTGGTTCCGCACCGGCGATCTCTTCGAACTCTGTGGCGACGGCGACGAACTGCGTTTCTACCGCTTCGTCGGCCGGCTGCGACAGGTGATCAACCGCGGCGGGATGAAGATCTCGCCCGAGGAGCTCGACAACGCGCTCAACCAGATGCCGGATGTGCTCGAGGGCGCGGTGGCGGCCTATCGCGATGCCGTGATGGGCGAGCGCATCTGCGCCGTCGTGGTACCGAAGCCGGGCGCGAGCGTCAACCTCGACGCCGTGTGCGCCCACTTCGAGGCGTTCGGCCTCGCAAGGTTCAAGTGGCCGGAACGCTTGCGCGTCATCCCGCAGTTGCCGCGCAACAGCGTCGGCAAGGTGCTGCGGGGCGAACTGTCACGCCTGGCTTCGGACGAGGACGGCTGACGGGCGAACGACGCCTAGCGCCACTGCCGAGCGACCTCCACGGCCTCGCGGAACCCGGTGCGGCTGACCCAGAGCATCGTTGCCGAGGCCAGCGTCGCGACCGCGCCCACCGTCGCGAGCGACACGCCGATCTGCATCGGCCCGCCGAGCAGGTGGTCGCTCACCCAGGCGACCAATGTCGGCCCCGAACCAAGCGACATCATCGTCCCGATCAGGAAATACGCCGCGATGATCTGGCCACGCAATTGATTGGGCACGACCGACTGCAGCGCCGTGCCAGGAAGCCCGTTCAACATGCCGAAACCGAAACTGGTGACCGCGAGCAGGGTCAACGCAGTCGTCGGGTCCGGATGCAGCGGCGTGACGAGGACCAACGGCACCAGCGCAAACATCACCATCGCGGCGACCGTGATCGGCGCATCGACACGGCCGCGTGTCGTCAGGCGGTCCGAGATCCAACCACCGACGAACACGCCCGGCACCGAGGTCAGCAATAGGATCGCCCCGTAAGCGAGCCCGATGTCGCTTGCCGTCCAGCCATGCACACGCATGAACACTGCAGGGATCCAGACGAGGTACGAGATGCCTGCGATGCCGAACACGGAAAAACCGAGGAACAACAGCATGAAGAGCGTCCGCCGTCCGCCGATGAAGGCGGGCAGCGACAGATCCGATCCGCGCGGCGCAAGACCGCGGCGCTCCGGCTCGCGTACCAGCAAGAACAGCAACGCGATCAGCACACCCGGCAACCCGACCACCAGGAACACCAGCTGCCAAGGCGCAAGCACGCCGACCCCCGGCACTGCCACCTCCCCCATGCCTTCGGCCAGCTCGATGACCTGGCCGCCGATGATCAACGCCAGTCCAGACCCGAGGTACGGCCCCATCGCGTAGGCGCTGATGGCGCGGGCGCGCCGCTCGGGCGGGAAGTAATCCGATATCAAAGAATAGGCGGCCGGCGATAAAGCCGCTTCGCCGATCCCGACACCGATGCGCGCCAGGAACAAGCCGAGGAACCCCGTGGCGAGCCCGCAGAGCGCCGTCATGATGCTCCAGGAGATCATGCCGACGACGATGAGCATCCGTCGGCTCCAACGGTCGGCCACCCAACCGAGCGGCAAGCCCATGACACTGTAGAAGATCGAGAACGCGAGGCCTGCGAGCAGGCTGAACTCGGTGTCGCTGATGCCGAGGTCTGCGCGGATCGGCTCGACCAGCAGGCTCATGATCTGCCGGTCGATGAAAGAACTGGTGTACGCCACCATGAGCAACGCGACCAGCACCCACGCCCGCGTCGGGCTCGGCCACGGCGCGGAGGAGATCGACGGCGTTGCGCTCACCCGCCCACCCGCTCGACCACCATCGCGGCGCCGACGCCGGAAGCGCCGGTGCAGGCGACGAGCCCGAACCGTCCGCCGCAGACATCGAGCGCATCGAGCAGGCTCGAGAGCAGGATGGCGCCCGAGGCACCCATCGGATGACCCTTGGCCATGTGGCCGCCGCCGACATTGACGCGACCGAGGTCCACCGCGTGGTCCCGCAGGAAGATCGCCATCGTGACCGCGAAGGACTCCATGAACTCGATCCGGTCCATGTCGCCGAGCGTGAGCCCGGCTTCGGCGAGCGCGGCCTGCATCGCGGCGAGGCCGGCGAGCAGCGACGCGCGCGGATCACCGCCGGATTCGGCATACGCCAAGATGCGCGCCCGCGCCTTTCGGCCGGCGCCATCCGCGGGCGTGCCGCCGACGAGCGCGAGCCCCGCACCGTCGCAGACGGGCGGCGCATGGGCGATGGTATGACGATGATCGATGGGACCCTCGAGCGCATCCGCGTACTGCGCAGCGAGCGCCGCGAAACCGGGCGCCATCGCCGCGAGCGACTCCGCGGTGGTCTGCGGACGGACGCATTCGTCGATCGCGAGGCCATCGATCGCGATCCGCGAAGCGGCGAGCGCAGGCACGGCCTCGGCGGCCACCGCGCGCTGCTGCGAGAGCAGCGCCAGTCGATCGAGTTCGGTGCGCGCGATCCCCTGCTCGTCGGCGAGCCGGTCGGCGGCGAGCACCACCGGAACGTATCGGGACCGCGTCGGGAACGACGCATCGCTGTAATAGGTGGCCCGGTCCGCCATGAACGGCACGCGCGACATCATCTCGACGCCGCCCGCCAAGGCCGCGGTCGGCCGACCCGCCACCCGCAGCGCCGCATGACCGATCGCGGTCAGCCCGGACACGCAATAATTGTTGAGGGTGAAGGCGCTGGCGCGCTCGTCGATGCCCGCGTGCAGTTTCGAGACGAGCGCGATGTTGCCGCCTTGATCGCCGATCTGACCGACACAACCGAGCACCAGTCCGCCGACACTGCGCGGTTCGTGACCGCGCGTCTCCAGCGCCGCCACGAGACGACCGACAAGTTCCTGTGGGCTGTGGGCGGCGAGGCCGCCATCGGGCCGCGCCTTGCCCCGCGGCGTGCGCACCGCGTCGTGGATCCAAGCCTGCATGATCTGCTCCCCCTGTGGTCCGGACACGGAGTGTGCCGCGTCCGGCGTCGCGGGGGAATGGTGCCGGGTGAGGGATTTGAACCCCCGACCAACGGTTTACAAAACCGCTGCACTACCCCTGTGCTAACCCGGCGCCGATGCGCTCATTCTACCCTTGCGGAGCCTGTCCGGGCAGCGGCCCACCGGCGCAACGGCCAACCGAGGGCGAGCAGTGCGGCGCTCCAAGCGAACGCCTCGGTACCGCAACTCCAGATCGTCACCCCGGCGAACAGCAATGCGCCGAGTGCCGCAGCGCAGAGGCCGGGGCGGCGGGCGACACGACCTTCGTGCATCAGACGCAGGGCGGCGGTCGAGACGGCGACATAGAGCAGCAGCGCGGTGACCGTGGAGACAAGCGCCACGAACTCGAAGGCGGCGACGCCTTGCCGCGACAAGGCGACCAAGACGAACGCGCCCGACGCCGCTGCACCCACCCACAGCGCATGGGTCGGCACGCCGCGCGCGTTGGCGCGGCTGAACCATGCGGGCAGGGAACCGGCGCGCGCCATCGCGGCGGGCAGCTCAGCGCCCACCAGCAGGTAGCCGTTGAGGGCGCCGAGGCAGCTGACCACGGCGCAAAGGGCGACGAAGCTGCCGGCACCGCTACCCACGAACACCCCGATGAAATCGGCGATCGGCGCGGTCGAGGATGCGAGCGTCGCCTGCGGCAGCATCAGCGCCACGGCGCAGCTCGACAACAAAGTGACGACGCCTGCGACCGCGGTGCCCAACAGCGTCGCGCGCGGCACATTGCGCACCGGATCGTCGATGGCATCCGCCGGCACGGACGCGCTCTCGAGGCCGAGCAACGCGAACACCGTGATGCCGACCGCTGCAAGCGTGGCGGAAGCCTCCAAGGGGACCGTGTCGATCGGTGCGAGCGCTGCGTTTCCTTGGGTGACCATCAACCAAGCCGCCAGGCCGATCACGAGGACGAACGGCAGCAGTTTGATCAGCGTCGAGACGATCTGGATGCCGCCTGCCAACGCCCGCGCGTTGCCGAGCGCGAACAAGGCGATGAAAAAGAGTGCGACGACCTGCGGCCCGAACGGCCAAGCGTCGATCTGCGGGACCAGCCGTTGCAGGTAGCTCACAGCGGCCACCGTGATCGCCGCGTTGGCGGTCCACACGCTCGCGAGGTAGCCCCAAGAGGTGAAGAACGCGGGCGTATCGCCGAAGGTCGTCCGTACCACGCCATGCGCGCCGCCCGCCTGCGGCAACTGCGTCGCGAGCTGCGCGAAGACCCACGCCAAGCACAACGCACCAGAGATCGTGATGAGCCAAGCGAACACGGCGTTCCAGCCATAGGGAGCGAGCGCTGCCGGCAGCATGAAGATGCCGGAGCCGATGATGTTGCCGACCACCAACGCGACCGCCGCGATCGGACCCAGACGGCGGCGTACGGGCGCGCTCATCGAGCGGTCTCGGCTGCGACGCTGTCGCAAACCCGTACCCGCCAAGCACCGGCGAGCGCCGCAGTCGGCGCAGTGCCCGGCGCGAATCCCGCCGGCATCACCGCCGGATCGAGCGTCACCTGCAGCCATCGCTCGGCGACCGGTGCGTAGAGCGGCACGATGCGCGCCGCGATGCCCGCCGCTTGCATCTGCGCCGACCGCCGGGCCGCACGAGAAGGCTCGGAGAACACCCCGAGCGACACCGCGTAGGTCCGGGTCTCGCGCGGCAAAGCGGCGAAATCACTGAAGCCTGCGGCTTTGAGCCGTGCCAACACCCGCTCCTGGTCCGCCTCGGTGGGCAGGCCATCGATACGCACGACCCACCGGCGGGGCACCACCTCGGGCGGATAGATGACCGTCGGCGCGAAACCACGGCTGCGGATCTCGATCAATGCCTCGGCGGTCGCGATCGGTTCGGCGAACGGCCCGACTTGCAGACAAACCGGGAGCGGAGCCGCCGGCACCGCAGCGGGGAGATCGTCGCGGGCTTCACCTGCGAGATCGATCGTACCCAACCCGGCTGGCAGCGCCGCCGGAACCGACACTGCGCCGGGCGCCCGCCACGGCACCGAACCGGCGGCAGGCGGTGCGATCCAGATGCGCCACGCGAAGTAGCCGAGGTTCGCAAGCACCAGCGCGAGCACCACGGCATAACCCGTGCTCCGGTTCACGGCCGCTGTTCCCGCACGCTGACTTCACCCGACGACACGGCGCTGCACGCGCCATCCGTGGACTCGAACAGCAACGCCCCGGCCGGATCGATGCCCCGGGCGTGCCCCTCGCGTACCGATCCGGCACGATCGGGCGACGCGCTGCTCGCGCCCACCGTCGTGATGCGCACCGCGCGCCCGAGCAGCGCATCCGCCGCGCGCCATTCATCACGGAACGGCGCAAATCCTCGCTCGGCGAAGGTCGCAAGCCCCGACACGCATTCATCGACCACCGCTGCCGCAAGTGCGTTGCGGGATGCGACCTCGACACCGGCGACCACCAGGGCCGTCGCCGGCAATGCACCCGGCTCGATCGCTTGGGCGATCGCAGCGGGACAACGCAGGTTGAGGCCGATGCCCACCACCATCTGCGCGCAGCCCCCCGCCTCGACGCGTAACTCCACGAGGATGCCGCCCGCCTTGCTGAGCGCGCCGTCCATCGAGCCGTCCATTAAGCCGGGCACCTCAGCGAGCACGAGATCGTTCGGCCACTTGAGCGCCACACCGTGGCCCCCGCGCCTGCGCAACGCGCGCAGCACGCACACGCCGACCACCAGCGTCGCGGCGGGCAAGTCCTGCGGTAAGGGCTCGAAGGCCGTGCCGAGCGAGAGACACAGACTGTCGCCGAGCGACGCGCGCCAAGCGCGACCGCGTCGTCCGCGGCCCTGTCGCTGATTTTCGGCGAGCAAGACATCCCAGGCACCGACCGGCGGTGGCGGCGAGGCAAGTAGCGCCGCGTTGGTCGAATCGATCTCCCAAACGACCGCAAGGTTGCGCAAGCGGACGCGGGTCGAGGGGGACAAAGCCGCGCGCAAGACGACCGCGTCGAGCGCTTCGGTGGGCGACGCCAAGCGATAGCCGCGGTTGGTCGCACCCTCGATCGTGAGACCCTCGGCGCGCAGCGACTCGATGGCCTTCCACACCGCGCTGCGGGTCACGCCGGCGCGCTCGGCGAGCGCTGCGCCGGAGTGCTCCGTGCCATCGGCGAGCGCCACGAACACGCGCTGCGCGAGCGGTGCGCCAGCCGTCACCACACTCAGATCCGCCCCAGCAGACGACCGAGCAGCCACAGGCGCTTGGCGCGCGGCTCGGTGCCCGCCTGCATGCGCGCGAGGTTGGCGCGGTGGGTCCAGAGCACGAGCAGCGCACAGGCGACCCCGAAGCCGAGCAGCGGCGCGAGCGACTCGGGGGGCAACCAGCCACCGCGGACGCCGAGCAGCGCGAGCAGCGGCAAGGCGGCGCTCGCGACGATCGAGCCGAGCCCGACCATGCCGAACACCGTCATCATCACGAGCCAGACACCGAGCACGGCGGCGAGCAGCAGCGGCGACACCGCAAGCAGCGTACCGAGCAGCGTCGCCACGCCCTTGCCGCCGCGGAACCCGTGGAACACCGGATACACATGCCCGAGCACGGCCGCGAAGCCGCAGCCCACCGCAAGCCAAGTGGCCCCCGGACCGCCGAGCACGCGGACGGCGATCCAGGCCTTGGCGATGTCGATGATCACGACGCCGAGCGCGAACCCGCGCCCCTGGGTACGCAGGGCATTGGTACCCCCTGCGTTGCCGCTGCCTTGGGTGCGGATATCGACGCCGCGCAGCCGCCCGAGCAACAGGGCGCCGTTCAGCGAACCGAGCAGGTAAGCGCCGAGCAGGCGCAGCAGTGCGGGTAGCAGGGTTTCCATGGGCGGGTCAAGCTTAACCCCGGGGGACTCCGGAGTCTCGCCGCGACCCGTCCGACCGTGCAGAATGCGCCCATGACGGAGCGGATCCCGACCCTCAGCCTGCACGCCGCGGACAGCGACCGCCTCGTGCACGATCTCGGCCAAGCCTACGCCGACCATGGCTTCGTGATCATCGCGGACCACGGCATCCCGCAGCCGCTCATCGACCGATTCCTCGGCATCTTCAAGGCGTTCTTCGCATGGCCTGAAGCGGACAAGCGTCGGTACCATGTGCCGGGCGGTGGCGGCGCGCGCGGCTACACGCCGTTCGGCATCGAGACCGCCAAGGGCGCGCTGCACCACGACCTCAAGGAATTCTGGCATGTCGGCCGGGAGCTCCCGTCCGGCCACCCCTACCAACACTACATGTCAGCGAATGTCTGGATCGCGGAGATCCCGGGTTTCCGCGACACCTGTCTCGAGATGTTCGAGACCTTCGATCGCACCGGCCGCCGGCTGCTCGCCGCGATCGCACGGGTGCTCGGACTTGCGCCGGATTTCTTCGAGGACAAGGTCGAGCTCGGCAACAGCGTGCTGCGGGTCATCCACTATCCGCCGATGGCCGCGCAACCGACCGAGAGCGTACGCGCCGGTGCGCACGAGGACATCAATGTCATCACGCTGCTGCTCGGTGCCGAGGAGCCCGGCCTGCAGGTGCAGACGCGGCGCGGCGAGTGGCTCCCGGTGAACCCGGCGCCCGGCTCGATGGTGGTGAACGTCGGCGACATGCTGCAACGGCTGACCAACGGCGCGCTGAAGTCCACCAGCCACCGCGTCATCAACCCCGCGAGCGAGCGCGCCCGGCACGCGCGCTTCTCGATGCCGTTCTTCCTGCACTTCAACCCGGACTTCCCGATCGCCGCCCTGCCCTCGTGCACCGGTGACGGCCGGCCGCAACCGCTGCCCCCAATCCTCGCCGAAGAATACCTCCAAGAACGCCTGCGGGAGATCAAACTCAAATGACCCTCTACCTCCAGGCGCTGCTCGGCATCGCCGTCTTCATCGCCCTCGTGCTGCCGATGTCGCGCAACATCCGCCGCATCAACTGGAAGCTGGTCGGCATCGCCGTCGTGCTGCAGTTCGTCATCTGCCTGCTGCTGCTCAAGGCGCCGTTCGTCAAAGAAGGGCTGCTTTACCTGAACCAGGCGGTGGGCGCGCTCGGCGCCGCCACGCTCAAGGGCAGTTCCTTCGTGTTCGGCTATCTCGGCGGCGGCGACACGCCCTTCACCGTCACCAACCCGAACGCGGTCGTCACCTTCGCCTTCCAGGTGCTGCCGCTCGTGATCGTGATGTCGGCGCTGTCGGCGCTGCTCTGGTACTGGCGCATCCTGCCGGTGATCATCCGCGGCATCTCATGGCTGTTCGAGCGCGCACTCGGCACGCGCGGCCCTGCCGGCCTCGTCGCCACCGCCAACATCTTCCTCGGCCAGACCGAGGCGCCGCTCCTGGTGCGACCGTACCTCGAGCGCATGTCGCGCTACGAGCTCCTGCTCGTCATGACCGCCGGCATGGCGACCATCGCCGGGTCGGTGATGGTCATCTACTCGGCGATGCTCGGCGAACAGTTCGAGGGCGTGCTCGGCCACCTCATCACCAAGTCGATCATGTCGGTGCCGGCCGCCGTGCTGTTCGCGCACATCATGATCCCGGACGACGACGATGCCACGCAGACGCTGCAGGAGCCGCCGCGCATCTACTCGAGCGCCATGGACTCCATCACCCGCGGCACCAGTGACGGCCTCGCGCTCTACCTCAACATCGTCGCCATCCTGATCGTGCTCACCGCGTTCGTCGCGCTCGCCAACAGCGTCGTCGGCTTCCTGCCGATGGTGGGCGGCGAAGCGGTCACGCTCGAGCGCATCGCAGGCTGGATCTTCTCGCCGATCGCCTGGTTGATGGGCATCCCCTGGGCCGAGGCCGCCACGGTCGGCTCGCTGCTCGGGGTCAAGAGCGTGCTCAACGAATTCATCGCCTTCATCCAGTTGTCCGCGATCCCGCCCGAGGCGCTCTCCGAGCGCTCGCGGCTGATCGCGATCTACGGCCTCTGCGGCTTCGCCAACCTCGCCAGCATCGGCATCCAGATCAGCGGCATCGGCACCATGGTGCCCTCGCGCCGCGGCGATCTCGCCGAACTCGCCTGGCCGGCGTTCGTCGCCGCGACGCTCGGCTCGTGCATGACGGCCTGCGTGGTCGGCATCGTCGCCGGCTGAGGCGCCCGAGCGCCCCGCACGCGCCATGGCCAAGCTGTACTTCTATTACTCGACGATGAACGCGGGGAAGTCCACCGCGTTGCTGCAGGCCGCCCACAACTACGGCGAGCGCGGCATGCGCACGATCCTCTACACGGCACGCCTCGACGACCGCGCTGGCGGCCGGGTCGCCTCGCGGATCGGCATCAGCGCCGACGCGCGGCATTTCGGACCGGGTCGGGATCTTCATGCCGAGATCGCCGCGGAACATGCGGACGCGCCGCTCGCTTGCGTGTTGGTCGACGAGGCACAGTTCCTGACCGTGGAGCATGTCGGCCAGCTGGCCAAGGTCGTGGACGACCTGGATGTCCCGGTGCTTTGCTACGGGTTACGGACCGACTTCCTCGGGCGCCTCTTCGAGGGCAGCGGGCAGCTGCTCGCCTGGGCCGACAACCTCGTCGAACTCAAGACCGTCTGCCATTGCGGCGCCAAGGCGACCATGGTCGTCCGGGTGCGCGGCGATGGCCGGGTCGAGACCGCGGGCGCTCAGGTGGAGATCGGCGGCAACGACCGCTACGTACCCCTCTGCCGGCGGCATTTCCGCCACGCCCTGGAAACCGGGTCAGCCTGATACCCCCTGGGCGGAGGGAAACCCGCGGTGTTGCGTAAATAATACACCCGAAAATCAACGGTATCCGCCGGTTTTTCAGCGTCCGTCGCGCTCCGCGTAATACAATCTCCATGTTGACTGCCCACAATTAGGCCAGTTCGAAGTCTGCAAGAAAACGGAGTTCCCATGTTCCTCAAGAAAATCGCTGCCAGTCTGTTGGTCGGCCTTTTGACCGTCGCCAGCGCCCCACAGGCGTTCGCCCAAGAAATCACCTCGGCGCTGCGCGGCCAGGTCACCGACACGGGGGGTAACGCCCTGCCCGGGGCCACGGTCACCATCGTGCACACACCGACCGGCACCCGCTCCGTCCAGACCACCAACGCCAGCGGCGTGTATGACGCCCGCGGCCTGCGTATCGGCGGCCCCTACACCGTCGAGATCACGGCGGACAGCTACCAGGGCGAGAAGTACGAGAACGTGTTCCTGACGGTCGGCGAGACCAGCCGTCTCAATGCCGACCTCGAAGGCGGCACGATGGAGGTCGTGGTGTCAGCCTCGGCCATCCGCAACGCCAACGAGATCGGCGCGGTCACCAACCTCGACCGTGACCAGATCGACGCCATCGTCTCGATCAACCGCGACATCCGCGACCTCGCCCGTCGCGACCCCCTGGTCTCCGCCAATCTGCGCGGCGACGGCGGCATCTCGATCGCCGGATCCAACCCGCGCACCAACCGCATCTCCATCGATGGCGTGCAGGCGCAGGACGACTTCGGCCTCAACACCGGCGGTCTGCCGACCCGCCGCGGCCCGGTCTCCATCGACTCGGTCGAGCAGTTCTCGGTTCAGGCGGTCCCCTTCGATGTCGAGAACGGTGACTTCCTCGGCGGCGCGATCAACGTCGTGCTGCGTCAGGGCACCAACCAGTTCGGCGGTTCGGTGTTCGCGAACTTCCTGAACGAAGACCTGGTCGGCACCAAGATCAAGCAGACCACGGTCAAGACGCTGGTCGAGCAGGATAACTACGGCGCCACCTTCCGCGGGCCGATCATCGAAGACACGCTGTTCTTCGCGCTCTCCTACGAGACCTACGAGTCACTTGACGTCACCAATGTCGGTCCAGCCGGCGCAGGTTTCGCCACCAGCATCAACGGCCCGAACCGCACGCCGATGACGCAGGCGGAGATCGACGCGGTCACCAATGTCTTCGCCAACACCTATCGTTCGACCTTCGCGTTCGGCGGCATCCCGTCGACCAAGCCGATCACCGACGAAAAATACACGGCGCGCCTCGACTGGAACATCACCGATGACCAGCGCGCCACCCTGACTTATCGCAAGTCGGAGTCGGGCGTCATCCAGCGCACCAACCTCAGCACCGGCAGCGCCGGCCTGGACTCACAGTGGTACCTCACGGGCGAGGACGACGAGACGCTCTCGCTGCAGTTCAACTCGGACTGGACCGACACCTTCTCCACCGAGGTCCGCCTCTCGCAGCGCGATTACACACGCCTGCAGGAGCCGCCTTCGGGCCAGAACTTCGCGGACATCCGCGTCTGCTCCACCGCCACGCCGCTCGACGCCGCGAGCACGACCAACCAGCCAACGACCTGCCGCAACGGCTCAAGCAATGTCGCGGTCGTGCGCTTCGGCCCGGACCAGTTCCGGCACGCGAACTTCCTCAACACCCAGAACACCCAAGGCCAGTTCTCAGGGGAGCTCGTGCGTGATACCCACCTGTTCAAGGCAGGCGTGCAGTACCAGCGCCAAGAGATCTTCAACCTCTTCCTGCCGAGCAGCGACGGTCGGTACTACTTCGACTCCATCCGCGATTTCACCAACGGCCATGCTGGTGAACTCAACTACCGCAATGCGTTGTCGGGTAACTCGAACGACGCGGCGGCGAACTTCTCCTACGACACCACCTCGTTGTTCCTGCAGGACACCTGGGACACGACCGACCAGCTGACGCTCACCTACGGTCTCCGTTACGACACCTACTCGGTGAAGGACAAGCCGGCGCTCAACCCCAATTTCGTGAACCGTTACGGCTTCTCCAACCAGAGCACCTACGACGGTCTCGATGTGCTGATGCCGCGTTTCGCCTTCGATTGGCGTCCGACCGACAACGTCAAGGTGAGCGGCGGCGTCGGCCTCTTCTCGGGCGGTCTGCCTGATGTGTTCCTCTCGAACTCATTCAGCAACACCGGCATCATCGACAACACCATCACCTTCCGCCGATCGACGACTGCAGCCAATGCGTCCAGCCTCTTGGCCACCGCGGCACAGGGCGGCGGATTCATCACCGAGACCACGGGCGCGGTGAACTGCGCCTTGAACCCGGCGGTCTGTTTGGCGGCGCTGAACGTCCCGGTGAACTCCTCGTTCGGTTCGAGCATCCCGGCCAGCATCCAGGCTGCGCTCGGCGGCTCGACGGTCTCGCCGACCGCCGAGACCAACTCGATGGCGCCGGACTTCAACATGCCCGCCGACTGGCGCACCAATCTCGCCGTCAACTGGGAGCTCATGGACGGCTGGAACCTCAACGCCAGCGTCGTCTATGTGTATACCAAAGACGGGCTTGCCTTCCGGGACATCCGCGCCGTCCCGTTGTCGGTGAACGGCGTGCAAGCACGCACACCGGACGGTCGCATCCGTTACGACGGCCTGTCGGCCGCGCGGCGGACCGCGATCCCCGGCACCACCGTCAACTCCTTCAACCCGGGGTCCGGTCGCGACATCCAGGCCTACAACCCAGAGACGACCGGTGACATCTGGACGGCCGCGGTGGGTGTCTCGAAGTACTTCGAGAACGGGTTCAACGCGTCCCTCTCGTACGCCAAGCAGAACTCGGACGAGTTCTCGGCCTCGGCGCGGTTCTCATCCACCGCAAGCTCGCTCTACGGTGGTCAATACGCCTCGCTCGACCCGAACACGGCGATCTCGGGCCGTGGCCAGGAAGAGATCTCCGACGCCTTCAAGGGTGAGCTCGGCTGGCGCAAGAACCTGTTCGGCAACTACGAAACCCGCTTCTCGCTGTTCGCGGATTACCGCAAGGGCCGTCCGGTCACCTTCGTCATGAACGGTGGATCTGGCCGTAACGAGACTTTCGGCGTCAACCGTGGTGCGCAGCTCGCCTACATCCCAGACCTCTCGGGGACGGCGACCACGACGATGGTGGGGACGACCAGTGTCGTCACCGTGTCCTCGGCGCCACTCGTCGCCTTCGACAGCGTCGCGACCCTCGACAACTTGCGGCTGTTGGTGGCGAAGTTCGGCATCCCGCAGGGCGGTATCGTACCGCGTGGTTCCTTCACCAATCCGTCGATCAATCTTTGGGACCTTCAGCTCAGCCAGGAACTGCCGGCGTTCTCTGAGAACCACAAAGCGCGGGTCACCCTGGACATCGCCAACGTCCTGAACCTCATCGACAAGGACTGGGGCGCCGTCGAAGAGTACTCAGAGGGCGTGAACCTGTTCAGCGCCACCTGCGCCGGTGCCAACGGTGTGTCGGACAACGCGGGCGTGCTGACCTGCGCCAAGTACCGGATCTCGGGCGCCAATTCCACGCTGCTCAATCCGGAATCGGTCAACGGTCCGGCGGGCGGCGTAATCCGCAACACCGAGCGTTCACGCTGGCAGATCCAGATCGGTCTCAAGTACGAGTTCTGATCACCGACTGCAGAGTCGATCACCATCGGAAGGCGGGCCCCTCGGCCCGCCTTTCTTTTTGGGTCGCGGGAGGACAAGTCGATGCGACACCCGAAGATGCTGACCACCCTCGGAGCCATGCTCTGCGTCCTGGCGATCGCCGAAGCGGCGGCCTCGACGCTGGAGTCGCGGCCGCCCGTGACGCCGCCGCGTGCGGCCCCACCACCGCCCGCCCCCGGCACCCTGCGCATCGCTGCCTACAATGTCAGCCTTTATCGTCGGGAGTCAGGCGCGCTCGCACAGGAACTCACCACGGGACGCAGCACCCAAGCCGCGACGATCGCTGCCGTGCTTCAGGAGGTGCGCCCCGACCTGCTGCTGATCAATGAATTCGACTATGACGGCGCCGTTGACGACGACCACGCGGCGCGTCCGCCCGCCCCGGCGGCCCTCGCCTTTCTGCGCGGCTATCTCGCGGTGAGCCAAGGCGGTCGCGAACCGCTCGCCTGCCCGACGCTCTTCAGCGCACCCTCGAACACCGGACTGCCGAGCGGCGTCGATCTCGATCGCGACGGCCGCATCGGTGGCGGCAACGATGCACGCGGCTTCGGTCTGTTCCCCGGGCAGTACGGCATGCTGGTCTGCTCGCGCCTGACGCTGCGCCGCGATCAGGTGCGCAGCTTCCGCAATTTCCTGTGGCGGGATATGCCGGGTGCCGACCTACCCCCCGACTGGTACGGCCCGGACGCGCTCGCGGTACTGCCGTTGTCCTCGAAGAGCCACTGGGACCTGCCCTTCGAACTGCCCGTGGCGCCGGGTGCCGCGCCGGGTGCGGCGCCCGGTGCGCCGCCGCGTGTGCTGCACTTGCTGGCGAGTCATCCGACCCCGCCGGGGTTCGATGGCCCCGAGGACCGCAACGGCCGCCGCAACCACGATGAGGTCCGGCTCTGGGCGGACTACCTGTCACCGGATCGTGACGGCTACCTCATCGACGATGCGGGACAGCGCGGCGGGCTCGCCGCCGAGGCCTCGTTCGTGATCGCGGGCGACCTCAATGCGGACCCGGTCGATGGCGGCAGCCGCAACGGCGCCATCCGGCAACTGCTCGAACATCCACGGGTACACCGCGAGGCATCGGTGGGGCGCTGGGTGCCGCGCAGCGCAGGCGCTGCTGAGGCGGCCCGCCGACAAGGCGGCGCGAACGACCGCCAGCTCGGCCCGGCGAACGAGGACACCGCTGACTTCTCCGACGGCGGCATGAACTCGCCCGGCAACCTGCGCGTCGACTATGTCCTGCCCTCGTCGGATCTCGCGGTCTGCGCCTCAGGGGTGTACTGGCCGACGCAGGACGACCCCGCCTTTGCCTGGGTGAACGATGACGCCGCCACCAGCAGCGATCACCGACTGGTCTGGGTGGACATCGCGCTGCCCGGCGCGCGCTGCCCCTAGGGCGGTGGCCCTAGGGCGCTGGCGCGGGATCGAGCAGCGCGTATTTGCGCGCAGTGTTGGCTGCGGCGCAGGTCGCGGCATCCATGCCGGGCGTGCAGCTGCCGCTGACGATCGCGCGCTCCCAAGACCCGTACATGGCGTTCGGCAACAGGAACCACCGCGTACCGAACAGCGGCGCAAGTTCAGCACGCCGCCGCGCGTACTCGGCGCGATCGACGAAGTCGTGAAGATCATCGCCTGCGAGCGCCACGATGCGATATCGCTCGGCGACCCAGGTCCGGCGCGAGATCTTTTCGGATCCGCTCCACTCAGGACGATCGCCGCGCTGCAGCAAGTTGTCTGAATCAGCACCCCCAGGCACGCCCAAGGCCGCCAGATTACGGAGCGTGGCGGCTCGGGCAGCACAGGCGGCGCCGGGCGCCGTACCGCGCGGACAAGATCGGTTCGTGAGGAAGAAGATCCGGTGCCCCGCACGGCTCGCCGCCTGCAGGAAGGCGACGGCACCCGGTACAGCCGTCGCGGCAGCCTCCAGCATCCAAGCGTCCCAAGACGCGTCGTCGAACTCGGCACCGGCGAGCGCCCGTTGCGCCTGATAGAAGGAGTTGTCGAGGACGGTCTCATCGAGATCGACGATGACGGCCGTCGGCAGCCGAGCGAGCGTCGCCGCATCCGCGCCCTGCTGCTCGACTGCGGCCGTGCCCGGTGCCGCGATCGTGGTCGTCAAGCGCTCGGTCGCAAGCCCGTAGACCTGCTCGGCCGAGATGCGGTACTCCGCCGCGCGCTGCATCCAGAGCGTGGCGTTGACCGTCTCGCGCCCGACCACGGGAGGCGCCGACGGCGACGGCTGCACGCGCGACGGCGCGGCGCAACCGGCCAGAGCACACAGCAGCAGCACCCCGACGACCGACCCGCGACGATGTCCCATCCGCTGTCCCATCCGCTGACCGATCCGCTGACCCATGCGCTGCGCCTCCGTTCCGCGTGTAAAGTGCCGTCATGATCGAACACAGCATCCGCACGATACCGGACTATCCGAAGCCCGGCATCCAGTTCCGCGACATCACCACGCTGCTCGGCGATCCGCTCGCCTATGCGGCGGCGGTGGAGGCCTTGGTGGCACCGTACGCCGCCGCACCGGCCTCCGCGCGGATCGCCAAAGTCGCCGGCATCGAGGCGCGCGGCTTCATCTTGGGCGGTGCCGTCGCCCATCGCCTCGGCGCGGGCTTCGTGCCGGTGCGAAAGAAGGGCAAGCTGCCACACGAGACCGTGCGCGTCGCCTACGCGCTCGAATACGGGACCGACGAGATCGAGGTGCACCGTGATGCTGTGGCACCGGGCGAGCGGGTACTCCTGATCGACGACCTGATCGCCACGGGCGGGACGGCCGTGGCAGCACTGGAACTGCTGCGTGCCATCGGCGCTGAGGTGGTCGCCGCGGCCTTCGTCATCGACCTGCCGGACCTCGGCGGCGCGGCGCGGCTGCGCGCGATGGGCCTGCCGGTGCAGACACTGGTGGCTTTCCCCGGTCACTAGCGGGGCATCCCCCGTCAGTTTCGCGGTATTCTGGAAGTGCTCCACCCCAACGGGAGATC
>ERZ888423.350-NODE-350-length-48703-cov-8.093447_pt1 | contig 48703 bp, 49 predicted proteins | sample MGYA00520523_ERZ888423 | MGnify/ENA primary metagenome ERZ888423 (study PRJEB32303, sample SAMEA104408611) | aquatic metagenome | biome: Brackish water; feature: Pelagic; material: water | place: Baltic Sea | collected 2014-06-08T10:24:00 | depth 30,27 m ... | reverse complement strand
GGGATGCGCCCGGCAGCTTCACAGGGTGCCTCGACCGCTCACCCTGCGGCACGGGCACCTCCGCGCGCATGGCGACCATGCATGCTCGCGGCCAACTCAGGCTCGGCGAGGAGTTCCGGCACGAGAGCATCATCGACACGGTCTTCATCGGCAGGCTCGTCGAAGAGGTGGAACTCGCCGGCGTGCCCGCCGTCGTCCCCGAGATCACCGGGCACGGGTGGATCACCGGCTTCGCCGACTACGTCGTCGACCCCACGGACCCCTTCCCCACGGGATTCACCGTGGGAGACATCTGGAGCCGCTGACGCATCAGCCAGCCAGGTAGCCGAGCAGGTCCTGGCGCGACAGCACCCCCACGGGCTTGCCGTCATCGAGCACCAGGATCGCGTCGGAGGACTCCATCGCCGTGACGGCCGCCGATACCGGCTCACCCGCGCCGACCTGCGGGAGCTTCGGCGACATGTGCTGGTCAAGGGTGTCCGCCAGTGACGCACGGCCCGCGAAGAGCGCATCGAGCAGGTCCCGCTCGACCACGGAGCCGACCACCTCGGCCGCCATGACGGGCGGCTCCGCGCGGACGACGGGCATCTGCGACACGCCGTACTCCCGAAGGATGTCGATGGCTTCGCGCACGGTCTCAGTGGGATGCGAGTGCACAAAGGGAGGAATCTCCCCGGACTTGCCGCGGAACACATCTCCGACGGTGCGACCTGCACCCGGGGTACCGAAGCCATAGGAGGCCAGCCACTCATCATTGAAGACCTTGGACAGATATCCACGACCGGAGTCGGGGAGCAGCACGACGACGAGGTCACCGGCCGAGGCCCTGCGTGCAACATCGAGCGCGGCGACCACAGCCATCCCACACGACCCGCCGACGAGCAGCCCCTCCTCGCGGGCCAGCCGTCGCGTCATGGCAAAGGAGTCGCGGTCGCTGACGGCGATGACCTCATCGGCGATCGTCGCGTCGTACGTCGTTGGCCAGAAGTCCTCTCCGACTCCCTCGACGAGGTAGGGACGGCCGGTGCCGCCGGAGTACACCGAACCCTCCGGATCCGCCGCGATGATGCGCACGCGCCCGTCACTCATCTCCTTGAGATAACGGCCTACGCCGGAGATCGTGCCTCCGGTGCCAGCGCCGGCAATGAAGTGCGTGATGCGACCTTCGGTCTGCTCCCACAACTCCGGGCCCGTTGTCTCGTAGTGCGAACGCGGATTGTCCTGGTTGGAGTACTGATCGGGCTTCCAGGCTCCGGGTATCTCGCGCGCGAGACGGTCGCTGACGCTGTAGTAGGAACGCGGATCCTCGGGGTCGACGGCGGTCGGACACTCGACGACCTCGGCGCCGTAGGCGCGCAACACGTTTTGCTTGTCCTGTGACACCTTGTCCGGACACACAAAGATGCACCGGTAACCGCGCTGTTGGGCGACGAGCGCGAGGCCCACGCCCGTGTTGCCACTCGTCGGCTCCACAATCGTGCCACCCGGTGTGAGCAGGCCCTCCTTCTCGGCGCGCTCGATCATGCGGGTAGCGATGCGGTCCTTGACCGATCCGCCCGGATTGAAGTACTCGACCTTGGCATAGACGGGGCAGGCGATGCCCTCCGTGACGCGGCGGAGCCGGACGAGCGGGGTGTTGCCGATGAGTTCTACGACGGACTCCACAACGCGCATGAGCCGAGAGCCTACGCTGACCCCATGGCTCGATCCCCTGCCGTCGCCCTCGCCCCCGGCGTGTACCGCATCCCCACGCTCGGCGACTACATCAACTCCTACGCCTTCGTCGACGATGACGGATCGGTGACCCTCGTCGACTGCGGCCTCAAGCGCGCCCCCGCCAAGATCGTGAGCGCGCTCGCCTCGATCGGCAAGCACCCCCGCGATGTGCAGCGCATCGTGCTCACCCACGCCCACTTCGACCACGCGGGCGGTGCCTCGCGCATGGTCGACGAGACAGCCGCCGTGGGCGTCGACGTCCACGCGGATGACGCCGAGTATGTGCGCACCGGCACACGCGTGCCCGGCGACACGGTGTCCACGTCAGGGCGAATCTTCGCGCGGGCACCCTGGGGTGACTTCCAGGCGACTCCCGTGTCCGCGGAGCTCGCCGATGGCCAGGTCCTCGACGTCGCCGGCGGGCTGCGCATTCTCCACACTCCCGGACACACTCCGGGTCATATCTCCCTCCTCCATCCCGCGAGCGGCGTACTCATCACGGGCGACTCGATCTTCAACATGAACTCCCGCATGTCATGGCCGACCAAGGTCTTCTGCACATCGTTCCGCCAGAACGTCGAGACGGCCCACGCCCTCGGCGAGGTCGACTACGCTATTGCGGCCTTCACCCACGGGCCCGAGATCCGGGACAACGCGCGGGAGCAGGTGCGCGGATTCCTGCGCAGGGCCCGCGCCTGATGCGTCCGGGACCCATCGCCCGGAGTGCCGCAGCGGTCGGAGCGACCGCGGTGGCCGCGGCCGGCCTGCTCACCGCCCAGGCCTTCGAGGCGCGTCGGCGCATCGGCCGGCGCACGACGACAGCTCCCTACGCCGATGGCCGCTACGGCTCAGGCTCCGGCACCTCCATCCGCCTGGCCATCCTGGGCGACTCCGGAGCCGCCGGCCTCGGCGCGCGGCATCCGGGCGAGACCATGGGGGCCATCCTGGCCACGGCCCTGTCCGAGGTGTCCAGACGCCCGGTGACGCTCAGCAATCATGCGGTCATCGGCGCAGAAACCAAGGACCTCGACCCCCAGATCGATCGCGCGCTGTGGACCCGGCCCCATGTGGCCGTGATCATGGTGGGGGCCAATGACGTGACGCATCTCGTCCCACGCCAGGCATCGGCGAGGCAACTGCGCCGTGCGGTTCGACGACTGCGCGAGGCAGGCACCGACGTCGTCATGGCGACATGCCCGGATCTCGGCACGGTGAAGCCCGTGCCTCAACCGCTACGCGCGGTCATGCGGCGGGCGTCGAGACGCCTTGCCGAGGCTCAGAGGCGGGCGACCCTGGCGGAGGGCGGACGAGCGGTCCCACTCGGCGCCGCGCTGGGAGTTGAGTTCGACGAGCGCCCCGACGTGATGTTTGCCGAGGATCGCTTCCACCCCTCGACCGAGGGCTACGCCGCGGCGGCGCAGGCACTCCTGCCGGAGGTCATCGCCTCCTGGCGACTCGGCGGCGAGGGCGAGATCCTGCCGGCGCTGCCCGAGTCCGTCACAGATTGAGTCGGACCTCACGCAGTAGCGCGGCCATCTCGGCACGCACAGGCGCGGGTGGATCCAGGGCGAGGAGGTCCCGACCCGTCACCGCCACCTGGTCGCCTACCGCCGCATCACCCGCGTCGAGCACCACCCGTCGTGGCCAGCCACCCGCATCGGCACCGAGATCAGCCAGCCGTTGCGCGATAGCGCGTGCAGCGACGGCCCGCGATGCGTGGGGTGGCCATCCGGCGGCGAGTCGAGCCAGCGGCATGGTTCGCAACCGCTCCACGACGCGGTCGAGTTCGACCGCAGCATCATCAGCCACGACAGACCGGGTGGATGCGGTGCTTACCGCGACTACTCGCGCCCGGCAGCAATCAACGTCAGCAGCCGCAGGAACTCGAGGTAGAGCCACACCACGGTGACGAGGAGCCCGAAGGACATCCTCCAGGACTCGCGCTCGGGCAGGCCCATCGCAACACCCTGCTTGATCGCCTCAAAATCCAGCATGAGACTGAAGGCCGCGAGGCCGACACCGAAGATGCACAGCAGGAGGCCGAGGGTGCCGACTCCGTAGAAGCCCCAACCGCCACCCACTCCGAACATGGCCGCAACAAACGACGCCAGGGCGATGACGAAGTACGACACCATCGCCACCATCATCACCTTGACGAAGCGGTTGGTGACCTTGACGATGCCGGTGCCGAAGAGCAGGAGCATGACGCCGAAGGTTGTGCAGGTCGCGAGCACCGCCTGCAGGACGAGCCCCTCATATTGGGCTGCCAGAGCGATCTGGTTGTACCAGTAACTGACAGCACCGAGCATGAAGCCGGACACGACGGCGTACGCCATCACGAGTGGCGGACTCACCTGACGCTTGAAGGCGTTGGCAAAACCGAGGCCGACGGTCAAGATCAGCGCGCCGAAGACCAGGACGGTGGACAGGCCCGTGAGGATTTCTGTGGCCTGCCAGCCAACGAAGGCCATGACGACAGCAATCGCAAAGAGGATCGCTGTCTTCGCCATGATGTCGGGGAAGGCCACCCGCTGGCCCGCTGGGGCCGGGATCTGAACGCCAGAGTAGATGCCAGCATCACCGGCGGTGGCGGGCTGGGGGGCGGATGCCGCCTCGCCAAGCTGCGCCGACGCTACTGCGCTGCGGCCCTCGTCGTAGGCGAAGCCGGTGCCGGCTCGCGAGGCCTGTGACGCATCTCGGTCGATTCGGGACAGGACCGGGTTGGCCGTCTGCATGGTGCTCCTCCTGCGGTCGCGGGGGCCACGTGCCCGCCGTCCCTTCCACGGTAGCCGATGCTGGGCTGGAAGCCAGCCCAGGCTGGCCCCGATGTGCGCCTAGGCTGGCCCTTTCGCCTCCGTAGTCCAATCGGCAGAGACAGCCGGCTTAAACCCGGTCCAGTGAGGGTTCGATCCCCTCCGGAGGCACCCGTGGCCCGTGCCGGTACCTAGAACGGGCCGTCCAGTCGACGATGCAGCATCGCCAGTGATCGATCCCATGCGAGGCGGGAAGCCGCCGCATGGAAGGTCTCGGGTCGCTCGTCATTGAAGAACGCATGCGGTGTGCCGGCATAAGTCTCCACGACGGCGACTCCGCCATGGTCAGCGATGGCTGCGGCGTACCGGGCAATCTCCGGTCCGGTTGAGGACACATCCGCCTCACACTGATGGATGACAGCTTCACGGCCGCGATAGGTGTCCCACGCCGGGTGATACTCCGGCCACGTCATCGCGGGGTAGAAGGCCATCGCGCAGTCAATGTGAGGGCTCACGGTGGGCGCGAGCAGCGCAAGACCCCCACCCATGCAAAAACCCATGGCACCCACCCTGTCGGCGGGGAGGCAGCCGGAGCGGACGAGATAGTCCGCTGCCGCGGCGAGATCCGACGCAGACTGCGCAACCTTCAGGCCCATCATCAGTTTGTGTGCCTCATCCGGCTCGGTCGTCGCAGCTCCGCGATACAGATCCGGTGCCAGGGCGACGAATCCCTCCTCAGCAAGACGGTCGCACACCGTGCGGATGTGCGGGACCAAGCCCCACCACTCCTGGATGACGATCACGCCGGGAGCCCGATGCGTGCCCGGGAGGGCTAGGTAGGCATCCAAGGCCATGCCCGAAGCGGGTATCTCCACCATGGTCATCCGCGGAGCCTAGACCGACGGTCGAGATAACCGATGACACAGCACAGCCATCGGGGTTCAGCCCAGGGATGTTGTGCGCTCGACCGGCACGGTGCTGCCACGCACCACCAGAGTCGTCGGAACAGCGATCTCCCCGGCGTCCGGATCACCGGCATCCGGGTTATCGCGACCGAGCATTCGGTCGAGAAGGGCATGCGCCGCCATGCGACCCATCTGCTCCACAGGTTGGCCCACGGTCGTCAGGTCGAGTAGTTCCGAGAGGTCATGGCCATCAATGCTCGCGATGGCAATGTCGACACCGGGGCGGATGCCGTGACGCTGGAGTGCACGAATCGCCCCAAAGGCCATGTCATCCGACATCGCGAAAACCGCGGTCGGTGGTCGCGGCTGGGACAGGAGTGAGGTCATGGCCGACTCACCTCCGGCGACAGTGAAATACCCGTAGGCGGCTTCCTCCGGCTCGAGGCCGGCTCCCTTCATGGCCTCGGTGTAGCCCCGCGCCCGGGCCGCCTGGGATGTCGAAGCCTGCGGACGACCCGAAAGGATGCCGACGCGTTCGTGACCGAGATTGATCAGGTGTTGAGTCGCCATGCGTGCAGCCGCTGCATCGTCGATACACACCGATGGCACACCTGGCCAGCGAACGCCAATGAAACTCGCCGGCAGGCCGATCTCCAGCAGGTCTGCGATGCGGGGCGCATCCGTGGGCAGTGTGACGACGATGACCCCATCAACGCGACCGCGCAGTCGACGTTCGGCCGGCAGTCCCGGGCTGGTGGCGGGATCCCCCACCTCATAAACGAGCAGGTCAACGTCGCTTTCCTGCAGCACATCGCTGATGCCGGAGAGGACCGTCGAGAAGAACCAGCGATCGATGAAGGGGGTGATGACGGCGACCGTCCCGGTGCGACCACTCGCCAGCCGGGACGCGCTGGGCGACACGACGTAATCCATCTCCGCCGCTACGCGGCGCACACGTTCGCGGGTTTCGGGATCCACATGAGGAAGTCCACGAAGTGCGCGCGAGACCGTCGCGGTGGACACCCCCGCCGCCTGGGCAACATCACGGATGGTGATGGACACGACACCCCTTTGCGCAGTCATCCCACCGCGCGTTGAGTAACAGCGTTGCAGGCGTTCCGAAAGACCTGAATCGGGAGTGTACGGCCCCCCATGGCATTGCCGCAATCGCTTACAGACAACCCCTCTAGCGCTCGGCGAGGCTCCGGGCCACTCCATCGAGGATGTCGGTCTCGCTGGCGGTCACGGCCCGACCAGCCCGCCGCAGGATCGCCCGCAAGACCAGGGCACCTCCGATGATGACGTCCACGCGGCCCGGATGCATGACGGGGAGGGCAGCGCGAGCATGTCGATCCATGGTGAGCAGGCGCTCGGTGATCGCTTCGACCTCGTCAAGGTCGGCACTCATGCCGTGGATGAGCGCTGGATCATACGTCGAGAGACCCCGGGCCAGAGCCACGATTGTCGTCACGGTGCCCGCCACCCCGATCAACGTGTCGGCATCGCGCCAGGGCACCGCAAGGTCGGATCGATCCAACGCCGCAGCAACATCCGCCTCAACGAGTGCGATCTGCTCCGCATCCGGCGGGTCACCATGGAGGTGGCGCTCCGTCATGCGCACGCAGCCAATGTCAACGGACACGGCCGACTGCATCTGAAGCTCCCCACCTGAGCTGCGATCACCCAGGACAAACTCCGTCGATCCACCACCAATGTCGACGACGACAGCCGGAGGTGACACGAGGTCGGGCGGCAGTCCCTCCACCGCTCCACGGAAGGACAGCAATGCCTCCTCCCCTCCCGTGATCACCTCGGGGTCCACGCCCAATCGGGTGCGAATCCCGGACATCAAGTCATCACGGTTGGCTGCGTCACGGCTGGCGCTGGTCGCAACGAAGCGCACTCGGTCAACATCCAGGGCGTCGATCACGCGGGCATAGTCGTCACAGGCTGTAAATGTGCGTGTCAAGGCCGCTTCAGAAAAGACACCGGTGCGGTCCACGCCCTCACCCAGTCGCACGATGGTCATTCTGCGCTTCACTTCCGTCAGAACGGAGCCATGGATGTCAGCAACCAGCAGTCGAATGCTGTTGGTGCCGCAGTCGATGGCCGCCACCCTCACGTCGACTCCTCCGAGGTGGCGCAGCAGGTGGTTGTGGTCCACCACTCCCCCACGAGATCGAGGGTCTCATCACCAAGGGGGTTGACCCCCGGGCCGGCCGCCAGGGCGTGGGCCAGCAGCACATGCAGGCACTTGACTCGGTCGGGCATCCCGCCCGCGGAGACCCCGTCGATCTCGGGGACATCGGCCAGCGCCGCGCGCGCGGTGAGGTAGTGCTCGTGCGCGGCCGCGTACGCCGCGCGCAGTTGAGGGTCTTTGTCGAGGCGCGCCTCCATCTCGCGCATCACGCCCGTGCCCTCAAGACCACCGATCGCGGACGCCGCGCGGGGGCAGGTGAGGTAGTAGAGCGTCGGGAACGGTGAGCCATCGGAGAGGCGCGGCGATGTCACGACAACATCGGGGTCTCCACAGGGGCACCGGTGAGCGACGCGGATCACGTCGCGTGGCTCCCGCCCTAGTTGCCGAGTGACCGCGAGTTGATCGGCAGGCGACATCACGGTCGATCGGCTTGCTGCGTGGATTCCCACAGTCGCGAGTACCACGGGGTGGGACTCTCCTCGATGGGTGCGTCAGGCAGGACGGGCCGATCATCCTCGCCGAGGACGACGTAACCCACCTCACCAGGGAAGACGAAGTGCAGTCGGCTGCGGGCTTGAGCCACGATGAACGCCGGATCCTCCCAGTCGATCAACTCAGCTTCTAAACCTGCCACGCGATCTCGAGCCTGACTCACCTCGTTCTCGAGGGAGGAGATCTCAGCCCGCTGGGACAGCCAGGCGCGCATGGGGATAGCGAGGGTGACGGCCAGGGCCGCGATAACCACAATCAAGATGGCCGCCCGACCGGTGAGACTGGGGCGGGGGCCGGACACCGCCTTATGCTCTCACGATCAAGCCCGTGAACGCGGGAACGCCGCGGCCCCCGCGTAGCGGCCGGCGTCATCTAAATCCTCCTGAATTCGCAGGAGTTGGTTGTATTTGGCCACTCGTTCGGATCGGGCGGGGGCACCGGTCTTGATTTGGCCGGCGTTCACCGCCACAGCAAGATCAGCGATGGTCGTGTCCTCGGTCTCCCCTGAGCGGTGGCTCATCATGCAGCGATAGCCGTGGGACTGGGCCAGGCTCACCGCATCAAGGGTCTCCGTCAGCGAGCCAATTTGATTGACCTTGACGAGGAGGGCGTTTGCCGCACCCTCGGCGATCCCGCGCGAGAGACGCTCCGGGTTGGTGACAAACAGGTCGTCTCCCACAATCTGCACCCGATCACCGATGGCACTCGTGCAGTGCACCCAGCCCGACCAGTCATCCTCGCCCAGTGGATCCTCGATCGAGATGAGGGGAAAGTCTGCAAGCAGACTCTCGTAGTACCCCGTCATCCACTCACTAGACCGGTCGGAGCCTTCAAATCGATAACTGCCATCGGCGTAAAACTCTGTTGCAGCGACATCCAGAGCCAAAGCCATGTCGCGCCCCGGGGTCAGGCCGGTGCGATGGATCGCTTCAACGATGAGTTCGAGGGCCGCGCGATTGCTCGCCAAACTCGGAGCGAAGCCACCTTCATCACCCAGCCCTGTTGCGAGCCCCTTCTCCTTCAGCACGGACTTGAGTTCATGGTAGGTCTCCGCACCCCAGCGCAAGGCCTCCGAGAATGATGCAGCCCCAACGGGAGCGATCATGAATTCCTGGATGTCGACATCGGTGTCCGCATGGGCCCCACCGTTGAGAATATTCATCATCGGGACAGGGAGCAGATGCGCATTCGGGCCGCCGACATAACGGAAAAGAGATAGCCCTGCCGAGGCGGCAGCCGCACGCGCCACAGCGAGCGAGACGCCAAGCACGGCATTAGCACCGAGACGAGACTTATTCGGTGTGCCGTCCAACTCAATCATCACCTGGTCAATGAGTCGCTGCTCCGAGGCATCGATGCCCATGATCTCCGGGGCAATGTCGTCCTCAATGGCCGCGACGGCACCGAGCACCCCCCTACCCCGGTAGCGCGCAGCATCGCCATCACGGCGTTCCGTCGCTTCAAACGCTCCGGTCGACGCACCCGAAGGGACAGCGGCACGAGCAGCGGTCCCATCGTCGAGAACGACCTCGACCTCCACGGTGGGATGGCCTCGCGAATCGAGAATTTCACGGGCAATGACGTCATCGATGCTGGCCATAGCCGAACCCTATCCAGCAGGGTCGGCCGCGATGATCAGAGCCCGAGCAGTGCGCGCAGATGCCGCGGGCCCAGGGATCCCTCGGACAGGATGAGATCGTGCACCTGCCGGTCACTCCAGTCAGGATGCAGGAAGCGCACATCATCAATGAGGCTGCGCACCCCCCGCCAACCCACAAAGTACGTCGGCAACTGAACCGCCGTGAGCAGAGCACGGCGCCACTTGCCGACGGCCTCCTGCTCCTCCTGGAATCCCCGGCGGCGCAGCAGGCTGATGGCTTCCGGCTCATCAATGTCACCCCCGTGCACCCTCGCGTCGAGGATGGCGTTGAGTGTCATGCGCGCCTGCATCTTTAACTGCTGCAGGTGGATGCGCAGGTGCGCCCGCGGTTCATCATCCGGCCGGTACCCCCGCTCGACCATCATTTCTTCGGCGTACACGGCCCATCCTTCAACGAACACCCCACTGCTCGTCATCCTTCGAACGCGGGAGGTCGGCACGCGGCGCGCGTGTGCCAACTGAACGACGTGACCGGGCATCGCCTCGTGAATGGTCAGGTCATGCAGAAGATCAGTGTTGTATTCGCGCAGGAAGGACCGGATTCGATCCTCACTCCACCCTGCGGGCGGGGGCGCCACCGCGACGAAGGTCGGCAGTCCTCCGGACTCCAGCGCCGCGGACTCCAGCGCCCCCGGAGCATCGCAGTACGCCGGCGCGACCCCGTGGTGGATGCGCGGCATCGGCACGATCTCGATGGGTTCGCCCACCAGGGATACCAGGTCGCGGTCTCGGACGAATGCGGTCGTCCGCTCAAGTGCCTGCGCCACGGTGGGGAGCACCATGGTCGGAACGACCGCTGCTCGGTCCGCCATGTCAGCGAGGGCCCGACGCACGACATCCGGACTGCGCACGGAATCGTCGAGGTACTCGGCTGCCACCTCGCGCATACGCGCGTTGACGACATCAAGGTGCGCCTCCGCCCACTCCAGCACCTGGACGGGAGCGACTTCCTCATCCAGGTGATGCCAGAGTGCTGCGCTGTACAGCCGGACACCGAGGCGGGGATCCCTGCGCGCATGGGGGAGCTGGTCCGTCAGCCATCGCCCATGCTGATCGACCGCATCCCGGGCCGCGTCAACGGAAGCGGCATCCAGTGGTCCCAGCGGGTGCAATCCATCCAGGACCGCGTCAAACCCCTCGAGGCGGTCGATGGCCGTCTCCACGTGAACGGCTGACATCTCTCCCAGTGTCACGCGAGCATCCGCCAGGAATCGCGGCAGGTCATCCAGTCGACGTTCCGCGCTGAGGCATCGCTCCTGTGCCGGCGCGAAGTCTCGAATCGCGAGGGCATGCAATCCACTCGCCGGGTCCCACGTGAGTGGATCCCAGCGGAAGCGAGCTATGTCTTTGAGGTCGAAGACGCTGGCCGCAACACGAGCACGTAGAACCTCCAGGTCGACCCCGTCGGTCGGTGACAACGCGACGTCATCAATGCCGTCCAGCCGCGCAACCAGAGTGTCGAGACGACGAATGTGATCGTCCACGGCAGCCGGAGTGAAGTCCGGCAGGCGATCATCGTGATCGTGTACGCCGATAAAGGTGGCCCGGACAGGGTCAAAAGCCATGCTCGTGGCGATGATCTCCTCGGACACGCTCGCAAAATCCTCTCGGGCGCTCACGATCCCTCGATCTGTCGCACCCGTGCAGCATGTCGACGTACGGAATCTCGCAATGCCGCCTCGGCATCCCAGCCTCGCGCGCGCCCTGCTGCAACCAGTGCCAGAAGCACATCGCCCAAGTCCGCTTCATCCACGAGGTCCTGCGCCACGAGATCACCGACCGTGTCCGTCATGGGCGTCACGACGTCCAGGTGGCCACTTCGCGCCAGGACCTTGCTCGCACGCACCAGGGCGGGAAGGGACTCGGGGATCCCATCGGTGACCGATGAGCGTCCCTTTTCTACGGCCTTCAATTCATGCCACGTTGCTTCGACCTGCTCAGCAGTGCGATCCTCCTCGCGAGCAGCCTCAGGACCAAAAACGTGCGGATGGCGACGCACCAGCTTGGCCACGATGCCGGCAGCGACATCGTCTATCCCCCAGGGATCGTCCGGATCCTCCTGCGCGATCCGCGAGTGGAACACCACCTGGAGGAGGAGATCGCCCAGTTCCTCACGCATCCCCGGACGGTCCTCAGCCTCGATCGCCTCCACGGCCTCATAGGCCTCTTCCACGAGATACTCGACCAGGCTGCGGTGGGTCTGCCGAGCGTCCCAGGGACAGCCTCCCGGTGACCGAAGGCGATCCATGACGGCCACCAACTCCTGGAGGCTGTCACCCGAAGCGGCCATGTCCTCGAGCCTAGGGAGCGGGGAGCAACTCGGCGAGCGGGTCAGGGGTACCGGGACGGGACGACAAGTCCGATGGGGTCGGTCCGAGGGTGAGCCTGCCCGCATCCCAGGTACCGAAGCGAGGACTGACCTCCACACCTTCCTGCACACCCCAGCCCGTGACGTACTGCACGACGGCGAGTTGCTGACTCTCCGGGTCGGCATCGGGAGCCAGGAACGCCCCGAGCGCCTGGACCTCAAGCGACAACTGCAGTTGCTGCGGTATCGACCCGGCAGGGACATCGCTATCGAGAAAAGCGGCGGTGAGGGCTTCGGCCCCACCCAGTTGGGCCTCTAACTCCGCCTGCGCCCCATCGATCTGTCCCTGAGTAATCGTGATGTTTTGAGCGGTAGCGGCCTGGCCGACCAACTCGGTAATGATGAGACGCTGGAGAATCCCCACGACAAGTGCATTGTCCGGTGCACCCGGCGTCTCGCCCCGCTGCTCCTGCACCGCTTCCACCTGAGCGGCCAGGAGGTCGGTGGACACCTGGGCACTCCCGACGGTCCCCGCGGCACCTGCTTCGCCGAGTCCGGCGCACGCCGTGAGCGTCGCAGCCGCGACGAGGGCGACCGCTGCCCATCGCATACGCCCACCGAACCTGCTCATGCCGTCCCCACCTCGCTCATCTCGCTTCATGTCATTCATCTCCACCACGGGTGACCGGAACGTCAATGATCTCCAGGACGTCCCGAACCCAGGTGAGTAGATCATTGCCGACCTGCGCCGGTTGTGGCACCAGGATCGTACGGACCGCGGGCTTCACGAGCGTGCCCGGGTGCAGGCGCATCAGCCTGAGCAGCCGGGACTCGGGCAGTTCCACGGGATGGAAGCGCACCTTCGCTCCGGTGAGCACAATCTCCGCGACCCCGGCTGCTCGAGCACGAGCCCGAAGCCGGGCGACGTCGAGCAGGGCGGTGACCGGCGCGGGAGGTGCTCCGTATCTGTCCGTGAGTTCCTCCGCGACGGAATCGATCGCCTCGTCCGTGGCTGCGGACGCCAGGCGCCGGTAGGCCTCTAACCGCAATCGCTCCTCGGCCACGTAGTCATGGGGGATGTGCGCGTCAAGGGGGAGTTCGATCCTGACATCGAGGGACTCGGCCTCCGTGGTCCCCCGGGCCGCCGCCAGCGCCTCTCCGACGAGACGCACATACAGATCAAAACCCACCTCCGCGATGTGGCCGCTCTGCTCGCCGCCGAGCAGATTGCCTGAACCGCGAATCTCCAGGTCCTTGAGCGCGATCTGCATGCCGGAGCCAAGGTCGGCATGCTGGGCAATGGTGGAAAGCCGCTCGTAGGCGGTCTCGCTCAGGGGTTTGTCGGGGGGATAGAGGAAGTAGGCGTAGCCGCGCTCTCGGCCACGTCCCACCCTGCCCCTCAACTGATGCAACTGGGACAGTCCGAAGGTATCTGCCCGGTCCAGGATGAGGGTGTTGGCATTGGGGATATCGATGCCGTTTTCCACGATTGTGGTGGCGACGAGGACGTCGACCTGGCGTTCCCAAAAGTCGAGGACGACACGCTCCAAATCATGCTCATTCATCTGCCCATGGGCGACGCCGATGCGTGCCTCGGGAACGAGCTCTCGAAGTCGGGCTGCCACTCTCTCAATGGAATCCACCCGATTGTGGATGAAGAAGACCTGACCATCGCGAAGGAGTTCCCGCCGAAGCGCCGCACCGACCTGACGATCGTCGTAGGGTCCGACGTAGCTCAGGACGGGATGTCGCTCCTCTGGCGGAGTCTGAATCGTCGACATTTCACGAATTCCGGTGAGGGACATCTCCAGCGTCCGCGGGATGGGAGTCGCTGACATGGTGAGCACATCAACGCTGGTGCGCAGGGCCTTGAGATGCTCCTTGTGCTCCACACCGAATCGCTGTTCTTCATCGACGATCACCAGTCCCAGATCTCGGAAGCGGACCTGGGGGGTGAGGAGCCGATGCGTGCCGATCACAACGTCGACCGAGCCATCGGCCAGGCCTGCGAGCGTGACACGGACCTCCGCATCAGTTTGGAAGCGCGAGAGCGCGGCCACACGTACGGGGAATGGCGCATAGCGCTCGGTGAAGGTCCGCAGGTGCTGCTGCACCAACAGGGTGGTCGGCACCAGCACCACCACCTGCTTGCCGTCCTGGACGGCCTTGAAGGCGGCCCTGACGGCAATCTCGGTCTTGCCGTATCCCACGTCACCGCAGATGACCCGGTCCATGGGCACCGGTCGCTCCATGTCCGCCTTGACCTCGTCAATACTGGCGAGTTGATCCGGCGTTTCGATGAAGGGGAAGGCATCCTCCAACTCGCGCTGCCATGGGGAATCAGCCGCAAAGGCGTGCCCGGTCGTCGCCTGTCGAGCGGAGTAGAGCCGGACGAGTTCTGCCGCGATTTCACGCACGGCTCGTCGTGCTCGACCCTTGGCGCGCTGCCAATCAGACCCACCGAGTTTGCTCAGCGTGGGTGCTTCGCCACCGACGTAGCGTGTGACCTGGTCAAGTTGATCCGTGGGTACGTAGAGCCGGTCGGGTGGCTGTCCGCGGCGCGACGCGGCGTACTCAATGACGACGTACTCGCGCGTGGCCCCGCTCACCGTGCGTTGGACCATGTCCACATAGCGTCCGACACCATGCTGCTCATGCACAACAGGATCACCGGCGGCAAGTTGTAGTGGGTCGATTGTGCGTCGTCGACGCGACGGCATGCGAGCGGTGTCCCTGACAGGTGAGCGCTCACCGTAGAGATCAGACTCGGTGATCACGACGATGTGGCCGTCGGGTGAGAGGAATCCGCCCTGCCAGCGAGCAGATGCGACCAGCACACCGGTCGCATCGGGGTCAATCGACTCAACACATCCGGCGGGAATGCCCTCGTCCTGCAGGGACTGGGCGATGCGCTCCGCGGATCCGTGCCCCTCGGCAAGGACGAGGATCCGGTCACCCCGACCGGTCCAGTCGCGGATGTCGTCCAGGACCGGGGGAAGCCCACCTCGATGATCCGGGAGCGGACGAGCTCCCAGGACAACATCGACGCCTTCGTGAGGGAACGGATCCGTGGACCACAGCACGCCCCGCTCGCGGGTCGCCATCTCAACGTCGCCAACGCTGCGATACGCCGCAGCCGCCAGATCAAGCGTGTCAGAACTCAGGGGAGTCACGGAATTGGCCGCGGAGCCGGCCACAGCGGTGTGCCAGGACGCCTCCAGGAACTCCTGGGACGTCCTCACGAGATCCTCAGCTCGCGACCTCATGCGCTCGGGATCGCACATCAGCACCATGGAGCGGTCGGGGAGCATCTCAACCAGCAACCGCATGTCATCGGTCAGCACGGGGGCAAGGGCCTCCATACCGTCGACGGCAATGCCCTCTGCCACACGCTCCAAAACATCGGCCGCACTGGCATGCAACGACGCCAGGGCGCGTGCACGAGCGCGCACATCATCCGTCAGGAGCAGCTCTCGCGCGGGAAAGAGCGCAACCTCGCCCAGATGGAGACGTGAGCGCTGGTCGGCAACGGCAAAGTCGCGCACCTCCTCGATCGTGTCGCCCCACAACTCAATGCGCGCGGGGTGGTCGGCCGTCGTCGGAAAGACGTCGATGATTCCACCCCGGAGCGCAAACTGACCACGTCGCTCGACAAGATCCGTGCGCAGATAGCCACGGGTCACGAGGTCACGCGCAACGGAGTCAAGATCAATCTCCAATCCCTCGCGCAAGATGATCGGAGTCAAGGTGCCGAGTGCGGCAACGATCGGCTGGAGGACGGCGCGCACGGGTGCGCAGACCACGCGCAGGGGATCGTTCACGTCCCATTGGACGATGCGGTGCAGGATCTGCATTCGACGTCCGACGGTGTCGGCCGCCGGACTGAGCCTTTCGTGCGGGAGTGTCTCCCACGAGGGGAAGTCGACCGCGGACCCAGCGCCGAGTTGATCCTCCACTGCCTCAGCGATGTCCTCCGCCTCCCGGGCTGTCGCCGTGACGACGAGCAGCAGCCGGTCCCGCGGGATTTCACGCGCAATGCGGGCGGCGAGCACGGGACGGACCTCGGGAATAGCCGTGACATGGACGTCAGCCACCCCCCGCAGTGCCCGATCAGCGACGTCAGCGAGTCCGGGAATGGCATCATATGCGAGCGACAGGCCCGGGAGCGTCACGCAGACCCTGCGCTTAGCATCGCCGTTCGAAGTCGCTCGGCAAAGGCAGGAATGCCGATGAGGAGGTCGGTGACGTAGGGGCGCTCGCGATTGAAGGCAATGGTGCTCCCATCGACGTGCGACGCAGTCAGTCCATAGGCGTGCGCCACGGCGAGAGGTGCCGCCACATCCCACTCGTAGAAGCCCGTGTCGTGGACGTAGGCCTCAGCGCGGCCGGACAGGATTTCATTGACCTTGGCACCCACCGACCCCACATCGATGATCTCGACTCCGTGCTCATGGCCTTCTGCTCGCAGTGCGGCATCGAGCTCGGCAACGACGGCCGACAGGACGGCGGGCGGGCGGGTACGCGAGGCGACGATGCGCACGGGCCGATCGGTCGGTAGGTCCCGAGGGGGTGAGGTCGCATCATGTGAGCACCGCGCCAATCCCTGGGCCGGCAAATCCACCGTGCCGGCCGTGAGGCGACCACCTCCCGGCGCATCACCATCCGCCGTCCACAGCACGATGTGCACGGCGAAGTCAGCGCGACCTAGGCCGTACTCCCATGTGCCATCCAGGGGGTCAACGATCCAGACGCGGTCCGCACCAAGTCGAGCGAGGTCATCTGCGCCCTCTTCGCTGAGCACGCTGTCACCGGGTCGCGCAGCTGCCATGCGCGCTGCAATCAACTCATGTGAGGAGGCATCCGCGGCTTTGCGCAACTGATGAGCCACGTCCTGATCATCTATGGGGCCGTAGGATTCCCGAAGGGCCAGGAGTAGTTCACCTGCCTCGGCCGCTATGCGAGCCGAGACCTCCATATCCGTCTCGCCGGGATCCATGTGATCTCCTCTATCGCTCGCGGGTGACTGCGGGCTCGTCATGGCGCCACCTCCGGGTGGAACCTATTCTGCGCGACCGAGACGCCGTCTCGGATCACGCACTCAATCGCGTCTCCCGCCCGATCAAGCAGGAGGGGAAGTTCATCCGCCTGTACCGAGTTGAATGCATGCAAAACATAATCAGCAGGATCCTGCCGACCAGGCGGACGACCTATCCCGATGCGGATACGGATGGTGTCGCCCGTAGCCAATGAGCCACGAACGCTGCGCAGACCGTTGTGTCCACCATCCCCGCCACCATGTTTGACACGCAAGGACCCGAAGGCGATGTCTAATTCATCGTGAACGAGCAGGATCTGATCCGGTTCTGCACCGACGTGGCGTGCCAGTACCGAGACGGGCCCCCCGGACTCATTCATGTACGAGCGACCGCGGGCGAGGACCACACGATGTCCCTCCCACCGATGGTCAAAGATGTCGCAGCGGGTGTACTTGTCACCACGCAGTCGCCCACCCCAACGGTGAGCGAGGGCTTCGACCGCCATCACTCCGACGTTGTGACGCGTCCTGCCGTACTCGGGCCCCGGATTGCCGAGGCCCACAACGAGCCAAGGGTCCACATCACACTCCGAAGTGACTGGCGGCGCAGCAAGAACGGGGTTAGGAGGCGTCGGCGTCGGCGGACTCGGCGTCGACCGCTGCGCCCTCCGCAGGAGTCTCCTCCTCGTACACACCGCGCGGGGCTGGAGCACTGGCAGCCGCCTCGGCAGCCTCTACTGCCGCGGCGACAAGCACCTCAGCCTCGGCTGCACGCTCGCTCGCCTCACCAGCGGACACGATAATCAGGTCAACATGCTCCACGGTGCGTCGAAGCGGGTCCCGCTGAATGTCGCGGGGCTTCGTCAAGATCGTGGTGGATCCGGTGATGATCTCGAGGGTGACCTTGGGCTTGCGCAGCGCCTGCTCCAGGTCGTGCCCCTCAAGTGAGAGATGGAGGACGTCAGAGCCTCCGCCATAGAGCACGACAGGGATCCTGCCTGCCCGGCGCAACTGGCGCGCGGCGCCCTTGCCGAAGTTCGTGCGCGGCTCCGCGTCAAGTCGCACGTTCACGATCCCACCTCCTCATCATCCCGCCGGCGTGTGTGGCCGATCGGGTGTTCCATGGCAAGGAGCGCGGTTGAGCCGCGACCACGTCGATCACGGTGCGGACTGCAGGAGCACCCTCGCCTAGGAGCGCCGTAACCCTACCCAGGACGACCGGCCCGAGGGGATGCGGGGGGGACTCGGTCAGGTGGGGAACGGCAGGAGAGCCTCCGGTGACTCAAACATCCGGGTCACCGATCCATCCGTGAAGACCTCATAGACCGCCTGGGCGAGGAGCGGGGCGATCGACAGGATGGTGAGTTTGTCGAACTGGCGGTCAGACGGGATGGGGAGCGTGTTGGTCACGATGACCTCGCTGATCCGAGACTCCTGCAGGCGCTGTGCCGCGGGCTCGCTGAGAATTCCATGGGTGGCCGCGACGATCACCTCAGCAGCACCATTGTCGAAGAGCACATCGGCCGCCTTCACAATGGTCCCCCCGGTATCGATCATGTCGTCAACAACAACACACACCCGGTCGCGAACGTCACCGACCACTTCGAGGACGCGCACCTCATTGGGTGTATCGGGATCGCGACGCTTGTGAATGATCGCCAGGGGTGCACCCAAAATATCGGTCCACTTCTCCGCGACGCGCACCCGGCCGGCATCCGGCGAAACAACCGTGATGCGCTCACGTTCCACGCGTTCCGACACATGAGTGGCGAGAAGGGGCAGCGCGAAGAGGTGGTCCACAGGGCCGTCGAAGAAACCCTGGATCTGGGAGGTGTGCAGGTCGACGGTGATGAGCCTGTCCGCGCCCGCCGACTTGAAAAGATCCGCCATGAGCCGGGCGGAGATGGGTTCGCGGCCGCGGTGTTTTTTGTCCTGGCGGGCATACCCGTAGAACGGAGCGATGACAGTGATGCGCTTGGCGGATGCGCGCTTCAGAGCATCCACCATGATCAATTGCTCCATGATCCAGGTATTGATCGGAGTGGTGTGGCTTTGCATGACGAAGGCATCACACCCGCGGACCGACTCCTTGAAGCGAACGAAGATCTCACCGTTGGCAAACTCATAGGCGTCAACCGGGCACAGGTCCGTGCCAAGCCGTGCGGCCACCTCCTCGCCCAACTCCGGGTGAGCACGACCGGAGAGCAGTACCAGCCTCTTGCTCGGTGGGACGGTCAGGTCACTCACTGGGTCTCCTCGCTGGATGTGGACGTGCCGAGACACTCATCGGCAGCGAGTGCTGATGCACTCCCCGGCCGCTTGCGTTGGACCCACCCCGGGATGACCCGCTGCCGAGCTCGGCCCACCGCCATCGCCCCCGCAGGTACATCCTCCGTGATGACCGAGCCTGCCGCCGTGTAGGCACCGTCACCGATGGTGACCGGGGCGACGAGCATCGTGTCACTGCCAATTCGAACGTGGCGGCCCACGACACAGCGGTGCTTGTCCTGACCGTCGTAGTTGACAAAAATCGTGGCCGCACCGATGTTGGTGCCCTCGCCGATCTCCGCGTCGCCGACGTAGGACAGATGCGGGACCTTCGCCCCCGCTCCCAGGGTGGCATTCTTCATCTCGACGAACGCACCCGCCTTGGCTTGGACCCCCACCAGAGTTCCCGGACGAAGGTAGGTGAAGGGACCGATGCTGGCCCGGGATTCAATGACCGCGAGTTCGGCCCAGGTGTGAATCACGACGGCAGACTCTCCCACCTCGCACGCCATCAGTGTTGTCCCCGGGCCGATCCGGGCACCCGTGGCGACCGAGGTGGGGCCGAGCAGGAAGGTGTGGGGAGACAGAACAACATCGGGTGCAAGATCAACGTCAACGTCGATCCAGGTGGTCGAAGGGTCAAGGATGGAGACACCCGCGCGCATCCAACCCCCGTTGATGCGGTCTCGCATCGCACGGGCAGCGTCGGCGAGTTGCACGCGGTCGTTGACGCCTGCCACCTCACCCGGATCATCGACCGTGAGGCCCACGATGGGGAATCCGTCTCCGCTCAGGATCGTGATGACGTCGGTGAGGTACTCCTCTCCCTGATCGTTAGCGGTGGACAATCGCGCGAGGGCGGCAATGAGCTGACCCGGATCGAAGGCGTACATGCCGGCGTTGATCTCCCGGATGCCCATGGTCGTGGAATCTGCATCACGATGCTCCACGATGGCCTCGACATCCCCACCGATGCCACGCACTACTCGGCCGTATCCGGTGGCATCGGTGAGTTCCGCCGTCAGGAGCGTGGCGGCAGCACCCGCCGCCAGATGCGCGGACATCAGTGCGCGGACCGTCTCACCCCGGAGCAAGGGAGTGTCACCGCTCAACACGATGACCGGAGCGGACCCGAGTTCCTGTGCGGATGCCAGGGCCGTGAGCGCAACCCGGACGGCGTGGCCTGTGCCGCGTTGCTCCTCCTGGACCACAGTGTCGACCCAGGGGGCCACCTCATCCAGGTGTGCCAGGACCTGATCGCGTCCATGTCCGACGACCACGACGAGGTGGGCCGGATCAATGGCTGCTGCCGCCTCAATCACGTGGCCAAGAAGGGATCGTCCCGCAATCGCGTGCAAGACCTTGGGGGTCCCTGAATGCATCCGCTTGCCCTCACCCGCGGCGAGGATCACGACCACTGGTCCCTGCGCTGTCACCGCTCACGGACCTCCACGAGAAGGGTCACCCCCAGGGGGGTAGCCGCCGTCGTCGGCACCCTACCCCCCGGCGGAGGGCTCCCGGCGAGGGAGTCGAACCCCCATTCAGAGATTCAAAGTCTCTTGTCCTGCCATTAGACGAGCCGGGAGTGCCGCGCTCCGGAGAGAGCGACGCCGCAGAAGTGTCTCAAAGGCCACGGAGCGCCACACCCTGGACGGGTTACGTCACCGTAGGTTACGGTGACGTAGGTTTGCCTGGGGCCCCCGGATGAAGGAGATACGCCATGTCCGCCACCACCTATCCGGCCGTTCTGCACCGCCGGGATGCATCCCGGGTCACGCCCGACGGCACACCGGCCTAGTCCCGTGCGCATGTCGGGCCGCGAGCGGCGGGAGCAACTCATCACGGTGGGGCGCACCCTCTTCGCGGATAAGGGATTCGAAGCCGTCACGGTCGAGGAAATCGCAGCGAAGGCGGAAGTCTCCAAGCCGGTCGTCTACGAGCACTTCGGCGGCAAAGAAGGTCTGTATGCCGTCGTCGTGGATCGGGAGATGAATCACCTGCTCTCCCTGCTCAGCGGTGCACTGCAGGGAAGTCATCCTCGGCAACTGCTGGAGCAGGCTGGTATGGCGCTGTTCGACTACATCGATGCCCAGCCGGATGGCTTCCAAATTCTTGTACGCGACTCGCCCGTATCCCAGCAGACGGGATCCTTCGCCAGTCTGATCGTCGATGTCGCAGGTCAGGTTGAGCACCTCCTTGCCGAACAGTTCAAGGCGCACGGCCTACCGACCCGACTCGCCCCGATGTACTCGCAAATGCTGGTCGGGATGACTGCTCTGACAGGACAGTGGTGGCTCGATGTCCGCAAGCCTCGCAAGGAAGAAGTCGTATCCCACCTGGTCAACCTCGCCTGGAATGGTCTCGCCCACATGGATCCCAAACCCACGCCTGTGCGTCCCTAAGCGATGATGCGTGCACCGACTGTGGGACCGGTCGCGTAGCGCACCGCACGTGCGACGCCCGTGCCTGCCATCTCCGCCGCGAGGGCAATCGCAGCGTCCCGGCCCGATGCCAGGAAGGCGCACGTGGGTCCACTCCCCGAGACGATGCCGCCCAGCGCACCCAACTCCGCTCCCACCTCCAGGACCGCGTGCAGCGAGGGGCGCAGGGACAGGGCCGCGGACTGAAGGTCGTTGACGAGGAGGGGTCCGATGTCTCGGGGCTCACCCGTGCGCAGTGCAGCGAGGAGAGGCGCATCGTCACCCCCGACTGACACGTGACCTGACTCCACCAGTCGATCCCATTCCGCATACACACGCGGCGTGGACAACTCACCCTCGCTGAGTGCGATGACCCAATGAAGGTCTCCCGCGGCAAGAACCGGAGTCACCATCTCGCCCCTCCCGGTGCCCCGCGCCGTTCCACCAACAAGGGCAAAGACGACATCCGAGCCCACGGCTGCCGCGATCTCTCGCAACGCCGCATCGGACACGTCCAACCGCCACAGCCGTCGACAGGCGATCAGGGCCGCGGCCGCGTTCGCACTTCCGCCGGCCATGCCACCCGCCACCGGGATCGACTTCACGATGTCGATGACCACATCCGGATCAGGCAGGCCCGCGTGCGTGGCGAGCGCGCGGGCGGCCTGAGCTGCAAGGTTGGAATCATCCGCGGGCACACCCGAAGACGAGGATCCCGTGATCGATAACGTGCGCCCGCTGCCCTGTGTCCCCTCAGACACCGTCACATCATCCGTGAGAGAGATCGCATGGAAGATCGTTGTGACGTCGTGGAAGTTGTCAGGGCGCACTGGGCCCACCCGGAGGCTGAGGTTCACCTTCGCGGGCACCCGCACGTGCACTGCAGTCACACCAGGACAGTAGTCCGTCGCTGGGAGTTGCGTACCGGAGCCGACACCCTGTGTCACACCATGGCGCGTGCACCCGCGATGCGGGCAAAAGCTGCCACGTCGATGCTTTCGCCTCGCGCCCCCGGATCTACCCCCGCGGCCACGAGGAGCGCCTCGGCATTCGATGCCGATCCAGCCCAACCGGCGAGCGCAGCCCGCAATGTCTTGCGTCGCTGGGCGAATGCCGCATCGATGCAGGCAAACACCTCGGTTTGGCTGGCCAACGTGACGGGGGGATCGTGGCGGTGCAGGGAGACAAGGCCCGACTCCACACGGGGTACGGGCCAAAAGACACTCGCCGGGACCGACCCCGCGCGCCGTCCACGCGCGTACCAGGCGAGCTTGACCGACGGAACGCCGTACACCCGTGATCCCGGCGCCGCGACAAGGCGATCAGCCACCTCCGCCTGCACCATCACGAGGCCCCGCTCGAGGGACGGGACACTCGCCAGCAGATGCAGCACGATCGGCACAGCCACGTTGTAGGGCAGATTCGCAATGAGAGCGGTCGGTGATCCCGGCACATCTGCCACGCGCAAGGCGTCCGCCTCCAGGACGGTCACGCGCCCGACATCATCCGGCCGCAGCCGTGCGACCGTGTCCGGCAGGGCGGTCGCAAGGACCGGGTCGATCTCCACGGCAATGACCTGGGCGCCCGCGGCGAGCAGGCCCAACGTGAGGCTGCCGATCCCGGGGCCCACTTCGAGCACAACATCGTCTGACTGGACGTCCGCGAGTCGCACGATGCGGCGCACGGTATTGGCGTCAACGACGAAATTCTGACCCCAGTGCTTGGTCGGGTGAATGTCCCATCGGCGCGCGATATCCCGCACTTCGGCAGCACCAAGAAGTCCCTCCTCCACGGGTCACCATGACCCGAAGGCACGCTCGGTGTTCGACCACAGGTCTTCGCATACCTGATCCAGGGGCTCGTCTCGCACCGTGGCCATGGCCCGGACAGTGAACGGCACGAGGTAGGAGGCATTACTCGCACCACGATGGGGCACCGGCGTGAGGTAGGGCGCATCCGTCTCAACGAGCATGGCGTGCCTGGGGAGCACCCGCAGCGCCTGGCGCAGATCCTCGGCATTCTTGTACGTCACCACGCCGGCAAAGGAGCACAGCCAGTCGCGCTCGGCACAGTATCGAGCCATGACGGCGTCGCCCGAGAAGCAGTGAAACACCACGCGATCAGGTGCTCCTTCCTCATCAAGGATGCGGAGGACATCAGCGTGGGCTTCTCGATCATGGATGACCAATGTGCGATCAGTGCGCTTGGCAAGGTCAATGTGCCAGCGGAAGGATTGATGTTGCAGAGCCTGATCCTCAATATTGGGCGTTCGGAAATAGTCCAAACCCGTCTCGCCCACCGCGCGCACGGAGGGCAGCATCGCCAACGCCTCAATGCTGGCGAATGCGGCCTGGAGTCCTTCACGGCCATCCCGAGCCACTATCCGCGGAACCTCATTGGGATGCAGCCCGACCGCGGCAACCACATCGGACCGCGTCTCGGCAAAGTCCGCGGCCCATGTCGAGGAATCAACATCGCACCCCACCTGCACAACACGCGTGACTCCCGCGTCACGGGCCAGCGCCAGCGCCTCATCCGGGTCGAGACTGTCCCCCAGATCCTGATCAGTGACATCCAGGTGACAGTGGGAGTCGGCCACGGCCCTCGGGAGTGGGTCAGTCGAAGCGGGTCGCTCCTTCACTCCGCAGGCTCCTCGAGCCGCGGAAATAGGATGGCACCCTTGGTGACGGATGCACCGGCGCGCAATTGGCCCCAATCTCCCACCTGAACGATGCGCTGATCGACAAGCGGCCCCAGCGATGGCTCCGCGCCGAGTTGCTCCCACAGGGATGACATGGCCTTGGGCATCACCGGGTGGTAGAGCGTCGCGATCGCCCTGAGCGCCTCACACACGGTGTACAGCACGGTATCCAGTCGCTGCGACTGAGCATCATCCTTGGCCAAGACCCATGGCTCCTGCTCAGTGACGTAGAGATTGACCGCATCAATGAAACGACGCACCGCGGTGATGCCACCGGAGAAGTCAAGAGCGCACATCGCAGCATCTGCCTCAGCCGCAACCGTGATGAGAAGGCTCCGCAGGTGCTCCTCCGCCTCGGTGCCGGGCCCGGAAGCAGGGAGCAGGCCGCCACGGTAGCGCTGCACCATCGCGGTGGCCCGCGAGGCGAGGTTGCCGAGTCCATTGGCGAGTTCGGCCGTGTAGCGCGCGGACATGTCCTCCCAGGAAAAGGAGCCATCCTGACCAAACTGAATGGCGCGCATGAAGTAGTAGCGGAAGGCATCCGAGCCGAAGTGAACAATGATCTGTTCAGGGGCGATGCCCGTGAGACGGGTCTTACTCATCTTTTCGCCCCCGACGAGCAGCCAGCCGTGGGCGAAGACCTTACGCGGTAGTGCCACCCCGGCAGCCATAAGCATGGCCGGCCAGTAGACGGCATGGAAGCGCAGGATGTCCTTGCCGACCAGATGCACATCAGCCGGCCACGCTCGCACGAAGAGTTCCGCCTCGGCAGAGCCCTCCGGGGCGCCGTAGCCGACAGCCGTGATGTAGTTCAGCAGGGCGTCGAACCAGACATAGATGACCTGTCGCTCATCCCACGGCAGTCCGATGCCCCAGGCAACACTCGAACGCGACATGGAGATGTCGACAAGGCCCTGCCGTAGGAAAGACATCACCTCGTTATAGGCACTGGCAGGCTCGATCGCCTCGGGATGTTCCTCGTAATGGGCAATGAGTGCATCGGCAAACGCAGAGAGTTGGAAGAACCAGTTGCTTTCCTTGAGCATCTCCACGGGCCGCTGATGCACCGGACATTGATCCGCTGGTCCACCGTCAATCCCAGCGACGAGGTCACCGGGCAGTTTGAATTCCTCGCAGCCCACGCAGTAGGGGCCCTCGTAGTCAGCCTCATACACGTAGCCGTTATCTCGAACGACGCGCCAAAAGTTCTGGACTCGCTCACGGTGCCGGGGGTCCGTCGTTCGGATGAAGTCATCGTTTGCGGCATCGATGGTCTCCAGAACCGGACGCCATGATTGCTCCACCAGGCGGTCCACCCACTCCTGCGGTGTGACTCCCCCGGTCTCGGCGGCACGCTCGACCTTGGTGCCGTGCTCATCGACCCCGGTTAGGTACCACACGTCATCGCCACGCTGGCGACGCCAGCGCGTGAGAACATCACCGGCGGTCGTTGTATAGGCATGGCCGATGTGGGGGGCGTCGTTGACGTAATAGATCGGCGTCGTGACGTAGTAGGCGGCCATGGGCACGATACTACTTTCCGTCTACGGATGTCGGCGCAGCCGAGCCAGGGGACGGCGCAGCATGTTTATGTTTGGCCTGAACCACAGCGTCGTACACCTCTCGACGATGCACACCACACCGCTCGGCCACCGTGGAGATGGCCTCACGGCGGTCGCTACCCGCGCTGATGAGGTACTCGACCTCGGCAGCCCAATCCTGCGCATCTCCCGACCGAGGTGGAGACTCCAGTCCACCCACCACGAGGGTGATCTCACCACGTGGCTCACCTATGCCCGCGTGAAGTTCGCCCAGAGTCCCCCGACGCACCTCCTCATACGTCTTCGTGAGCTCCCTGCAGAGGGCCGCGGACCGATCAGGACCAAAGCCGTCAACAAGATCACGGAGCGTGTCCTGGATTCGATGGGGCGCCTCGAAGAAGACCATCGTGCGTGACTCCGCGGCCAGATCAGCAATGCGTCGACGTCGCTCTCCACCGCGCCGAGGCAGAAAGCCCTCAAAGCAAAAGCGATCGACCGGGAGTCCCGACACCACGAGCGCGGCTAGGACAGCGCTGGGTCCGGGAAGGACGGTGACGTGGATCCCCTCGTCCAGACACGCCCGCACAATGCGATAGCCGGGATCGCTCACCAGGGGCATCCCTGCATCACTAACCACCAGCACGCGTGAGCCTTGGTGGAGCGCTTCTATAAGGCGCGCCACCCGGGAAGCCTCGACGGCGTCGTGAAGGGAGATGACCTCCGCCGTCAGGGTGACCGACAGATCGCGCGCGAGGCGGCGCAGGCGGCGGGTGTCCTCCGCGGCAATAACGTCGCAGGTGGCCAGCGCCTCTCTCAGCCGGGCGGTGGCATCACCTGGATTGCCCAGGGGCGTCGCTGCCAATACGAGTACACCCGACGTGGACACAGGCACATCCTGTCAGCAACGGGACGCGTACCCTGGGTCGGTGGCAGCGGCGAGAGACAATGTGATCTCCCAGGGCGCTCACGCTCGCACATCCACCGCGGCCGTGGCTACGGCGGCCGCCTCACTCTTCGCACCCATGCCGTCACGGGGCTGGCGTGGGTGGCTCGGGCCGCTGGTGGTCACGCTTGTCGGCGGCATTGTCCGCTTTACCCACCTCGGACGACCCGATGCCTTTGCCTTCGATGAGGTGTATTACGCCAAAGACGCGCTGGCACTCCTCCGATACGGCCATGAGCAGCAATTCGACGACAGCGCCAACGAATTGATCCTTGCCTCCGACGGCAACTGGCGCACCATTGATGTCTTCAAGGATGACCCCGCTTTTGTTGTGCATCCGCCCTTCGGCAAGTGGGTCATCGCCTCGGGCGAGTGGCTCTTCGGAGTGACCCCATTCGGATGGCGATTCGCGGTTGCCGTCCTCGGCACCCTGGCGATCCTGATGACCGCGAGAATCGCGCGCCGACTCACGCGCTCGGACCTCGTCGGGACTGTCGCGGGCCTGCTCGTCGCGCTGGACGGCATGCACATCGTCACCAGTCGCACCGCCGTACTCGACATGGTGCTGTCCTTCACCGTCCTCGCCGCCTTTGGCTGCCTTCTCCTGGATCGCGATCAGGTGCGGCGACGGCTGTCCATTCACGCACTCGGGCCGCCCGGCCCCTGGGGTCCCAGACTGGGAATCCGCCCCTGGCGCTGCGCGGCCGGTGTCGCACTGGGCCTCGCCTGTGCCGTCAAGTGGTCCGGCCTGTGGTACCTCGCCGCATTCGGCCTCCTCACGGTCTTGTGGGATGTCTCCCTGCGTCGCCGTCTCGGCGTGTCGCAACCGTGGGCGACAACGCTCCTGCGTAGCGCGCCCATCGCCTTCGTTGCCATGGTCGGCGCGGCACTGGTGACCTACGTCGCCACCTGGACCGGATGGCTCGTCACAGCTGGCGGCTGGGGGCGGCAGTGGGCCGACGGCACCGACTCCATCATTCCCGCGGGCCTTCGATCACTGTGGCACTACCACGGCGAGGCGTGGGAGTTCCACGTCGGTCTCACAAGTGACCACTCCTACCAGTCGAGTTCACTGAGTTGGTTCCTGCAGACCCGACCCACATCTACTTTTTGGAAGAGGCTGGAGGAGGGGGATCCGGGTTGCTTCGCCGACGCGTGTGTGTCAGGAGTCCTCGCACTCGGCAATCCAGCCATCTGGTGGATCGGATCCGCCGCGCTTCTCTATCAGGCGTGGCGCTGGATCACCCGCCGCGACTGGCGATCCGGTGCCGTGCTGCTCGGCATCCTCGCCGGCTGGGTGCCCTGGCTGCTCTACCAAGACCGGACGATCTTCACGTTCTACTCCGTGGTGTTGCTGCCCTTCCTCGCGATGGCCCTCGCCATGACCCTGGGGGCCATGGTGGGTCCCCCGGGGGGCCCGTCATCGCGTCGCCGCACAGGCACTCTCGTCGCGGCCGCGATTCTCCTGCTTGTTGTCGCCCTGGCCTGGTGGTTTTATCCCATCTGGACGGGGGAGCTCATCCCCTACACCCACTGGACATGGCGCATGTGGATGCCCACCTGGGTGTGAGAGCGCGGGATTGGTGGACGCTTCACGTTAGCGCTGCGGACACCAGTCGCCAGCATCCTCTGGCATCACGCAAGCGCCATAGGTGATCACCGTCTTGGCGAATCGGTACGGCGTTCCGTCAGGCAAAGTTCCCTGTGAGGCGGGCATCGTCAGGCGCACTCGTGTGACTTCCATCGCGGTGAGCAACTCTGACTCGATCGTCACGATAGTGCGATGAGGGTAGGGCGCAGCGCACCCGCGGGTCCCCGTGATCTTGACGGTCACCAGGGGATTACGCACCCAACCATCGGAGGTCTTCTGCCGAACGAAGGTCCGGGCAGGTGGCGGATACTTCCAGCATTCAACGATCTGCATTCTCGTGACGCTGCCGACAAAGTCCTCGCACGTGTAGGTGCTGTCGTATTCACGATCGATCCAATGACATCCAGCGACACGGTCTTCCGCGCGCGCCGGTCCCGAGGCAACCGTGCCCGACGCGACGATGGCGAGACTCGCGACCGCAACAAACACACCACGACAAGCGAACATCAAACCTCCCTAGCCCAACACCGTAGGCGATCCGAGACCCGGTTGCCCGACGGTTGCGGGCACCGCCTAGGCCCGGGTCCTACCCCGAGACATGGTGAAAGGCACCCATAGGACGTGGAGCTGAGGGGATTCGAACCCCTGACCCCCTCGATGCGAACGAGGTGCGCTACCGGACTGCGCTACAGCCCCGCGGAGCATGACGCCCCAGCGGTCGAGGTCTCCCTCGGACAGGCCGTGACACTACACCAGCGTGGCGGCACACCATGTCAGGCGGTCTGGTCAAAGACCTCTTCCCACGTGGATGGGGCGGACATGCCACCCGATGTGGCAACGTCCGGATGTGATTGGCGTCGGGATGGTCGTCGCGGCTGACTTGAGTACGAAACCACCGGACTGTCCTGCGCGGCAGCGAGAGATTGCACGCGCTCTGCGCGACGGTTTTCACGTCGCATCTCAAGCGCGCGGTCAGCGGCCCGGGCAGATGCACGCCGGTGGGCAAGCGCGGCGACGGGCACAAACACCGCACAAGGAATCCACATAGCCATCGATACACGTCCAGGCACCATCCCCATGAGCCACGCGGACGAGCCCACGGCACCGAACGCAGCAAGTCCCACCAGGGCGAATCGGCGGCGACGAGTCGCGAGCGAGGGAGCGTCTCGTGCCTCATCCCCGCGAAGGCGTGCGAGCGTCCCCAGAGCGAGACGGTGACGCTCGACGCGGCGAGCCTGGTCGTCATCATGGCGGCGCAGCCACATGGGGATTAACACGGCGGCCCACAGCGCGACGATCGCCACGTAAATCAGACCCGTCACATCAGTGAACGTTAGGTGCCTGAGTGTGCGGAACCGTGGATCTTGGGCTTGGCTGCTGTGCGTGTCGCACTAGGTGCCGGGTGAAACCCGAGAGGCCATCCACCGCGCGAGGACTCCCTCGGGGACATCCTCATCACACAGCGCGTAGGTCAGATGGTCACGCCACTCACCGTCGATGTGCAGGTAGTTTTCGCGCAACCCTTCCGCTCGGAAACCGAGTTTGTCCACCACCCTGAGTGACGCTGAGTTCTCAGGACGCACGTTAATCTCCACTCGATGCAATCCCACCGCGCGGAAGCAATGATCGGTCGCCATGGCGACCGCTGTGGGCATGATCCCTCTCCCGGCATAGCGCTGATCGATCCAGTAGCCCACGTAGGCGCTCAGCAGGGATCCGCGCGCGATGCCTCCGACGGTGACCTGGCCGGCGAAGCACCCGTCAGCCACAATCGCGAAGGGCAGACTGTGCCCTTCACGCGCCTCTGCCCGCAGTCGACGCACCATGGATCCGTAGGTCGTCGATGCATGCCCCTCGGACGGCGGCAGGGTCGCCTCCCATGGACGTAACCATGCAGCATTGCGCGAGCGCACCTCCCTCCAGGCAGTCGCATCGCGCAGGCGCAAGGGGCGCAACTCGATACTGCCCTCGCGCAAACGAGCGGGCCAACCCTGCGTCATCCTGGATACTCGATCATGAAGGTCGCCTCCAGTGACCTCGCCTGCCACCCGTCTTTTCGTCAAGGCGCACATCCGTCATGACCGCGGCAGGATCAACAGCCTTCACCATGTCGATCAACGCGAGGGCGGCGACCGCCACGCTGGTCAGTGCCTCCATCTCCACACCCGTGCGATCCGCCGTGCGCACCGTGGCCTGAATCGCGACAGCGTCATCGTCGACTCGGAGGCTGACCTCGACCCCATGAATGGCCAGGGGATGACACAGCGGCACCAGATCCGAGGTGCGCTTGGCGGCTTGGATTCCCGCGATGCGTGCCACCGCCAGGGCGTCTCCCTTGGGCACCCCGGCACCCCGCAATAACGAGATGACCTCAGCGCTGACGGCTACCCGCCCCGAGGCGGTCGCTGTGCGGACAGTGATGCTCTTACCGCTGACGTCGACCATGCGAGCTGATCCAGCAGCATCCAGATGGGTGAAGTCCGACGTCATGACGGCTCCTGCCTCAGGTCAACAACAGCGAGGGAATCGCCCTCGCGCACCGACGTGATGTCAGGAGGAATCTCTGCCAAGGCATCAGCGCGCGCCAACCCGCCCAGGATATGCGAGCCCTGCGCACCCTCGGGTATCGCCACGACTCCATCGTGACGGGTCACAATCTGCACGCGGGCAAACTGCGTTTTGCCGGATGGGGATGTGAAGTCGCGCCCGCAGCGAATCTGGAGTTGAGGCCTGGTGATGTGCGCATGGCCGAGGAGGGTGCGCAGTAGTGGGCGCACGAAGACCTCGAAGGAGACGTAGGCACTGACGGGGTTGCCCGGCAGGGTGACGATCGGCGTGCCATCAATCACTCCACTCCCCTGCGGCATGCCGGGTTGCATCGCCACCTTGACGAAGTCGACTCCGCCGACCCGCGAGAGTACAGCCTTGACCGTGTCGTAGGCCCCCATGCTGACGCCGCCCGTGGTGAGAATCAGATCGGCCCGCGGGGCTTCCTCGCGTAGGACACGCTCCAACTCCGCCTCATCGTCGCGCACCGGACCGCAGCGGTAGGCCTCTGCGCCTGCCTCCTGCACCGCTGCCATGAGCATAAAGCTGTTGGAATCAGCGATGAGTCCACGCGTGAGCGGCAGCCCGGGTTCGATGAGTTCATCACCCGTTGAGATCACTGCCACTCGCGGACGTCGATGGACAGCAACATCCGCATGGCCGCTCGCGGCGAGGAGGGCGGTCGTGCGGGCGTTCACGATATTGCCCGCGAGAAGGACGAGATCCCCCTGCGCCACGTCCTCACCTCGGATGCGCAGATACCCTCCCCTCTCCGGGGCGCGACGTATTGCGACGGTCGCCATCCCGCCATCGGTCCACTCCACGGGTACGACGGCATCGGCGCCCTCAGGCATCGGCGCTCCGGTCATGATGCGGATGGCGCTCCCCTCCACCACACCGGAGTCCGGCACGTGGCCCGCGGCAACATCACCAATCACCCGAAGTGTGATGGGAGTGTCCTCGCCCGCTCCGGCAACATCGGCAACTCGGATGGCGTAGCCATCCATGGATGAGTTGTTGAACGACGGCAACGGCCACGCGGCGGTGACAGCAGATGAGAGGACAAGTCCCTGGGCGGAGAGAAGAGGCAGGTGCACGGCCGGCAGCGCACCGTGATTGCCGAGGACGACGCTTCGATGTTCCGCAACAGAGCGCATGTCAGATACCTTCGCTGAGCGCTGAGGGCAGCCAGGCGCGAAGGGCGGGTCCCAGATCATCGCGCTCCAGCGCAAGCCGGATCACCGCCTGCAGATACGACAGGCGATCACCCGTGTCATAACGCCGGCCATCGAAGATGACTCCGGTGACCGAGCCAGCGTGCGCGAGGTCCCGCAGTGCATCGGTCAGTTGAATCTCCCCACCCCGACCCGGTGGGGTGCGCTTCAGGACCTCAAAGATCGCCGGATCAAGGACGTAGCGGCCGATCACCGCCAGGGTGCTCGGGGCTTCGTTCGCATCAGGCTTCTCGACCAGGTCGATGACGCGCACCACACCCTTGGTCTCGGTAGCTTCGACAGCGGCGCAACCGTAGAGCGAAATCTGGTCGCGCGGGACCTCCATCAGACACAGGACAGATCCGCCGACCCGCTCTCGCACATCCATCATGAGCGGCAGGATGGCATCGCGGGGATCGATCAGGTCATCACCAAGTAGGACAGCGAAGGGTTCGCCGCCGACGTGCCGCTCAGCCATGAGGACGGCGTGGCCGAGGCCGAGCGCATCACCTTGACGCACGTAGTGAATGCGTGCGAGATCATTCGAGGCGGTCACGCTTGCGAGCCTGTCGGTGTCGCCCTTGGCGCTCAGGGCCGCCTCCAACTCCAGATTGCGGTCGAAGTGGTCCTCCAGCGGGCGTTTGCTGCGACCGGTCACGAAGAGGACGTCGTCGAGGCCTGCGGCCACGGCCTCCTCCACGACGTACTGGATGGCCGGCTTGTCCACAACCGGGAGCATCTCCTTGGGCGTGGCCTTCGTCGCGGGAAGGAATCGCGTGCCGAGGCCCGCCGCCGGAATCACTGCCGTTGTCACCCGCACGAGGACACACTAGAAGAATAGGGGCGTGAACACACCGCACACCAAGTCATCCGTGAGGGATCACGCCCGCGCCAACCGGCGAGCCGGGCCTGCAGCGGACCCCCACGCCCTCGCTGATCGCGTCCTGGAATTCCTCCAGAGGCTGTCCGGACCGCAGCGTGTGACGTGCTACGCCAGCTACGGGACCGAGCCCGACACGAGCATTTTGCGCGAGCGACTCGCCTCTGCCGGTTACGACGTACTCCTGCCTCGCGTCAACGGTGCGGATATGGAGTGGGTTGTGGATGAGGGACGCCATGCCACCTCATCCATGGGGATTGCTGAACCCACGGGTCCGAGTGTCCCCCTCCTGCCGGTGCGCGCGATGCTCATCCCGGCACTGTCCGTGACCCTCGCTGGAGATCGCCTGGGTAAGGGGGGCGGCTATTACGACCGCGCTCTGACCTCGCTCGAACCCGATCGCCCACCGGTGGCTGTGCTGGTGCGAGATGACGACATCGTTGCCACGCTCCCGACCGAACCGCACGACCAACCCATCGATGTGATCATCACGCCCACCCGGGTGGTGGCCTGTCCATGACGTCCCCTGTCTAGGACCCCATCCCCCCGGCAAGGAGCATCCCGACCGCACACGCGCCCACGGATGCGGCCACACTCACCACGACATTGACTGTCGCTACGCCGGATGCGCCCGAACGACCGAGGGTGAGGGTGTCTATCGCCCAGGTGGACACGGTCGTGAGTCCTCCACACAGTCCAACCCCGAGCAGGAGGAACTGTGACTGCGAGGCAACAACAATGATGACTCCCAGCGCGAAAGACCCGACAACGTTGGCCGCCAGGATGGCCAGGGGGAAGCCGCGCCACAGGGGAAGTAGGTGTGTCAGCGCGAAGCGAATGAGCGCTCCCCCCGCACCACCGATCGCGACCAGCATCACCTCCATCATGCTGATCTCCCCCTGGCCGATCGACTCGCCAGGGTCGCTAGATGCACACCGAGGGCCACGGCGAGAAGGCCACCCCCGACAGTCGCTGCGATGTAGACCATGGCCATCAACGGCTGACCGTCGCGCATTAGCCCAACAGAGTCCACAGCAAAGCCCGAGAATGTGGTGAATCCACCGATCACGCCAACACCAAGGAATGCGCGCCATGGCGCACGACGCACGAGGAACGACGCTGCGAGGCCGATCAGCAGGCACCCCGTCAGATTGATGAGCAGCGTCGCGCTGGCAGGGATCGATCCGGGCTCCGCGCCCCCGAGGCGATCAATCCCCCAGCGCGCAGACGATCCCAGCGCACCACCCAGGGCGACGAGGAGGATCTGCGCAGGCACGTGCTAGGCGTCTCGGCGTACGAACACAATCCACGCCGGGATGGCAATAATGAGGAACCAGCCACCGAAGACGGCTAGGTGGCCCCAGGCTTCTGCTCCCTGCGAGGACACGGCTGCAGCGCCACCGCTGAAGGGAAGTACCCAGCCCATCCAGCTCCACCCCTGCACGAAGGCGATGGTGGAGACAATCGGCTCGATCAGGACGGCAAGCACGATCGGCGCAATGATTCCCAGCGGTTGATTGCGTGTGAGCGCCGTGATCGCGAAGGCAATGAGCACGAAGAAGACGACGTAGATGACCGCACGGAGTCCCGAGGCGCCCCACGCGGTGTTATCCCACGTGGCCCCCGAGCCGGCGATGACGCCGCCGAGTGCCTGCGCCAGGACGATCGTGGCGATCGATAGCACCGCAGCGACAACGATGGTGATCGCCACCATGAGTGCCTTGGCAAAAAACACCGGCGTGCGTCGCGGGAAGATCGCCAGGGTGATGCGGATCAGCCCATGGCGATACTCCTGCCCGAAGGCCGCGGCTCCGATAGCGCACAGGACAGCGGCGGTCAGGGGAAGGAAAGCGGATAATCCACCACCTCCGTCGGGCGGCCCACCGGCGTCATCACCCAGATTGCCGACGAGGTAGGAGACAAACAGGGCTAGCCCAGCGGGCACGAGCATGGCGAGACCGATGAGCGCCCAGGTGGACCGCACCGTGCTGATGCGCACCCACTCGTATCGCAGCTCTCCGCTCATGACGACTCCCCAAAAGCAAACTGCTGTCCGTCACCGGTGAGCTGCATGAATGTCTCCTCAAGACTCGCCCGACGCTCGGTCAACTCAAAGATCGCAATGCCGGCGTCAAAAGCAATTCGGCCCACCTCATCGGTGGCCAGTCCGGCTACGGCAACGCCCGTCTGACCCTCATCCACGACTGTGGCGCCAGCGCCCACGAGCAGGGGCATCAGGCGAGCCGAATCGGTGCTGCGCACAATCACGTCACTGCGCTGGGAGACAAGCTCGTCGATCGTGCCATCGACAATGAGCCGCCCGCTTGCGATGACAACAACGTGGTCCGCCATGAGTTGCATTTCGTGGAGCAGGTGACTCGACACCAGGACCGCGCAGCCGTTGGAGGCGTAGTGACGCAAAAACTCTCTCAGCCACTGAATCGACTGTGGATCGAGTCCGTTTGCCGGCTCATCCAGCATCAGGCATCGGGGCTCCGCAAGGATTGCACCGGCCAGCCCCAATCGCTGGGCCATGCCGAGCGAAAAACTCTTGGGCCGGTCATTGGCGACCTCCGTGAGTCCTACGAGGGCGAGCACCTCGTCGATCCGTGAGGCGGGCACACGCGCTTCGGTGGCCAGCATGCGCAGATGATCACGCGCGGTCCTCCCGGGGAGGAACGGCCGAGCGTCCAGATGGGTGCCGACAACGCGGCTGGGATGGGAGTGATCGCCCAGGGGCAAGCCGTCGAAGAGGGTGCGGCCATCACCTCGATCCAGACCCAGCATCAGGCGCATGGCGGTCGACTTGCCCGCACCATTGGGGCCGAGGAAGCCGGTCACGACCCCGTCAGGCACGGTGAAGGACAAATCATCCACAGCCCGCACGGAACCGAAGGACTTGCCGAGGTGCTCTGCATCAATTGCCACAGCCAGACCATAGCGCCCGGAGGGCGCTCACCCCCGGCGTCATCCACATGCTGTGCCTTAGCACTCCCCTAGTGCGAGTGCTAATATCTGATGTCCCTTGTCGAGGAGGTTTCGTGCCCACGTACCAGTACGCCTGCACGGACTGCGGCCATGAACTTGAGGTGGTGCAGTCCTTCACGGATGATGCGTTGACCGTGTGCCCCGACTGCAGCGGCACCCTGCGCAAACTGTTCGGCAACGTGGGCGTTGTCTTCAAGGGTTCTGGTTTCTACCGCACGGACTCTCGGTCGGGCTCGGGAGGAACAGCCGAGTCGGCGGGCGCGGGCAAGGACACCGGCACGGGCAAAGACACCGGCGCGGGCAAGGACACCGGCACGGGCAAAGACACCGGCACGGGCAAAGACACCGGCACGGGCAAAGACACCGGCGGTAAGAAGGACCCGGTGTCACCTCCTAAGTCCACGGCTTCGGCACCGTCCTCCCCTTCCTGACGAGCGCCACCGTGCCCGTGCCACGTGTGAGCAACCCTGTGGATGAGTGACAGCACACGTCGCAGCGTCGCCCTAACGTCACCCTGTGACCGATCCTCGACTTCTCCTGCACCGATACCGACGTCCGGTGGCAGCCGGCTGCGCGGCCCTGGCCGTCGTGATCCTTGCCTCCTTCCTGCGCCCCAGTGGCCCCGCACTGGTCGATATCCTCACGGCAACAACCGACCTGCCGGCGGGATCCACGCTCACGGCTGAGGACATCAGCACGCAGCCCTTCCCCGCAGACCACATTCCGCCAGGTGCATTCACCGACACGACACAACTCATCGGCCGCCTGCTCGCGGCACCCATGGCGCAGGGTGAAGCCGTCACCCAAACCAGGCTCATGTCCGTGGGTCCCCGCGCGGATGGACTCCACACGGTGCCGGTCCGGCTCGCCGATGCGGAGATGGCCGACCTGCTCGCTCCCGGAGCAATCATTGACCTTGTCCTGCCCATGGGTGACACCAGCAGTCCCCTCACCGGTGAGGTCATCGCCGCGGGTGCGCGGGTCGTCACGGTGCCGCGCCGCCCCCGGGAGGGGACATTCGGCGCATCCCCGCGTTCCGCCGGTAGCCTTGTCGTCGTCGCGACCGATCGCCGCACTGCTGTGGCACTCGCCGCGGTCGGCCTGAGGAGCGGACTCGGTGTCATCATCCAATGACCCACCGCTCCGTCGAATCCGCTAGGGGAGGGACGCACCATGATCAAGGGCTTCAAACAATTCGTCTTCCGCGGCAACGTCATCGACCTCGCCGTGGCGGTCGCCGTTGGCACCGCATTAGCAGCCCTCGTGGCAGCGGTGACCCAGTCACTCATTGAGCCCATTGTCGGCTGGATGCTTAGCCTCATCGGGGGATCAGACGGCACGGTCGGCGGCACCATCACGATCGCACCGGGTTATGAGCTCAACTTCGCGCTCCTCATCGGCGCCGTGATCACCTTCTTCGTCACACTCGCAGCGATCTACTTTTTCTTTGTCGCACCCATGAACAAGTACCGGGCCATGACGGGCCAGAGCGATGTCGACACGCGCCCCCCGGACGTGCAACTCCTCGAGGAAATCCGAGACCTGCTTCAGCAGCAGGCGGGCGGCACGAAGTCCTCCTAGCGCACTCACGCCATCAGCCGTGGTGGGGTGGGCGGCCTTCCAGGTAGTGGCTGTCGTCGTAGGCATCGACGCCCTCATCTGTCGTGATGTCGGGTAGGAGTCCACTGGCCGGGGGTCGACTATCACTCCCGCCGGCTACCTCCAGGGATGTCGCGAGCGCCCGGGTGAGGAATGCGATGCCATCCTCGTCAATCACAAAGGGGGGCGACACCTGGACGGCACCGCTGGCCAGGGCACGGGTCAGCACCCCCGCGTCCCGGAGCGCGGCCAACACCCGCAGCGGCACCCCCGCTGCCTTGGCCTCGAGAGTGAAGTCGATGGCAGCCAGGAGTCCGACTCCCGCTCGCACCTCACTCACGACGTCGTACGACGACAATCTCGCCAGGGCGTTGCCCAGCACGTGCTGAAGGCGCGCGACCCTCTCGACAAGGTGCTCCTCGTCCACAATGTCGAGGTTGGCAAGGGCGACAGCACAGGCCGTGGCGTGAGCGGAATAGGTGTAGCCATGCCTCCACATCACCGGCGCAGGGGCGGGTGACCAGAAGGGCTCTGCCACGCGGCCGGAGAAGAGCACCGCACCGAGCGGGATGTAGCCCGACGTGATCCCCTTTGCGGTCAGCACGATGTCAGGGTCCAACCCCCAGCGATCGCTGGCAAACATCGAGCCCGTCCGTCCGTATCCGGTGATGACTTCATCCGCCACGAAGAGGACGTCGTGGCGTCTGCAGATGTCACGCACCCTCTCGAGATAGCCGGGAGGGGGTGCGTAAACGCCGCCTGCCCCCATCACCGGCTCGCAAAAGAAGGCCGCAACGTCATCTCTATCCGCCAGGAGTGATTCCAGTGCATCGGCGTCATCCCAGGGCACCTGCAGGACGTATCGGTCGAGCTCACCGTGCTCTGCGCGATTGGCGGCAATGCCGGCCAGGCTGGTCCCCGCGAGATGCATACCGTGATACGCGTGCTCTCGCGTGACGATAACTCCACGCTTCGGCCGACCCAGCAATGCCCAATAGCGACGCACAAACTTCACCGCGGTGTCGACGGAGTCACTCCCCCCGCTGGTGAAGAAGATGCACGCATCAGGCATCGGGGCCATCGTGGCCAATCTGTCGGCCAAATCAAGGGCTGGCCGTGTCGCGAGATCGCCGAAGGAGGAGTACGACGCCAGTCGTTGCATCTGCTGCGCCGCAGCTTCGGCCAGCCGCTGGCGCCCGTGGCCAACATTGCAAAACCAAAGGCCTCCCGACGCATCGAGATAGCGCCGTCCCGACTCATCCTCGACGTACGCCCCCTCACCCCTGGCCAGCACCAATTCACCGCGTGCCGACACGTCGGCCATGTCGGCAAAGGGGTGCCAGAGTCGAGTGGTCGCTACCTGATCCACCCTCGCAGGCTAGCGTGGCATCCGTGCGAATCATTCTCTTCGGTGCCACCGGCTATACGGGACGCCTGACGGCCGAGGCCATGGTGCGTGCTGGACTTGCACCCGTGCTCGCTGGACGCCGGCATGACGCGGTCGCCAGACTCGCCGACCGCCTCGCGCCACTGGCACCCTCGCCGGCTATGCAGCCCACGATCGCGGTGGCCGACGTCACCGATCGGTCCTCGGTGCGACGGTTGATCGAGGACTCCAGTGACGTCATCGTCTCCACCGTCGGACCATTCGTCGAATGGGGTGACCCCGCGGTCGAAGCCGCTATCGACGCGGGTGCCGCCTACCTGGACTCCACAGGCGAGCCGCCATTCATCCGGCGGATCTTCGACGACTTTGGCCCGCGCGCCGAGACGACCGGAGCGCGACTCATCACGGCGTTCGGCTATGACTACGTGCCGGGCAATCTTGCCGGCGCGCTGGCGCTGCGTCGATGTGAGCGAAGTGGCCACCCCGCCACCAAACTCGATATTGGCTACTTCGTCGAGGGGACCTTCGGCATCAGCTCGGGCACGCGTGCAAGTGCCGCGGGTGTACTGCTCGCCCCGTCCTTCGCCCGTCACAGCGGCGTCATCGTGGATCGCCAATCGACGCGCGGACGCACCCGTGCCTTCGACCTCGGTCGCGGACGCGTCTGGAAGGGCATGCCGGTCGCCGGGTCGGAGCACCTAGCGCTCCCCCTCACCGAGCCGGGTCTCACCGATATCGAGGTGTGGTTGGGATGGGCGGGTTCCTGGACCCCGGTCGCGTCGTACGCCGGCACCGTGCTCGGAGCCATCGCTGCCATCCCGGGTGTCGGCACCGGCGTGATGGGCGGGGTGCGCCGTCGCCTCTCCCGCACCACGGGTCAGGGGCCGGATGCGGAGGCCCGCGCTGGTGCGAGAACGGTGGTGCAGGCCGAGGCGGGGGATGCCGTCGGACGGACCCTCGCCACGATTCGCCTCGAGGGACCTTCGCCGTATGACCTCACCGCTGAACTCCTGGCATGGGGGGCCGCTATGGCGGCGACGCGCCCCGTCACCCCCGGCGCCCACGGACCCGTGGATGCCTTCGGACTCGACGCCCTCGAGCGAGGCTGCGCAGACATGGGCCTCGTCGCCATCACCTGACCATGTCCTCACCGACACTGTCGACCACGGTCACCCTCGTGGAGGATGAGTGGCGTGACCGCCAGCGCCGGCATGTCCAACGCGTTGAGCGCTGGATCGTCCCGCGTCTGGAGCGGCGTCGGCGCGGTGAGCGAGACCCCGTCGATGACTTCCTCTTCGACTACTACTCATGGCGGCCCGCGCAACTGGCTCGCTGGCACCCCGGTGCCGATGTGCTGATGACGGGGGATGTTGGCGAATTCACATCGTGTCGGGGATACCTCGTGGACGACACCGGTGCTCACGCTGATCCACACAGCGTTGCGGACATGGTCCTCTCGGCGACACTGCGTCTGCTGGAGGCAACCGCATCGCGGCCCTCATCGTACGGCTGCTTCGGGCGTCACGAATGGGCCATGGTCTACCGTCAGGCGCCCGATGAGATCCGCCATGCCGCGTGGCCACTGCGTCTGAGCCCATCCGATATTGCCGACGTCGTCGAGTCCTCGCCACTGCGCTGTACACATTTTGACGCCTTCCGCTTCTACACTGAAGCCGCGCGACCTCTCAACCTCATCCAGCCCGCACGCGCCACGCAGGTCGATCTGGAACAGCCCGGCTGCCTCCACGCGACGATGGATCTCTATAAGTGGTCCTTCCGCTGCTATCCCCTGGTGGGGGCCGATCTCACCGCGGACTGTTTTGCCCTCGCGCGCGAGATTCGGGCGGTCGACATGCGGGCATCGCCGTATGACCTCTCGGGACTGGGATATCCGGCCATCACCATCGAGACCGCGCAGGGGCGGGCGGAGTACGTTGGCTATCAGCGGGACTTCACCCTCCGCGGCGCCGCGCTGCGTCAGCGACTCATCACCGACCTGCGGGCGGCGCGGGCCTGCGCTTATCCGGTGGAGGGATAGGGGACACCGGATGCATCGAACTCCCGGCAGATCTCCTCGTACCGCTCATCCAGGCGCTGGGCTGTCGCATCGTCATAATCGCGCCGCCAGCGCCCCACGTGCGCCTGCTGAGCCAGCACATGGGAGTCAAACCAGGTGCTCATCCGAGCATCCGAAGGAGCATCGAGAGCCTCAAGAAGTGTCGCCAACGTCTCATCCCGCCGGGTGACCGACAACGCGTGAAGATCCACGCGCACAAAGCGTCCCGCAGGGCATGCCAACTCTGCTCGATAGGCCTCGATCATGCGCTCACGCCACGCCTCAAGCGCTTCGAAGACGTTCGACGGGCCGAAGGACTTGGAGACGAACGATGCGGCGACATCTCGACCGTCACGCATCATGTGGACAACGACACCTTCGGGGAACAGGGCGAGGACTCGGTCTGCCGCACGCGCATTCGCCGGAGTCGTATCGACCCAGCGCGACTTCATGGCTCGGGCGCGACGTACACCGGAGGCGGGCGGGGACGACACGATCGTTTCCGCGAAATGACGCGAAGCGGTCAGGGGATCTGCTGCGAATCCGTCGATGTACTCCGCGCAGGCCTGCGTCATGCTCGCACGATCCAGCCGACGAAAAAGTCCGGATGTGGCCCCCGATGGCTTGGTTCGCCGATACCAGTGCTCCCACAGATCCGCCACGACCTGCTGCGGTGTCACCATGCCAGCGTAGGCATCCGCCAGGCCACCCCGGGAGGCGATGAACCGCAACTCACGCGGATTGGTCGCTCGCAGATCACGGTGATGGCCGAGCAGTCTCCCCGCGATCGTGGTGCCACTTCGACCTGTTCCACCCACAAACACGGGACGATCAGGTGATAGCGACTGCCCCGGCGGCGCCATACCGCTCACTTACGCTTGCGGTTGGCACGCTCCGCCCGGCGGCGTTCGGCACGACTGGCGTTGGGATCAAGATCCACCTCTTCGCCATCCGCCTGCAGATGCTCATGGCGCACACCACCGTCCTCGGAGGGAGCGGAGTACTCCAGGGTCTGCGGACGATTGGGGCCCAGGCCCTTGGCCGTGACCGTGGGCTTGGCCTTGACGGCTGCAGCGATGGCCTGAACAGCCGCGGACGTGGACGCGTCGGTGACGGCGGCGGCCGCCTCCGTGGCCTCAGTGCTCACCGCGGGGGGAGCCTGCACCTCGACGTGGAAGAGATAACCGACGGTCTCTTCCTTAACCCCGTCCATCATCGCGTGAAAGAGCTCATAGCCCTCCCGCTGGTATTCGATGAGCGGGTCGCGCTGCGCCATGGCACGGAGGCCAATACCGTCGCGTAGATAATCCATCTCATAGAGATGCTCGCGCCACTTGCGATCGAGTACGGACATGATCACCCGGCGCTCCAACTCGCGAAGGACATCTTCGCCGAGAGCCTGCTCCCGCTCGTCGTACGCGAGATGAATGTCATTGGTCAGTTCCTCAAGGAGGAAGTCCGAGGTGAGACCGTCGCGTCCGGATCCTGACTGCTCGTCAAGCTCGTCGATGGTGACGCGCACGGGATAGAGCTGATTGAGCGCCGTCCACAACTTGTCGAGATCCCAGTCCTCCGGGTAGCCCTCAGCCGTGGCTGCCGTGACATAGCCGGAGAGGACATCATCCATGAAGGAGCGGACCTGCTCATGGATGTCTTCACCCTCGAGCACGCGGCGCCGCTCGTCATAGATCACCAGACGTTGCCGATTAAGTACGTCGTCGTACTTCAAGACGTCCTTGCGGATTTCGAAGTTTTGAGCCTCGACGGACGTCTGCGCGGATCGGATGGCATTCGTGACCATCTTGGCCTCGATCGGCACGTCATCGGGGACGTTGAATCGACGAAGGAAAGCATCGACCATGTCGGACTTGAACAGGCGCATGAGGTCGTCCTCGAGCGAGAGGTAAAAGCGTGTTTCACCCGGGTCACCCTGGCGGCCAGATCGCCCTCGCAGCTGGTTATCGATGCGGCGTGACTCGTGACGCTCCGTCCCTAGGACGTAGAGACCGCCGAGATCGACAACGTCCTCGTGTTCGGATGCTACAGAGGCCTGCGCGGTAGCGAGTGCCTCCGGCCAGGCTTTTTCATACGCCTCGGGGTCCTCGACGGGATCGAGTCCGCGCTTCTCGAGCTCCTGCGCCGCCCGGAACTCCGGGTTGCCCCCGAGCATAATGTCGGTGCCGCGACCGGCCATGTTGGTGGCGACGGTGACGGCTCCCCTGTGCCCAGCCTCCGCGATGATCGTGGCCTCGCGCTCGTGATTCTTGGCGTTGAGGACCTCGTGTCGGACACCACGCTTCTTCAACTCCGAAGCGATCAACTCACTCTTGGCAACGCTGGTGGTCCCGACGAGCACCGGTTGCCCGGCAGCATTCCGCTCCTCAATGTCATCGATGACAGCCGCATACTTCGCATCCACCGTGCGATACACCAGGTCGGGCTCATCGAGTCGCACCATCGGTCGATTGGTGGGGATGGGGACCACTCCGAGCGCATAGATCTGGTGGAACTCCGCCGCCTCCGTCATGGCTGTGCCCGTCATGCCCGACAACTTGTCGTAGAGCCGGAAGTAGTTTTGCAGGGTCACCGTGGCGAGAGTTTGATTCTCCGCCTTGATCTCCACGCCCTCCTTGGCCTCGATCGCTTGGTGGAGCCCCTCGTTGTAGCGCCGCCCCTTCAGCAATCGCCCCGTGTGCTCGTCGACGATGAGAATCTCACCCTCGAGGATGACGTAGTCGCGGTCGCGCTTGAAGAGCTCTTTGGCGCGGATCGCGTTGTTCAAAAAACCCACGAGTGGTGTGTTGACCGTGTCGTAAAGATTGTCGATCCCGAGTTGGTCCTCGACCTTGTCGATAGCCGCCTCAAGGACACCGATGGTCTTCTTCTTTTCGTCAACCTCGTAGTCCTCATCGAGGACGAGGAGGCGCGCGATGCGGGCAAACTCGGCGTACCACTTGGTGGGCTGGTCAGCCGGCCCACTAATGATGAGGGGCGTCCGTGCCTCGTCCACGAGAATGGAGTCAACTTCGTCGACCACGGCGAAGTTGTGTCCGCGCTGGACCATCTCCGCCGCGCTCCACGCCATGTTGTCACGCAAATAGTCGAAGCCGAACTCATTATTGGTGCCGTAGGTGATGTCCGCGGCGTACGCATCCCTGCGCTCCGCGGGCGACATGTGGGCCAGGATCACACCGACGTCAAGGCCGAGGAACCGATGGATGCGACCCATCCATTCGGAGTCACGCTCGGCAAGATAGTCATTGACGGTGACGACGTGCACACCCTTGCCCGAGAGAGCATTCAGGTACGACGGAAGCGTCGCCACCAGCGTCTTGCCTTCACCGGTGCGCATCTCCGCGATGTTGCCCAAATGCAGGGCTGCGCCACCCATGATCTGCACGTCGTAGTGCCGCTGCCCCAGTGTGCGGCGCGCGGCCTCGCGAACGGTGGCGAAGGCCTCGGGGAGGAGGTCGTCCAGGGTCTCACCCTGCTCAAGCCGGGTGCGGTACTCCCCCGTGAGTGCCCGCAACTCCTCGTCGGTCATCGCCACGAAGTCATCCTCGATGGCGTTGACCTGACGGGAGATGCCCTCCAGGGTGCGGAGGGTCTTGCCCTCGCCAGCGCGAAGGATCTTGTCCAGGATGCCCACCCCCGCATCTTAGATGGGCCGACCCGGGCATCCCCGACCCCGGCATCCGGACGGCGCATCGACGCCCAGCGCTCCGGGGGTCCCGGCGCTACCGAGTGAGGGGGCGGTCGCCCGGGACCGCCAGCGTGACCAACCCCCAGCGAACACCGGTGACCACCGCCTCGGTCCGCGAGCGGACCTGCAATTTTTCGTACAGCCTCCGGACGTGGTTCTTCACCGTGTTTTCGCTGATGACGAGTGCCTCAGCGATTTCGCGGTTCGTGCGACCCTCCCCGAGCAACCCCAACACCTGGGACTCGCGACGCGTGAGTACGGGTGGTCGACCCGACGGAGCATCCACACGAGACCCGGCTACCAGGCCGGTATTGAGGACCGTGCGTCCCTCACTCACCGACCGCACCGCCTGGACGAGAGACTCCTCGTCCACGTCCCTGTCCACCACGCCGGAGATGCCTAACGACAGGAGATCCGCAGGGTTACCACTGCGGTGGCCTGCCACCAGCGCAACGATCGGGATCCCCGCATGGAGGCTCAGGACGGATTCGATGTCACGAAGTGCATCACTCGTCGAGACATCCCAGACGACCACCGCCTGCCGCCCACCAGGGCCATCCCCCGTGGCCACCCGCCACCCCGCGTCGTCGAGAATGGCACTGAGGCCGCGCCGCACAACGGCGTTTGAGGCGATGATGATGACCGATCCGTCATCGGTCCCCGGACTGTCCACGACCACAGTGTGCTCCCCCTAACGTCGATCCGCGCCACTCCTGCGAGTTGCGGACAGCACGATGGCACCCCGTGGCTCACACCCCGCCTGTCGCAGTGCGCGGCCAGCCTCTGCCAGGGTCGCTCCGGTGGTCACGATGTCGTCCACGAGGACAACCAGGCTGGTTGACGGCGACCTCCAGCCCGTCGAGGGCATCCGCGCAGCCATGGCTCCGGAGAGATTGGCCCGTCGCTCACGGGCGCTCAGCCCAGCCTGATCCCGCGGCTGGCGCTGCAGGGTCAGGCATCGCATCAGCGTTGTGGGGATTCCCCGGGACCGCACCTCGCGGCAGGCCATCTCCACAACCCGCCCCCAGGCATCCTCCCCGCGGCGCCTGCGGGCAGCACGAGATCCCGGCACGGGCACCACATAGAGCTCGGGACGTGACCCAACCGGACGCCATGGCACATCACCTCCCGCCGCGACGGCGTCAGCAGACCACGTCCACACCAGTGCATCCGTGAGGGCTGCGGCAAGCACGGGGGCCACCGAACGTTGACCGCGCTCCTTCCAGGCCGTGATGATCTGCCTCACCGGACCGGAGTAGTCGGTGAGGGCCAACACGGGGGGCAGGCCGGGGGGCATCGGAGACGGACGATGGGGCCGGGGCTGGTGATGCAGGAGCCGCGCGCACGTCTCACACACGTGCTGACCCGTCACCCCGCAGCCCGCGCAGACGGGCGGGACCACGAGCCCCACCAGCGTCCGAGCGATCCGCGTGACGGATGTGGCGCGTGGTGAGCGCGTCGCAGCCGGGCGTGTCGAGGGATGATCTGCAGGCACAGTCCACATGACCATGCTGAACGTCGTTGTGTCAGCGCGGCAGGCTCTCCTGGGGATGAGCAGCCCGCGCACATCCGGCTGGGGACGCGGATATCGCAGCAGGCGCTACGATTGAGCCACGCCCGCCGGACCAGCGAAGCCTCGCGACGTCCGCCGGCCCCATCGCACTTTTCGAGGTGTTCACCCATGTCACAACTCGCACCCGTCCTCACCGAGCACGACTACAAGGTTGCCGATCTATCCCTCGCCGCCTTTGGCAGGGATGAGATTCGTCTCGCCGAGCACGAGATGCCCGGCCTCATGGCCATGCGCGCTGAGTTCGGCGCCGCCAAGCCGTTGAAGGGTGCCCGCATCACGGGTTCACTCCACATGACGGTCCAGACAGCCGTGCTCATCGAGACACTCGTCGCGCTCGGCGCCGAGGTGCGCTGGGCCTCATGCAACATCTTTTCCACCCAGGATCATTCAGCAGCCGCGGTCGTCGTCGGACCGGATGGGACGCCGGATGACCCGAGAGGCGTGCCCGTCTTCGCCTGGAAGGGCGAGACACTCGACGAGTACTGGTGGTGCAACCAGCAGGTGCTGATGTGGCCTGACGGCGCTGGCCCCAACATGATTCTTGATGACGGCGGCGACGCCACCCTGCTCGTGCACAAGGGGACTGAGTTTGAAGCGGCCGGCGTCGTGCCGAGCACTGACCCCACCGACTCCGAGGAGTACGCCGTCATTCTCGACGTGCTTCGCCGCTCGCTGACCGAGGATCCTCAGCGCTGGACACGCATAGGCGCTGGTATCCGCGGAGTCACCGAGGAGACGACGACGGGGGTCCATCGTCTATACGAGATGCTCCAGGAGGGTCGTCTGCTGTTCCCCGCCATCAACGTCAATGACTCCGTCACAAAGTCGAAGTTCGACAACAAGTACGGCTGCCGACACTCACTCATTGACGGCATCAATCGCGCCACGGATGTCCTCATCGGGGGCAAGGTCGCCGTCATCTGCGGCTACGGAGACGTTGGCAAGGGCAGCGCTGACTCCCTGCGCGGTCAGGGTGCACGGGTGATCGTGACCGAGATCGACCCCATCTGCGCCCTCCAGGCAGCCATGGACGGCTACCAGGTCGCCACCCTCGAGGATGTTGTCGATACAGCGGACATCTTCATCACCGCCACCGGATGCAAGGACGTTGTCACCGCCGATCACATGAGCCGCATGAAGCACCAGGCCATCGTCGGCAATATCGGACACTTCGACAACGAGATCGACATGGCCGGACTCGCAGGGCTTCCCGGAGTGGAGCGCCGCACCATCAAGCCTCAGGTGGACGAGTGGACGTTCCCCGACGGACGTTCCATCATCGTGTTGTCGGAGGGGCGCCTGCTCAACCTCGGCAATGCGACCGGCCATCCGTCGTTCGTCATGTCGAATTCCTTCACCAACCAGGTACTCGCACAGATTGAGATCTTCACCCATCCTGATGAGTACCCCCTCGGCGTGCATGTCCTCCCCAAGCACCTCGACGAGAAGGTCGCCCGCCTCCACCTCGACGCCCTGGGCGTGCGCCTCACGGAGTTGAGCAAGCAGCAGGCCGAATACATGGGCCTGGACGTCGCCGGCCCCTTCAAGCCCGACCACTACCGCTACTGACGGTTGCGCGGGACCGGACGGCATGGATCAACACCTGTCTCCGGTCCTGCGTGTCCGGCCTCCGGCGGACTACCGGGGGTGCCCACTCACCGTCGATGAGGCACTCGCTCGCGGACGAGTCCTCAGGCCACCGCGCTGGGGCATCCCTGATGCGTTGATCGCGCTGCTCGGATTCGTGCTGCTGTCCATTGCCGTCGCCATCCTCGGCACCATGGCGGGGCTTCCCCTGCCCGTGCTCCTCGTCGTCGGCATCACCGTGCCGTGGCTTGCACTCGCTGGCTGGCCCCTGCTGACCACGTCGTTCCAGGGCAATGGGCCACGCATTGATCTGGGGCTGAGCCTCACCTGGCGAGATCTGGGCTGGGGACTCATCGGGGGCGTCGCGGCACTCGTCGCGGGGGGCACGGTAGCCATCGTCCTGCAGTCACTGACGGGTGAATTCAACTCCGCGGCGGGCGAGATCGGTGAGGATCTGCGGGCCGAAGGCCCCATGCTTGCCCTCATCGTCTTCGCCCTCTGTGTGGCGATCGGCGCTCCCATCGCCGAGGAGATCGCCTTTCGGGGGATGGCCTACAACGCACTGGCCAAAAGAGGTCTCCATGCGGCCTGGGTTATCGCCATAACCACGGTGGCGTTCAGCCTCTTCCACCTCGA
>ERZ888423.349-NODE-349-length-48739-cov-11.988436_pt1 | contig 48739 bp, 50 predicted proteins | sample MGYA00520523_ERZ888423 | MGnify/ENA primary metagenome ERZ888423 (study PRJEB32303, sample SAMEA104408611) | aquatic metagenome | biome: Brackish water; feature: Pelagic; material: water | place: Baltic Sea | collected 2014-06-08T10:24:00 | depth 30,27 m ... | reverse complement strand
CGGCCCGGTCTGCTACCGGCGCGGCGGCGTGCGGCCGGCCGTGACCGACGCCAATGTCGCCCTCGCCCGGATCGACGCCCAGGCGTTTCTCGGCGGCGGCATGCCGCTTGACGATGCCGGCGCTGTCGCGGCGATCGAGGCCCATGTCGGCAAGCCGCTCGGCCTAAGCCCCGAGGCGGCGGCGGCCGGCGTGCTCGCTGTCGCCGACGCGCGCATGGCGGACGCGATCCGCCTCTCGCTTTTCGAGAAAGGCGCCGACCCGGCGGACTTCGCCCTCGCGCCCTTCGGCGGCGCCGGCGGCCTGCATGCGGCGGCGCTCGCGGACGCGCTCGATATCAACCGCATCATCTTTCCAGCCAACGCCTCGACGCTTTCGGCGCGCGGCATCCTCGGCGCCGACTTGCGCCATGATCTGGCGCGCTCGCGTCGGCTGATCGCCAACCTTGACGGCGCGCCGGCCGCCGTCGACGCGCTCAAGGCGCTTACAGCGGACCTGCGGGCGGAAGCAGAGGCCGCGCTGAATCGGGACGGCGTCGCGCCCGCGGACCAGGCCTTCGAGTTCGCAGCCGACATGCGCTATCGCGGCCAGGCGTATGAACTTGTCATCCCCTGGGGCGACGTCAGCCCAAGCCTGGAAAGCCTGGCGGAACTGGTCGAGCGCTTTCATGCCGAGCACGCCCGCCGGTTCGCCCATTCCGACCCCGCCGATCAGGTCGAGATCGCAACCTTTCGCCTGGCCGCCATCGGCCGCATGCCGGACCCCGACTTCGCGGACGTGGCGCGGCCGGCGAGCGGGACGCCGACCCGAAGCGGTTCGCGCCGCATTTGGCTCGACGACGCCTGGAACGATACGCCCATTTACCAGCGCGACGCCCTCGGCGCCGGCGCTGCGATCGCCGGCCCCGCTGTGATCGAGGAAGCTTTCACGACGCTCATCCTGCCCGCCGGCTGGCGCGCCGAAATGCATGCCAGCGGCGACCTGCTCGCGACGAGGACAGCCCGATGACCGACAGCCCGACGACTGGCCCCGCCCACGCCATCGACCCGATCCGCCTTGAGGTCATGCGGAACGCCCTGATCGCGGCGTCAGAGGAGATGAACATTTCGATCTGGCGCACCGCCCGCTCCACCGTGGTGCGCGAAACCCTGGATTACTCGACGGCGATCTTCGACGGCCGCGGCCAGGCGGTCGCCCAATCGACCCGCATTCCGGTGCACCTGAACAGCATGTCGGTCTGCCTGGAAGAGATCATCGCCAACTGGATTCCCCTCGACCATTGGCATGACGGCGACGTCATCCTGACCAACGACCCCTATGCCGGCGGCCAGCACCTGCCGGACTTCGTGGCGTTCAAGCCGATCTATGCCGATGGCGTGCGCGTCGCGATTTCGGCTGCGATCGTGCACCATGTCGATGTCGGCGGCGGCGCGCCGGGCAGCTATTTCGCCGGCGCGACGGAGGTCTTCCAGGAAGGCCTGCGCATGCCGCCGATGAAACTGGTCGACCGCGGCAAGCGCAATGAACCGGTGCTGGCCATGATCCGCCGCAACAGCCGCGAGCCTGACAAGATTTCAGGCGACGTCGCCGCCCAACTGGCCGCGCTCGACGTCGGCGGCCGGGCCGTCCTCAGGCTGGTCGAGCGCTACGGCGCCGACATGACGGCCGCCGCAATGACCGCGATCCTGGACCAGTCGGAAGCTGCGATGCGCGCCGCCATTTCCGCCATGCCGGATGGCGTCTATGCCTTCGAAGACTTCGTCGACGACGACGGCCTGGAGGCGATCGGCCTGAAGGTCCGGGCGACGGTGACGATCGCCGGCGACCGCGCCACGGTCGATCTTTCAGGATCCAGCCCACAGGCGCCGGGGCCGGTCAACTGCACCCTCAACATGGCGAAGTCCGGGGTTTACTGCGCCTTGCTCATGGCGGCCGGCGGCGGCGTCATGGCCAACACCGGGGCTTACCGCCCGATTACGATCATCGCCGAGCCCGGCGCCATCGTCAGCGCCCAGTCGCCGGCGCCGGTCGCCAACCGCATGGCGACCGGGCATCGGATCGTAACGACGATCCTCGGCGCCCTGGCCCAGGCCGTTCCCGACAGAATTCCAGCCGCATATTACGGCGTCTCCTATGTCGCCGCTCTCTCCGCCCCCGACGCCACGGGCGAGCGGCGGGTCTATTTCGAGATCGAGGTCGGGGGCTGGGGCGCGCATCCGACCGCCGACGGCGCCAGCGGGTTTTCCGCCGGGTTCCACAATCTTGCGAACTCGCCGATGGAAATGTGCGAAGCGCTTTTCCCGGTCGCCTTCACCCAATATGGCCTGATCCCGGATTCCGGCGGCGCCGGCGCGAAGCGCGGCGGCCTGGGCCTCAGGCGGGAATGGCGGCTTGATGCCGACTGGGGCGTGCTTTCGGGCAATTTCGACCGTTTCCGCTATCCGCCCTATGGCCTGAATGGCGGCGCGCCTGGCGCGCCCGGCCGCTTCATCCTGACCCAGTCGGGCGAGGAAACCGTGCTGCCCTCGAAAATCTCCGGCGTGCGATTGCGCCGGGGCGACAAGGTGCGCCTGGATACGTCCGGCGGCGGCGGCTGGGGCGCCCCTTCAGGCCGCGACCCAGCCGCGCTCAAGGCGGACCTGACCGCGGGCTACGTCACAGCCGCCGGCGCGGCCGCCTACAGCAAGGAGCCCTGACCGCCCGCGTCCGGCGGCGGCGGCTTGCGAGCCAGGCGCGGCCGCGGCTTGGGCGTTGGGGCTTGAGGCGGCGGGGGCGCGCCGCCATCGGTCACAACGGCGTCCCGGCGGATGTCGCCCGCAAATTGCAGTTCGATCGCGAGACCGGGCGTCGCTTGCTCCGGGTCGACCAGAACCTGGCCGCCGGCGCGCAGCAGCACGAAGCCCCGTTGCAACGTCTTTTCGTGAGAATAGCTGGCGAGCAGGCCGGAAAGCCGCTCCAGGCGTTGCGCATCGTCCCGGAGCCGGCGGTCCGCGGCGACGGCGATCCGGCGCGCCGGGTCGAGCCGCTCGAAGGCGTGATGTCGGGCGCCAAGCGCCTGCACGGCGGCCCTATCCAACGCCTTGACCCGCGCCCCGAGCGCGTCGGCCTTGGCGTCCAACTGCCGTTCCGGGCGCGGCAGGCCGGCCGCCAGCCGCGCCAGCCGGTCGCCACGGGCGGCGAGGCCGGTCTTGAGCGCAAACGCCAGCCGCTCGCTGACATCGTCCAGGCGCTGGGCGGCGGTTTCCAGCAAACGGCCCGGCTCCGGCAGGCCGCGCGCCAGGCCGGCAAGGCGATCCTGCCGATGGCCGACGCCGCGCTCCGCCGCCTCCGCGAGCCGAAGGCCGAGCCGCCGGACCTCCGCGACAAGGTCCGCCCGGACCGGCACGGCAATTTCGGCGGCGGCGGAAGGCGTCGGCGCCCGGCGGTCGCTCGCATAGTCGATCAGCGTGGTGTCGGTCTCGTGGCCGACCGCCGATATCAGCGGGATGTCGGACGCCGCCGCCGCCCGGACGACGATTTCCTCGTTGAAGGCCCAAAGGTCTTCCAGGCTGCCGCCGCCGCGCGCGACGATCAGAACGTCCGGGCGCGGCACGGGGCCGCCTGGCGTCAGCCGGTTGAAGCCCTCGATCGCCGCCGCAGCTTCTTCCGCCGCGCCCTTGCCCTGGACGCGGATCGGCCAGACCAGCACATGCCGGGGAAAGCGGTCGTTCAGCCGATGCAGAATATCACGGATGACGGCGCCCGTGGGCGAGGTGACGACGCCGATCACGGTCGGCAGGAACGGCAGGGGGCGCTTCCGCTCAAGGTCGAACAGACATTCCGCCTGCAGCTTCTTCCGGCGCTCTTCCAACAGCTTCAGGAGCGCGCCGGCGCCGGCCGGCTCCAGCGCCTCAACGACGAGCTGATAGACCGAGCGGCCTTCGAAGGTCGTGACCCGGCCCGTCGCGACGACTTCCAGCCCATCTTCCGGCAAGGTCGTCAGCCGGCCGGCCTGGCCGCGCCACAGCACCGCGTCGATGACGGCCTTGTCGTCCTTGAGGCGGAAATACCAATGTCCGCTCGCGGCCCGCTTGGCGCCGGAGATTTCGCCCTGCACCCGGACATGGCCGAAATCGCCCTCGAGCACGCGTTTGATCGCGCCTGAAAGCTCGCCGACCGACATCGCGGGCGCGTTTCCGCCTTGGGCGTCGTCAGGCGGCGGCGGCGCGCCGAGCAGGTCGTCGAGGGGGTCGCGTTCCGTTTCCATGAGCCCGATGATACAAGACCCGGGCCAGAACCCAAGGAGTGCGCCTTTGCGAATTCTCGTCGTCGGCTCAGGCGGCCGCGAACATGCCCTGGTCTGGGCGATCGCCGGCTCGCCCCTCGCGACCGATATATATTGCGCGCCCGGCAATGCCGGCATCGCGGAAGACGCGATTTGCGTCGACATCGCCGCGACCGACGTGCCGGCGCTGGTCCGGTTCGCAGTCAAGGAACGGATCGATCTCGTCGTTATCGGACCGGAGGCTGCGCTTGAGGCCGGCCTCGCCGATGCGCTCGCGGCAGAAAGCGTGCTCGCCTTCGGGCCGAGCAAGGCTGCGGCGGCCATCGAGACATCCAAGGGCTACATGAAGGATCTCTGCGCCAGGGTCGGCGTGCCCACAGCCGACTACCGGCGGTTCACGGACGCCGACAAGGCGGCGGCCTATGTCCGCGAACGCGGGGCGCCGATTGTCGTGAAGGCGGACGGACTTGCCGCCGGCAAGGGCGTCGTCGTGGCCGAGACGGTCGAGGAAGCGCTCGCGGCCGTCGACGCCTGCATGCGCGATGCGGCCTTCGGAGCCGCCGGGGCCGAGGTGGTGATCGAGGAATTTATGGCGGGGGAAGAAGTCTCCTTCTTCGCGCTGGTCGACGGGGAAGACGCCCTGCCCTTTGCCTCCGCCCAGGATCACAAGCGGGCGTTCGACGGCGATCAGGGGCCGAACACCGGCGGCATGGGGGCCTATTCGCCCGCGCCCGCGATGACGCCGGCCCTCGAGCAGCAGGTTCTGACGGAGATCATCGAGCCGATCGTCGCCGCGATGAAGGCGGACGGCCGCCCGTTCAAAGGGGTGCTGTTCGCCGGCCTGATGCTGACGGCGGACGGGCCGAAGGTCGTTGAGTTCAACGCTCGCTTCGGCGATCCGGAAGCGCAATCCATCCTGACCCGGCTACGCTCCGATTTCCTGACAGCGCTGGTGGTCGCGGCGGAAGGCGGCTTGAAGCACTTCGACCTCCGCTGGCGCGACGAAACCGCGATGACGGTCGTGATGGCGACGAACGGCTATCCGGGTCCGTATGGGGCAGGTTCGCTGATCCGCGGCGTCGCCGACGCCGAAGCATTGCCCGGCGTCACCGTGTTTCACGCAGGCACGCGGCAGAGCACGGAGGCGGGCGCCTATGAAGCGGCCGGCGGGCGGGTCCTGGCGGTGACGGCGCTCGGCGAAACCGTGCGCGAGGCGCGCGACCGCGCCTATGCCGGCGTCGCAGCGATCGATTGGCCGGACGGATTTTGCCGAACCGATATCGGTTGGCGCGCCCTGGATTGACGCTTTGGTCAGGCTCGCCGGACATAATGACATGACGGCGGTATTTGCCTATGATAGGGGCGGCGCCACGCAAGCGGCGCATAAGGCTTTGTTCTGGGCGTTCAAGAGGACCGAAACGGATGGCTGAACAGGCAGTCCTGCACCGTGATCGACTGAAGCAAAGGGGCAGCTGGATCTATCTGCGCCCCGACGATGCGCGTCAGCATCCCGACTATGGCGTGTTCGGCTGGGCGCTGCTGCTCCTAGCCGCGCTGTTCGTCGGCCCGATGATCTTGCTCTGGCAGGACGTCGAAATCGTTTTCGGCCCCTATGACAGGCCTGAAAACAGCTGGATCTTGCTAGCGGTCGATGGCGTTCTGCTGATGGCCTCATGGACGGCCTGCCGGCTGCTTGGCGCGGAACGGGCGCCGTTTTTCCGGTGGTTCTATTTCACCGTCGTCCTGGGGCTTTGCAGCCTGGCTGTCTTCGTCAGCCTGTGCTTGTTCGAAGTTCGCGAAATTCTGCCGTTTGGCGTCCCGAGCTCCGAGCGCGGCGGGTTCGGCGGTTGGGCGGATAGCGTTCCCCCGATCGTGTGGTGGGGCATTGCGCTGCGTTTGATCGCGATCATGCTGGCGACGGTCTACGTAATGCAGTCCAGCCGTTTGAACGTGACGGTTTCGAAGCGCGTGTCTCCGAACGATCCTTTCGTCTCCCGCGCATGGTCGGCGTCGACCGCGCCAGTCGCGACCGTCCCCGCCGACGTGCCCGGCGTGTCCCCCAGCTATCCGACGGCCGAAGCCGCGCCGACGCCAAGGGCGGAACCGACGCTGACGCCGCGCGCGACGGAATCGGCAGCGGCTCGCGGCGAGACTCGCACCGAAACTAGGACCGAGATCCGAACGGAAGTGCGCACGGAAACGCGGGACGTCCCGGCGGCGGAACAGCGCGCCGCGCCGATCGTGCCGGATGACCGACGCCTGAAAGCCCGGCTTCGCCAGCTCGAGGACGCCCGCGCCGCCGGATTGATTTCCGATGCGGAGTATGAAGCGCGGCGCACGGCCCTGCTTGGCGCCAACGGCTGAGATCAACCGCCGCGCGCTTGGTTCCGCGGGGCGGGTTTGAGCGCGCGGCGGCTCAGGCCGTGACCACGATCGCGTCGATGCCGGTCATGGCGCGGTAGACGCCGCGGGTATCGACAATCAACGGCGCGATGGCTGCAAGCCCGCGATAATCGACGCCGTCATGATCCGTGACGATGACCGCCGCGTCGATCTTGGGCAGCGCCGTCAGCGATAGTGAGGCCCTGCCCGCCAGTTTTGGGTAACGGCGGGTCTGCCCGATCGTCGGAACATGGGGATCGTGGAAGATCGCGGTCGCGCCGGCGTCTTCCAGCAAAGCCAGGATCTCGAGGCCTGGGCTTTCCCGAATGTCATTGACGTTCTTCTTGTAGGCGACGCCCATGGTCAGGATGCTGGCCCCCTTGAGCGCCTGCCCGCGATGCCGGCTGAGCGCCGCCGCCAGGGCTTGAACCACCGCCAGTGGCTGTGCTGCGTTGATCTCCCCAGCCAATTCGACAAATCGGGCGGCGGTATCGAGTTCGCGGGCGCGCCAGGACAGATAGAACGGATCGATCGGGATGCAGTGGCCGCCCAGGCCCGGCCCCGGATAGAACGGCATATAGCCGAAGGGTTTGCTGGCGGCGGCCTCGACCACCTCGAACATATCGACGCCCATCTTGGCGTAGATGCCCTTCAGTTCGTTCACCAGCGCGATGTTGACCGCCCGAAAGACATTCTCGGTGATCTTGACCGCTTCCGCCGTCTCCAGGCTTGAGACCGGCGTGAGGCTCGGCGCGACCAGGCCATAGACCGCGACCGCCGCCGCCAGGGAGGGCGCGTCCAGCCCGCCGAGGACTTTCGGAATATCCTTGATGCCATAGCGCGGATTGCCGGGGTCCTCGCGCTCCGGCGCGAAGCTGACCAGCACGTCCTGGCCGGGTTTCCGCCCAGCCGCTTCCAGGAGCGGCAGCACGACCTCCCGGGTCGCGCCCGGATAGACGGTCGATTCCAGGCTCAACAGCGCTCCCGCCCGCAAATGCGGCGCGACGGCGCGCACGGTCGCTTCGACAAACTGCATATCGGGCGTCCGCCCGCGACCGAGCGGCGTCGGCACGGCGATCAGGACCGCATCGGCATGGGCGACGCGCGCATAGTCGCCGGTCGCGGTCAACCGTCCGCTCGCGACGGCGGCGCGCACGCGCTCCGCCGATGCTGAGCTCAAATAGCTTTCGCCCGCAAGCAGGGCGCGCGGCTTGGCCGGATCGATATCGACGCCGATCACATCGACCCCGGCCTCGGCGAACGCGAGCGCCAGAGGCAGGCCGACATAGCCCAGGCCAATGACCGCGACGGTCAGGCGTCCAGCTTCGATCTTAGCCAAAATCTGTTCAACGGGCGTCATGGCGCCTCCCGATACGCCGCCTTTCAGCGGCCGTGGCTGCGCCGGCAGTTGACGCCTGCGTCAGGGCGGGCAATCTGTACCTCTGAACACGGGGGAAAGCGATGGCCTATTGGCTTTTCAAGAGCGAGCCTGCGACCTGGTCCTGGGACGATCAAGTGGCGAAGGGCGTCGAGCATTGGGACGGCGTTCGCAATCATCAGGCCGCCAACAACATGAAAGCCATGCGTCTCGGCGATCGCGGCTTTTTCTATCATTCGGTCAACGAGCGGCAGATCGTCGGCGTGGTCGAAGTCGTGAAGCTGTTCTATCCGGATCACACTGACGCCAGCGGCAAGTTCGGCATGGTCGACATCAAGGCGCTGCATCCGGTCAAGACTCCGGTCACGCTGGCGGACATCAAGGCCGACGGCCGGTTCGAAGATTTCCCGCTGATCCGCCAATCCCGTCTGTCCGTCGTTCCGGTCCGGGACGATTACTGGCAGATGCTCTGCGAGATGGCAGGCATCGCGCCTTGAGCGACAGGACGGAACTCTTGGCGATCGCCGACGTGCCGGAAAACGACGCCCGCGGCGTCACGATCCGGGACGGCGCGAAAATGCGGAAATTCGTGGTCCTGCGCTGGGAAGGCGAAACCCGGGTCTACCGCAATCGCTGCCCCCATGCCGGTACGCCGCTGGACTGGATCCCGGACCGGTTCTTCGACCGGAGCAAGCAGTTTCTGTTCTGCGCGACCCACGGCGCCAGTTTTGAACCTGCGACCGGACTATGCATCGACGGCCCCTGTGTCGGCGACGTGCTCGAAACCTGCGCCTTCACAATCGACGACGGCAAGGTCATCCTGACCGAACCTGTTTAGAGCATGGCGCGTCCAAGTGGACGCGCCATGCTCTATCTTATTGATAACGATCAAATTATCCAACCTTAGGCGATTCCGCCTAAGGTTGGTTTGATCTAGGTGAGAGAAAAATCGGCCCGGCGACGCGCCGCCGCCGGGCCGACCGGCACCGCTTCCGCAGCATCCTTCGAATACGCCTTGCTGGCGTCGGGACCTGCGCGCGCCTTTTGGCGTCCTGAAGCTTGTCTACCTGACCGCTCCTCAAGCCTCGGCGCAATCTGCCTGATCGACCGTGGCTCCCTGAAAATGACAATGCCGGACGCCGCGCCGCCGGACAATTATTCCAGGGAAGCGCACCTGGCTTAAGACAAAAGCGCGCCCGCAATTCCAATGAACCGCGGGCGCGCCGCGCTCAGGTTTGTCGTCTGTAAGCCGGTTGATCTAGTTGACGGTTTCGCCTTCGATCGCTTTCGGCTCGCCGCCCGCGATCTCGACCTTGCGGGCCTTCTTCGCTTCCGGGACCCGGCGTTCAAGCGCGATATGCAAGAGGCCATGCTCAAGCTTCGCGCCCACGACCTCGACATGGTCGGCCAGGCGCCACATGCGGCGGAACGAACGCGCGGCGATGCCGCGATGCAGGAACGTGCGCTCCTGGGCCGAAACCGCATCGGACGACCCGCCGACGACCGTCAGCTCGTCTTCCTTGACCTCGATCGAAAGGTCCGCTTCCGAAAAGCCCGCGACCGCAAGGGTGATGCGATAGCCGTCATCGCCGGTCTTTTCGATGTTGTATGGGGGAAAACCGCCCTCGTCCGCGCGGTCCATGGTTTCGAACATGGAGGCCAACCGGTCAAAACCGACGGCGCCGCGATAAAGGGGGGCAAAATCAAACGTACGCATCAGACATCCTCCTTCGAAGCGATGTTTTCAGTCATTGTCGCTATCCGCCTGCTCACATGAGCCAGACGGCTCGGCGCGATCCCCATTCGGGCGAAGGCGCCGATGGCCAATATTTGGAATGCGACCGGCGAAGTTCAAGAGCTTCGATCGCCCGACATTGACGCCGCCGCCGAGGCTTGCAAGACTAGGGGTCTGCCGGCTGGGGCGCCGCGCGTTGTGCGCGGCTGAGAAGCACCCGTCGAACCTGCTCTGGATAATGCCAGCGAAGGGAGAACGGCGTTATGACGCTACGCTTGACGATTTGTATTCAATGGAAATTGCGCTTCGTAGGCGCCGCGACGCTTATCCTGACGGCCTTGGCCCTTACCGGCCATCGCGCCGCGGCGGAGCCAGTCGTGGTATCGGTCCTCGCACCGATCACCGGGTTCCTCGCGCTCGAAGGCGGCGCCCAGCGCAACGGCGCTGTGCTGGCGGCGGAGCATGCCAGCGCCAAGGGCCCTATAGCCTTCGACGCCGACGTCCAGGACACGACGACCGCGCCCGACGTCGCCATCAGCGCCTTCCGCCGCGCGCTCAGGGACGGCGCGCCGCCGGGCGTGCTTGGACCGATCCTCGGCTCGCAGATGCTGGCGCTCCTGCCGCTGGCGGACCAGGCGGGCGTCCCGATCCTGACGATCTCCGGCACAGCGGCGCTGACCGAAATGGGCAGCCCGAATATCTTCCGCTTCTTCCCCGGCGATGCGGTCGTCAAAACCGCCCACGCGAGCTATGCCGTCAGTGAGGTGGGCATGAAGCGCCCGGCGATCCTCTACCAGACCACGGCCTACGGCCAAAGCGGCCGCGCCCAGTTGGCGGCGGCTCTGGCGAAGCTTGGCGTCAGGCCGGTTTACGAGGAAGGCCTGCCGCCGACCGCCAAGGATGTTTCGGCGGCCTTGGCCAAGGTCAAGGCCAGCGGCGCCGACGGGGTGCTGCTCCACCTGCATGCCGGACCGACTGCATTGACGATCCGGCAAGCGCGGGAGGCCGGCATGACCCTGCCGATCGTCGCCGGCTCCGCCATGCATCAACCCACCACGGCAGCCTTGCTCACGCCGGACATGCTCGCCGGCGTCTGCGCCGAAAGCGGGTCCGCCCCGGCGGCGGAAACCGAAGGTCCCGCCTTTGCCTTCGCCGAAGCCTACCGCGCCCGGTTCGAGACCGAACCCGACGCCTTCGCGCTCGCCGAATATGACGCCTTCACCGTGCTCGCTTCGGTCATAGAGGCCGGCGCCGACACGCCCGAGGCCGCCCGGCAAGCGCTGACGTCCGGCAGCTTCAACGGCGCGGCGATGACCTACGCATCCAACGGCAAGGGCGACATGGCGCACGATGCCGTTATCGTCTGCTATGACGGGCAGTCCCACAGGGCGCGGATCGCCAAGCGCTACCGCTTCGCCGCCGACGGGCGTTAGGGGCGCCGGGCCAGGCAAATCTTGGAAGCGCTGACGCTTCAACTGTTGTTCAATGGCGTGGCGCTCGGCGCGGCCTACGGGCTGCTGGCGCTGGGCTTCGCACTGACCCTGCGGGCCGCCGGCGCGATCAACTTCGCCCATGGCGACGTCGCCGTGGCGGCGGCCTATGCCGCGATCGCCGCGGGGTCTCTGGGCATTGGCGGCGGCTGGAGCATCGGCCTCGCCCTGATCGCCGGCGGCGGGCTCGGCCTCGCCGTCGCCAGCCTCGCATGGGCCCCCCTGCGCCGCCGACCGATTGAGACGACCTTTATCGCCGCCATCGCCATTGGCGTCATCATCCAGAACGGACTGACGGCGACATTCGGCGGCGCGCCGCAAGCGACGGACGCCTTCGCCGGCGGCGGCTGGCATATCGGCGCTTTGTATGTCTCAGCCGCGGCGGCGACCGGCATCGCGCTCGCGGCCGCAGCTTTCGGGCTCGCCGCCTTCATCCTGCTGGGCACGCAGATCGGCCGAAGGCTCCGCGCCGCGGCGGAAGACCCGGATATCGCCTTGAGCCATGGCATTCCCGTGCTCAAGCTGGCGTTTGGCGCATTCGCGGCGAGCGGCGCGCTCGCGGGCCTTGCCGGCATTCTCCTGGCCAGCCAGCATTTCGCCACACCCCTGGCCGGCGCCGACTACATCCTGAAGGCCTACATCGCCGCGACCGTCGCCGGGTGGGGCCGCATCCTGCCGACGGCTGTGGCGGCCTTGCTGATCGCGCTTTTCGAAACCATCGGGGCGGCGCTCATGGGCCATGCGATCGCCGAGGGCGCGCTCTACTGCGCTTTCATCCTGCTGCTCGCCTTCCGCCCCCAGGGCCTCGCCGGCGAATCCGTGGGCCGGCGGGCATGAGCGCCTATGAGCTGCATCTCCTGGCGCTCGCCGGGGCGCTCGCCGCCGGCGCCATCGGCTGGCAGATCGTCTTCGGCCTGGCGGGCGCGCTTTCGCTCGCCGCCGGAACGGCCGTCGGCCTTGGGGCCTATGTCACCGTCCTGCTGCCGGTTCAGTACGGCCTGCCGCTGGCGCCGGCCGTGCTCGCGGCGCTCCTGCTTCCGGCTTTGACCCTGGCAGCCTTCACCTGCATCGTCGGCAAGCTGGAGAGCCACTATTTCGCGCTGGCGACCCTGGCGCTCGCCGAGCTGGCCTTGTTGATCGCGACCAACTGGGAAAGCGTGACCGGCGGCGCGAACGGCATGCTCGCCGAGCGCTTGCCGGGCTGGCTCGACCCGCCCGCCCGCCGCGCCGCCTTCGCCTGGACGCTCGCGGGCGCCGCCGGGCTGCTGTTCTATGGCTTCCGGGCCTGGGCTGGGGCGGAACGGCTCGCGCTGTTGCGTTCGGCGCCGCTCGCGGCCAGGGCCTTCGGCATCGATGCGCGGCGGATACGAATCGCGGCCATGGCGATCGGCGGCGCGGCCGGCGGGCTCGGCGGGGCCGCCCATGCGGTCACGGTCGGCGTCGCATCGACGGACGCGCTGGCCTTCAAGGGCATGGCGGCGATCCTCGTCGTCGTGATCGTCGGCGGAAGGCGAAGCCCGCTCGCCGCGGCGCTGCTGGCGATCCTGGCGGTCTGGACGCCGGAGCAGCTTCGCTTTCTGGAGCAAAGCTATCTGGCGGCCTATGGCGCGGCGCTGCTGGCGGCCGTGCTGTTCCTGCCGGAAGGCCTCGCGACGGCGGCGGCGCCCTTAGGCCGTATCTGGCGCCGCCGCCGGCCGTTCCGGCCGCCTTCCTCGCCACTGCCCGCATCATCAGAGACGAGCTTGCGGCCGCACGGCTACGACCCCGCGGCGACGGCGCTGGCCGGCGACGACTTGACCCGGCAATTCGGCGGGTTGACCGCCGTCGATGCAGTCAGCCTCGCGCTTCAGCCCGGGCGCATCGTCGGCTTGATGGGACCGAACGGCGCCGGCAAGTCCACGCTGCTCAACTTGCTGTCGGGGGTCGATCGGCCGACCGCCGGCGCCGTTCGCCTGCCCGCCGGCGGCAAGGTCGGCCGCACCTTCCAGACGCCGCACCTGGTCCCTGGACTTTCGGCGCGGGAGAATGTCTGGGCGGCGGCCCGCGGCCCCGCGGCGGAGCAAGCGCTCGCCGAAGCTGGGCTCGCCGCGCGGGCCGACGTCGCCGCCGCGCGGCTGACCCAGGCGGAGCAGCGCTTCCTCGAAATCGCGCGGGCGCGGGCGGCGCGGCCCTCGGCGCTCCTGCTGGACGAACCGGCTGCCGGGCTGACCGAAGACGAACGCTTGCGGCTCGCCCGATGCATCCGCCAGGCGGCCGCAGACGGGCTCGCGGTCCTGATCGTCGAGCATAACGTGCCGTTCCTGTCGGACTTGTGCGGGCGGCTGATCTGCATGGCCAGCGGGCGGGTGATCGCCGACGGATCGGTCGCGGCGGTTCTGGCCGATCCCGCCGTGATCGAGGCCTATATCGGAGCGACGCCGCCATGAGCCCGCCGCTTCTCCGCCTGACCGACATCGTGGCAGGACCGCCCGCGTCGCCGTGGCTCGGGCCGATCTCCCTGACTGTCGGGGCTGGCGAGATGGTCGCCGTGCTTGGGCCGAACGGCGCCGGAAAATCGACCCTTCTGAACGTCGTCATGGGCTTGGCGCGGCCGACATCCGGCAGGGTCATGCTGGGCGAGGCGCCCTTGCTCCTGGGCGATCCGAGCGGCGTCGCCCGTCAGGGCGTCGGCCTTGCGCCCGAGGGGCGGCGCGTCTTCCCAGGATTGACGGTGAATGAGAACCTGCTCACGGTCTCGGATGAGGGACGTGCGGCGCGCCGGAGCCGCATGGAAGAAATCTATGCGCTGTTTCCCGCGCTGACCGCCCGGCGGCGGACTGAGGGCTGGCGCCTATCCGGCGGCGAACAGCAGATGCTGGCGATCGGCCGCGCCCTCATGCGGCGGCCGCGCCTGCTGCTGCTCGATGAACCGTCGCTCGGCCTCGCGCCGATGACGGCGGCGGCGCTCTTCGAGGCGATCGACCTCATCCGCGCCGAGGGCGTCGCCATCCTCCTCGCCGAACAGAACATCGGCCATGCGCTCCGGCGGGCGGGCCGCGCTGTCATTCTGGGCGGCGGCCGCATCCGGGCTGAAGGCGCCCCCGCGGATCTGGGCGATCCTGCAAGCATCGCAGCGCGATATTTTTCGTGATCGTCCTGTCATTCCGAAGCAGACGCGCGACGGCGAGCGCGCGATCCAGGCTTAACGCCTATGGCATCGTTCCAGATACTCGCGCTCATGCTTTTCCGCCGAAAAGTGGGTCTATCCAGTCAACCCCCCGTTAAGGAGCAACATGCGTAAAATACCCGATGTAATAGGAAGGGAATAGCGCAATGGATATCACGCCCGCGATCGACGCCGAAGATGACGACCGCCGCATCGCACGCCGGATCAGCGTGGATCCCCTCGCTGTCATCAATTCCAACCAGCGAGCGCGCACAACGCGCCTCGTGAATATTTCGGCCGGCGGCGCGCTCGTCGGGCCGATGTTCGGCATCGAAGTCGGCGACCGCGCCACGTTGAACGTGCCGGGCTACGGCATTGTCAGCGGTTGGGTGGCGCGCATTACGGACGACAACTATGCGGCGATCTGCTTCTCGCCGGACCCCGACTTCCACCAATTGTGCGGGGAGGCCAGCGAGGCCCTGGTCGAGATGATCAAAGGCTCGCAACTGGCCTTCCAGAACCCCCATTCCGTCCGCGCCCGGCCGCACGCCTGAGCCTCGACCGCGACTATCAGCGATCCGGGATCGAAAGCGGGTCGTCGTCTTCCACGACAGCGCGAACGGGTCGGCTTGTCAGGCGCGCGATGAGTAAGTCCAACTGGTCCAGGTCTTTGTATTCAAGGACTAAAGACCCGCCGTGGCGGCCCTTCGGCTTCAGCGCGACTTTCATGCCGATGGCGTCGCCGATATCGCGCTCGACGGCTTTCAAATTGGGGTCGGCAGGCTTCTGCGGGGCCGCTTGTCGCGGCAAGCCGCCTTCCTGCACCAGCCGTTCGGTCTGCCGGACATTCAGGCCCCGGGCGACGACCATTTCCGCCAGGACGTCGGGATTCTTTGCAACCAGAAGCGCTCGTGCATGGCCTGCGGTGATTTGCCCGGCAGCCAGCCGTTCACGGGTCGCATCCGGCAGGTTGAGCAAACGCAGCATGTTCGCCACATGGGGCCGGCTCTTGCCGACCGATTTTGCCAAGTCTTCCTGGGTATAACCGAATGCATCGACCAGACGCTGATACCCGGCCGCTTCTTCGACCGGATTCAGGTCTTCGCGCTGGATATTCTCGATCAGCGCGATTTCCAGCGCGTCCCGATCGGTCATATCCCGCAGGATGACCGGCGCTTCGGCAAGGCCGGCGCGCTGCGCCGCCCGCCAGCGCCGTTCGCCGGCGACGATCTCATAGCGACCCGGCGCATTCTCGATCCGGCGGGCGATGATCGGCTGCAGCATGCCGCGCTCGCGGATCGATTGGGCCAGAGCGTCCAGCGCCTCCTCGTCGAAATGCCGGCGGGGCTGACCGGCGCCGGGCGACAGGGCGGCGATCGGAATCGAGCGCGCCAACCGCGCGACCCCCGCTTCCATGCCCGGAGTCTCGGCCCCGTCGTCACCCAACAGGGCGGCCAGGCCGCGGCCGAGCTTCGGGCGTTGCGATTTCTCGTTGCTCATGCCGCGCTCGCCAGACCGACGGGCCGCCGGCCGCCGCCGCCGGACGGCGACGGCAGCAGGTTCTCCCGCTGGAGAAATTCGCGGGCCAGCCTGAGATAGGCGCGGCTGCCGGAACAGTTCAGATCATAGAGCAGCACCGGCTTGCCATGGGATGGGGCTTCCGAAACCCGGACATTGCGGGGGATCTCGGCCCGGTAGACGATTGCGCCGAAATGCGCGCGCACATCGTCCGCCACGGCTTCGGCGAGCCGCACCCGCCGGTCGATCATCGTGATCACGATGCCCTCAAGCTTGAGGCGCGGATTGAGGCGTTCCGCCACCATATCGATGGTGCGCTTCAGGTGGCTTAACCCCTCCAGCGCAAGAAACTCCGCTTGCAACGGCGCCAACGCCCCATCGGCCGCCGTCAGGGCGTTCAAGGTCAGCAGCCCAAGCGATGGCGGGCAGTCGATCAGGATATAGTCGTAGCAAGCTTCATCGGCGGCGCGGGCGGCGGCGAGGGCATCCGCCAGCCGCCATTCCCGACGCGGCATGCCGACGAGCTCGATCTCGGCGCCGGAGAGATCCATCGTCGAAGGCACTATATCGAAAAGCGGGGTATCCGTGCGCATCGTCGCCTCGGCGAAGGCGCATTCCCCGATCAGGATATCGTAGATGCCGAGCGTCCGCGCCCGGGCTGGAATTCCGACGCCAGTCGATGCATTGCCTTGGGGATCGAGATCGATCACCAGGGTGCGTTGGCCGCAGGCGGCGAGCGCCGCCGCCAGATTGACCGCCGTCGTCGTCTTGCCGACGCCGCCCTTCTGGTTGACGATCGCGATGACCCGGGCGGCGCCATCCAGTTTGCCTGCTGCCTGCATCACGCTCTCAAATCCCATATCTTGATCAGTACGCCGCCGGACCCAGTAACGCTTGGGTATATGGCAGATTGCATCGTCCATGTTTTTCGGGCTTCGGTCAATTCTTTTTCGACCGATGCGCCTTTGTGGAGCAAGGCATAGCCATCCGCAGCGAGCGCCTGCGCCAAAACCGGCGTCAATCGGGCGAGCGGCGCGACCGCCCTGCCGGTCACGATGGCATAGCGCCGCCGGGTCGCTGCGAGCGCCGCGTCAAAGCGCATGGCGACGACCTCCGGCTTGACGCCGATCTCACGCGCCGCCTCCCTCAGAAACACGGCCTTACGCTGGTCGCTGTCGACCAGCGTCACATCCTCGGCGCCCAACGCCGCCAGGATCAAACCGGGCAAGCCGGCGCCGGAGCCAAGGTCGAGCAGCGGCCGGCTGGGATCGTCAATATGGGCCCAGGCTTGGGCGCTATCCAGAACATGCCGCCGCCAGATCTCCGCCGCATCGGCGGGGCCGATCAGGTTGATGCGCTGGCGCCAGCGCTCCAGGACAGCAACATACCGGGCGAGCGCCTCCCGTTGGGCGCCATCGAGACCGAGCCGGTCAAAAGCGGTCACAACATCCGCTGGCGGGCCCATTGGGCCTTAACCCGCCGCGCGCGCGGCCGACCGCCCATTGCGCACGTGCCGGAGCAGGGCCGTAACGGCAGCAGGGGTCACCCCCGGCACCCGGGCCGCCGCGCCGAGGCTTGGAGGTCGCGCCGCGATCAGCTTCTGCCGCGCCTCGGTCGAAAGCCCATCGACCGAGGCATAGTCCAGGCCCTCCGGCAGCGCCATCGCTTCATCGCGCTTGAATGCTGCGACATCGGCATCCTGGCGGGTAAGATATGCCGCATATTGGGCGTCCGTCGCCAGGGTCTCCCGGGCCGGCAGCGGGATCCCGGCCAGCTCCGGCCAAAGCGCCAGCAGCCTGGCGTCCGCCGGGCCTAACCGCCCCATCATCTCCAGGGCCGACCGTCGCCGACCGTCGCCGCTCGCTGGGGCGCCCACGGCTTCAAAAGCGCTGGGCGTCGCCGTGAGACTTGTCGTGAGCCGCAGCGCCGCCTCCAGGTCTTGTTGTTTCACGTGAAACAACGCAGCCCGCGCCCCGCCGACGCAGCCGGCATCCAGACCAAGCGGCGTGAGCCTGAGATCGGCATTGTCGGCGCGCAGCCGCAGCCGATACTCGGCGCGCGAGGTAAACATGCGATAGGGCTCATCGACGCCGCGAACCACAAGATCGTCGATCATCACACCGATATAAGCTTCGGTCCGATCGAACTGTACTGGCGTCTGCCCGGCGACCGCGCGCGCCGCATTGAGGCCGGCGACCAGGCCCTGCGCCGCCGCTTCCTCATATCCTGTCGTTCCGTTGATCTGTCCGGCAAGATACAAACCACGCATCCGACGGACCTCAAGCCCGTGAGTCAACTCCCGCGGGTCGACAAAGTCATATTCGACGGCATAACCAGGCCGCGCCATTTCAACCGCTTCCAGACCGGGGATCGTCCGCAGGAACGCCAACTGCACCGCTTCCGGCAAGCTGGTCGATATGCCATTGGGATAGACCAGGGGGTCGGTCAGACCTTCGGGCTCCAGGAAAATCTGATGGGAGTCGCGATCGGCAAATCGCGTCACCTTATCCTCAACCGATGGACAATAGCGTGGACCGCGACCCGATATATTGCCGGCATGGATAGCCGACTCATGCAGATGCGCCCGAATGATCGCATGGGTCTCGGGGGTAGTCCGGGTGATATGGCAGACCGTCTGCTCCGTCGCAATCGCCTTGGTCAGCATGGAGAACGGCTCTGGCGGATCGTCCCCAAGCTGCGCCTCGAGGCCTTCATAGGCAATCGACTGCTTCAGCAAGCGCGCGGGGGTGCCGGTCTTGAGGCGGCCCATCCGCAAGCCCAAAGCTTCCAGGCGGGCGCCGAACACGGTCGCCGCCGCTTCGCCGACGCGTCCGGCAGGGATCTGTCGGGTTCCGATATGGATCATGCCGCGCAGGAACGTGCCCGTCGTGACGACCACGGCGCCGCCATGCAGCTCCCGCCCGTCCTCAAGCCGGACGCCGCAACAGGCCTCATCCACCGTGAGGACGTCCTCAACCGCGCCGGCGATCAGGGTCAGGTTCGCGGTATTTGCCAGCGCGTCCTGCATCGCCGCCCGATACAGCGCTCGGTCCGCTTGGGCGCGCGGTCCCCGCACAGCGGGTCCCTTGCTGCGATTGAGCACCCGAAACTGGATGCCTGCCGCATCGGCGACCCGACCCATCAAGCCATCCAAGGCGTCGATTTCCCGCACCAGATGGCCTTTGCCGAGGCCGCCAATTGCCGGATTGCACGACATTTCACCGATCGTATCGAGTTTATGGGTGACCAAGGCGGCTTTCGCGCCCAATCGCGCCGATGCGGCCGCTGCTTCGCAGCCAGCATGGCCGCCGCCCACGACGATCACGTCGAAACGGAGGTCGGTTTCCGATTGTTTCACGTGAAACATCAGGTCATTTTCCTATGCAAAACGCCGAAAAAATTCGATCCAGCACATCATCGACATCGACGACGCCTACGACGCGGCCAAGCGCGCGCATCGCAGTGCGCAAATCCTCGGCGCACAATTCCGGCGCCGGCGCCGTCAGCGCTTGATCTAGCGCATCCTTGACGTCGAGCAAAGCCGCACGGTGCCGCGCCCGCGTCATCGCCGGCGCCGGTCCGGCCTCCAGCGCCGCCTGGGCCCGGCCGGCAAGCACCGCCTCAAGCGCCGGAAGGCCGGCGCCTGACTGGGCCGAGCCGGTCAAGCCGAAGGGCGGCGCTACGCCAGGGGCCAGATCGGCCTTATTCCAGAACACCATTCGGCCCGGCGCCGCAGCATCCGCCTCGCCAACGCTCGTGCTGCAGTCATGCGCTGCAAGGATGCGCACCTCAAGGATCAGGTCCGCGGTTTCCAGGGCGGCGCGCGCCCGGCGCATGCCTTCCTGCTCGATCGGATCGCTCGAGTCCCGCAAGCCCGCCGTGTCGAACAGGGAAACAGGATAGCCGCCAAGGTCCATCCGCACTTCCAGCACGTCCCGGGTCGTGCCGGGCGTCGCGGTGACGATCGCGGCATCGCGTCGGGCAAGCGCGTTCAAAAGGCTGGATTTGCCCACATTCGGCGGCCCGGTCAGCACGATCCGATAGCCGTCCCGGCCGCGTTCGACCGCTTCGGGATTTCCGAGATGTCGGGCGATTTCGGCAAGGATGGTAGATATGCCTTCCCGTATCTCCAGATCTAAGGTCTCTGGGATCGGTTCATCGGAGAAGTCGAGCGCCGCTTCCGCAAGCGCCAGCAGAGTCAGCAGGCGCTCCCGCCAGTCATTGTGGATCCGGCTGAGGCCGCCCTCCATCTGCCAGAGCGCGCGTCGGCGAGCAAAGGCGGTATCCGCATCGATCAGATCGGCCAACCCTTCCGCCGCCGCCAGATCCAATTTGCCGTTCCGAAAAGCGCGCCGAGAAAACTCGCCAGGCTCGGCCGGGCGAAAACCGGGCAACCCGGCCAGAGCATCGGCGACGCCGTCAATGACAGCGATCCCGCCATGCAGGTGCAGTTCGACGACATCTTCCCCCGTAAAGCTCGCCGGCGCCGGAAACCAGAGCGTCAGCGCCTGGTCGAGCGCCGACCCGTCGTCTGGATTGACCAACCGACGGAGGGCCGCCATGCGCGGCGGCGGCGGCGGCCGATCGGTCAGCGCGTCAAAGACCGCCGCCACGCCTGGGCCGGAGAGCCGCATGACAGCGACCCCGGCTCGACCGGCGCCGCTCGCCAAGGCAAAGATCACACTTTCAGCCGCCATGTGGAGCACCTGTGGCCTGAAGCAGCCCGCCCAACCTCAGGCGCGGGGCGCCTTCCGGCTGGTTCGGTCGCGCAATTGCAGCAGAAATCGAGCAAAAACCGCTATATCTAGCGGTTTGACTGCCTTCAAAGCCCATCAAGCCTTGGGTTTGCCGCCGCCCATAGTCGACCGCATCGCCTGATCCCAGAAACTACGCATGGCGTCGACGCCAGCGCCAGATCCAGCCGCCGGCATCCATTGCCGCCACAGCGCCTCGGCATCCATCGCCTGCAGCGTCTTCTGCATCTGCTCGGTCATGTCCTTGACCAGGGCGTCCTGCATGGGCGCGATGTCCGGCAATCCGAAAAACCGGCGCGCTTCATCCGGCGTCGCGTCGAAATCGATGGTGATCTTCATGGGCGCGCTCCTCATTGGGGGCAAATCCAGGCCGCCATGGCGTTTCACACCCTTGCATACGCGAATCCAGCCCTCACGGGAACTGTCGATTGGCGGCGACGGCGCGGCCGGCGTATCATGCCGATCCATCGATCCAGCCCGGGAGGCCTGGCTTTGCCCGACAAACCCCACGGCGGCTTTGAAGTCGAACCCCCCGCGGGCGACAGCGCCGAAACCGCGTCCACGATCGTCGCCTCGCCGCTCGGCAATTTGAGGCTCGTCGCCAGCGGCGGCGCGCTGACGGCCGTCGCGTGGACCGACGCTGCGCCCAGCGGCGCTACAAACGATCCCATCCTGCAAGCCGCGGCCGAGCAACTCGCCCGGTATTTCGACGATAGCCGGCATGCGTTCGACCTGCCGCTGCAGCCCAAGGGCGACGCCTTCGAACGCGCCGTATGGCAGGCCATGTGCGCCATCCCGTCCGGCGAAACCGCGACCTATGGCGCGATCGGGCTCGCCACCGACAAGCCGGCCCGCGCGGTCGGCGGCGCATGCGGCCGGAACCCGATCCCGATCATCATTCCCTGCCACCGGGTCGTCGGCGCAAACGGCGCGATGACCGGGTATTCCGGCAAGGGCGGCGTCGAAACCAAGCAATGGCTGCTGCGCCACGAAGGCGCGCTGCTGATCTGAGCGCTGGCTCCTCCTGCCCTCTGCCATTGCAACTGCATACCGCCGCCCGTTATCTTGCCCATAACGCATGAACACGAGCGGACCCGGGGAGATTATCGAAATGGCGGAATGGGCGACGATCCAGGCGGACGACGGCGGCAGTTTCAAGGCCTATGTGGAGAAGCCGGCAAGCGGCGCCGGTCCGGTCGTGCTCTGCATCCAGGAAATCTTCGGCATCAACCACGCCATGCGCGACATCGCGAAGTACTGGGCAGGGCAGGGCTATATCGCAGTCGCGCCGGATCTGTTCTGGCGGCAGGAGCCGGGGATCGATATCACCGACAAGACCGAAGCCGAGTGGAGCAAAGCGTTTGCGCTCTTCAAGGGCTTTGACGTCGACAAAGGGATTGCGGACCTGCAGGCGACGATCGCCTTCGCCCGCGCCATGCCGGGCGGCAACGGACGGGTCGGCACGGTCGGCTTCTGTCTGGGCGGAAAGCTCGCCTATCTGCTGGCCTGCCGCTCCAACGCCGACTGCAATGTCAGCTATTACGGCGTCGGGATCGAAGGCTTGCTTGATGAGGCGAAAGCGATCGCGCGCCCGCTCGTCATGCATATCGCGGAGGAAGACGGTTTCGTTTCAAAGGACGCCCAGGCCGCGATCAAATCCGGACTTGCCGACAATCCCCATGTGACGATCTACAGCTATCCCGGCATGGATCACGCCTTCGCCCGCATTGGCGGCGTGCCCTATGACAAGACCAATGCCGATCTCGCGAACGCCCGGTCGGAAGCGGCCTTCAAAGCCGCCCTCGGCGCATGACCGGCGTCGGTCCGTTCGAGACGGCGGCCGCCTGGCGCGCCGTCGATCTTGCCCGAAGCGACGACTGGCGCGTTCCGTTGAGCGCGCCGGAGCAGGATGAACTGATCCGCGCGACGGAGCAGGCGCTCAAGGCGAAGGGCCCGATCGAGGCGCTGACCGTGGACGATTTCCCGCTGCCCACGCTTGCGCAGAAGATCGCCGGTTTCCGGGACTGTCTGGAAGGCGGCCGCGGCTTTCTCCTGCTGACCGGCATGCCGGTCGAGCATTTCACGGATGCCGAAGCGAAGGTTCTGCATTGGGGCTTCGGGCAGCATCTCGGCCATCCCGAAACCCAGGACAAGGCCGGCGCGCGCATCCATGTCGTGACCGACACTGGCGCCCGCGTCGAGACCACCGACAATATCCGCAGCTTCCAGACCAACGACGAACTGACATTTCACACCGACGGCGCCGATGTCTTTGCGCTGCTGTGCCTCAGGCCCGCGGCGGAGGGCGGCGGCTCGCGCCTTGTGTCATCGGTCGCGCTCTATAACGCCGTGCTGCAGCGGCGTCCCGATCTCGCGGCGGTGCTCCGCCAACCGTTCCATTTCGACGCGCGCGCCCAGAATCCAGAGGATATCAAAGTCCAGACCGCGCCGATCTTTACCCTGCATGACGGCCTGGTTTCCGGCCTCTACAAACGTCGATACATCGAGACGGCCCAGCGCTTTCCCGAGGTTCCTCGCCTGACCGAAGCCCAAGTCGCGGCGATGGATCTGCTGGATGAGACGTCGAACGATCCGGCGTTCCATCTGGCGCTGACCCTTGCGCCAGGCGACATGGAGATCGCCAATAACGCGACCTGCTTCCATGCGCGCTATCGCTATGCCGACGCCGTCGATCAGGCCCAGCGCCGTTGCATGCTGCGCTTGTGGCTATCCCTGCCGAACGGACGGCCGCTGCCGGATGTCTTCAGGACCACGCGGGAATGGGGGCCGACCTATCGTCGGCGCATGCTGGCCGCCGCCGAGTAAAATCGCCAGAAGTCAGAAATCCAGACTCTTCCGATTGTACTATCAGTCCGGTTCAAGGGAAGCAGGTAAAAATCTAGTGGTTCATCTGTTGGAAGAAATCTGCGTTTGACTTGGTTTCACGCAGCTTGCCGGCCAGGAATTCCATTGCGTCCTGGGTGCCCATCGGCATCAATACGCGACGCAGCATCCACATCTTGTTGAGTTCTTGACGCTCGACCAGCAGTTCTTCCTTGCGTGTGCCGGATTTGCCGATATCGATCGCCGGCCAGACCCGTTTATCGGCAAGTTTGCGATCCAGCACAATTTCCGCGTTGCCGGTGCCTTTGAATTCCTCAAAGATGACCTCGTCCATGCGGCTGCCGGTATCGATCAAGGCGGTCGCAATGATGGAGAGGCTGCCGCCTTCTTCAATATTCCGGGCGGCGCCGAAGAATCGCTTCGGCCGCTGCAAGGCATTGGCGTCGACGCCGCCGGTCAGAACTTTGCCCGACGAGGGCACGACGGTGTTATAGGCGCGCGCGAGCCGCGTGATCGAATCGAGCAGGATAACGACGTCGTGCTTATGCTCGACCAAGCGTTTGGCTTTCTCGATGACCATATCGGCGACCTGAACATGGCGCTGCGCCGGCTCATCGAATGTGGAGGAAATCACCTCGCCGCGCACGGAGCGCTGCATGTCGGTCACTTCTTCCGGCCGCTCGTCGATCAACAGCACCAAAAGATAGACTTCGGGATTATTGGCCGCGATGGCATGGGCGATCGCCTGCAGCATCATGGTCTTGCCGGTGCGGGGCGGCGCCACGATCAGGGCGCGCTGGCCCTTCCCGATCGGCGAAACCAGTTCGACGACGCGCGTCGTCAGATCCTTGGATTCGGCCGATTCCGTTTCCAGCACCAGGCGTTCGTCGGGATAGAGCGGCGTCAGATTGTCGAAATTGATGCGCTGCCTAACTTTTTCAGGCGCTTCGAAATTGATCGAATTCACCTTGAGCAGGGCGAAATAGCGTTCGCCGTTCTTGGGCGCGCGAATTTCGCCGACGACCGTATCGCCGGTGCGCAAGCTGAACCGCCGGATCTGATTGGGCGAGACGTAGATATCATCCGGACCTGGCAGATAATTGGAATCCGGCGAACGCAGGAACCCGAAGCCATCCGGCAAGACTTCAACGACCCCGTCGCCGTTGATCGTTACTTCCTGATCGGCCAGTTCTTTCAGGATCGCGAACATCATGTCCTGCTTGCGCAGGGAGCTCGCGTTTTCGATCTCAAGCTCTTCAGCCATCGCCAGCAATTCGGGCGGCTTTTTAAGCTTGAGTTCTTGTAGATTGATGGTCTCAGGGACGTTCTGAAGCACGGTACCGCTCATCCAAATGTGGTGACTGACGAGGATCGGGCGAGGGCATGATTGACGCCCGAATTCTGCCGGAGAGAGCCAGCCGCAGGACGCGGCAGGGCTGGGCCGCCGCCAAATCGGAGCGAAATGTCCAGAGGCGGGGCGAGCAACCAAGCGTTATGTGCCGCGCTCAGCCTTGCTTGTCAAGATTTCTTCGCGGTCAGAAGGGTCGGACGATAACCATGATGACAATCAGGATCATCGCCAGCGTCGGCGCTTCATTGGCGATCCGGAAGAACCGGGTCGAGCGTGAATTCCGTCCCGCCGCGAAATCCTTCCGCCAAAGCCCCATGGCGTGATGGGCGACCGTCAGGAGCGCGACCCCGAACAATTTCGTCCAAAGCCAGCCTGAACTCCAGTCGGCGATGCCAGGCGTGGCCAGCAACAACCCGCCAAACAGATAGGCTGCAATCATCGCCGGGTTCATGATCGCCCGCAGCAAACGCCGTTCCATGGTCTGGAAGCGCGCATCCTCGAGCGACCCGGGCGCGATCTCGACATGATAAACGAACAGGCGCGGCAGATAGAGCAAGCCCGCCATCCAGGAAATCACCGCGATGACATGCAGCGCTTTCGTCCAGGGATAGAGCGCGGCGAGGAATTCCATCATGCCTTGCCGCGAACCCGCGCGACCAGATGCTCGACATGCGCGATCGGCGTTTCCGGCGTGATGCCATGGCCGAGATTGAAGACATGGCTCCGGCCCGCCGAAGCCGCCAGAATGGCGTCGATCTCCCGGTCGAGAACCGCTCCGCCCTGAATCAACGCCACCGGATCGAGATTGCCCTGCGGCACGGCGCCAGCGTCCCTGACGGCGCTGAAGGCCGATGTCGGGGCACTTTGCCCCAGCGATACGGCGTCAATCGCCGGACAAGCGGCATAGGCCGCCATGAAGGCGTCGGCGCCGCGGGGGAAAGCGATCATCCGAGCTTCCGGCCGTTCCGCTTTGATCCGTTCCGCGATCCGACGGATCGGACCGAGGCTCCAGGCTTCGACGCCATAGGCGGGCAAGGCGCCGGCCCAGGAATCGAAGATCTGCACGGCTTCCGCGCCAGCGTCGATCTGCCGGATCAGGTGCCGGGCGACCTGATCTTCCAGAATGCTGATCAAGCGGTTGAACGCAGCGGGTTCGGCCAGGGCGAATTTCCTGGCCGTAGCGTAGTCCCGGCTGCCGGCGCCTTCGATCATATAAGCCGCCAGGGTCCAGGGCGCGCCCGCGAATCCAATAAGCGCGGTTTCGACCGGCAGCGCGGCGCGGGTCGCCCGCAATGCCGCATAGACCGGCGCCAGAAAGGCCTCAGGCCGCTCGCCATCGAGCTGGTCGATCGCCCGGGCGCTGCGGATCGGCTCCAGCTTCGGTCCTTCGCCCGTGACAAACCGGACCGGTTGGCCAAGCGCATCCGGGATCACCAGAATGTCCGAGAAGATGATCGCCGCGTCGAAGCCGAACCTTCGGATCGGCTGCAAAGTCGCCTCGACGGCCATCTCAGGCGTGTAGCAAAAATCCAGGAAATCCTTGGCCCGCGTTCTGAGCTCCCGATATTCCGGGAGGTAACGCCCGGCCTGGCGCATCAGCCAGATCGGCGGGCGCGGCAGGGCTTCGCCGCTCAAGGCTTGGAGGAATGGTTTTGTCGGTTTCGTCATGGGACTTGGATGTACGAGTTTTCCCAACGCTCTTAAACAGCAAAATCCAAGTTTAATGAGATATGGCAGTGGTAGTGAGGGGGCGGAGTCACGGGGATAAGTCTGAACATACCGGCTTATCCGGCGGAACTGTGGATAGGCGCGGATCGCTGGATAGCGCTTGGGACAAGTCGGAAGAGCCCAAGGGATTGGCAGTTCCGGGGTCCGTGGATCATGGGGATGGAATGATCCTCGGGCGGACCGTCCCCAACCGGCTGTAACATTCTCCCAGTGGGGACAGGGTCCTGGCTTTGGTCGGTCGGAAGCCGTGGTATATCCCCAGGGTTCGACGAAAAGAATTCTGACCACATTCGGCGCCGCTGCTTATCCACACGCAATTCAGACGCGGCGGCGACGCGACTCGGGAAAGTTCACATGGCCAACAGACGGGTTCATCTGCATCTCGTATCCGATTCGACCGGCGATACCGTGCGGAGCGTCGCCCGGGCGACCCTGGCGCAGTTCGACAAGGCGGAGGTGACGGAGCACTTCTGGAGCCTGGTCCGCACCGAGGCCCAGGTCGAGCGCGTGATCGAAGGCATCGCGGAAAAGCCCGGCGTGGTTTTCCTCACCATGCTGGATGAACGGCTGCGCGGCCTTTTACTGAATGCCTGCCGGTCGATGCAGACCCCGGCGGTATCCTTGCTGGATGGCGCCATGTCGGCGCTTGCTTCGGTGCTTGGCGAGCGCGCGAAGAACCGGCCTGGCCGTCAGCATGCGATGGATGAAGCTTATTTCAATCGGGTCGCTGCCATGAACTATGCCATGGCCCATGACGACGGCCAGTCGCTCTGGTCGCTCGCGGAAGCGGACGTGATTCTGTGCGGCGTCTCGCGGACATCGAAGACGCCGACATGCGTTTATCTCGCCAACCGGGGCCTGAAGGCGGCGAACGTGCCCTTTGTGCCGAAGCAGGCCCCGCCCCAGGAACTCCTGGACGCTAAGGACGCGATGATCGTCGGCCTGACCGTCGATCCGACGCGGTTGATCCAGGTGCGTCGGCACCGGATGGCGCATCTGACCAGCGCGGACGCCCAGACCGACTATGTCGATGCGGAACGGGTGCAGGAAGAAGTCGTCGAAGCGCGGCGCTATTTCCTCTCGAAGAAATGGCCGGTAATCGACGTGACCCGGCGTTCGATCGAGGAAACGGCCGCGGCCATCATCCAGTTGCACACGAAAATGCATGGCGGCGACAGTGCGGACGCTTAAGCCGATTGTCCTGGCGACGGCCAGCGCCTCGCGCCGCGCCTTGCTCAAGGGCGCGGGCGTCGCCTTCGAAGCGCTTGCGTCCGACGTGGACGAAGCTGCGATCAAGGCCGCGAGCCGACAGGCCGGCAAGACCGTGGCGGAAACGGCGCTGGCGCTGGCGCGGGCAAAAGCCGCGGCCGTTCAGGCATTGCGGCCGGGGGCGCTTGTCATCGGCGCGGATCAGATGCTGGATCTGGACGGCGCCTGGTTCGACAAGCCGGCGGATATGGCCATGGCCCGCCAGCAGTTGGCGGCGCTCCGCGGCAAGACCCATAGCTTGCACGCGGCGCTTTGCCTCTTCGGTCCGGATGGGGAAATCTGGTCCGACGTTCCGGCGGCGCAGCTGACGATGCGGGCATTTTCCGATGCTTTCCTGGTCGACTATCTCGATGATGTCGGCGAAACTGCCTTGAAGTCGGTCGGCGGTTATTTCCTGGAAGGACTGGGCGTGCAGTTGTTTGAACGGATCGATGGCGACTATTTCACGATCCTCGGTTTGCCGATGACGGAATTGCTCAAGGCTTTGCGCGCGGCCGGCGCGCTGCCCGCATGACGGTTACCGGCAAGGCGCGCATCGCCGGCGTCATGGGCTGGCCGATCGCCCATTCCCGCTCGCCGCTGATCCACGGCCACTGGCTTGCGCGCTATGGCGTCGACGGGGCCTATGTGCCGTTCGCGGTTCGTCCGGAACATGGCGCGGATGCGTTTCGCGCCCTGGCGAAACTGGGTTTCGCCGGAACGAACGTGACGTTGCCGCACAAGCTGACGGCGTTTCAGACGGTCGATCGCCGGGATGCCGCGGCTGAAGCGATCGGTGCTGTCAACACGGTCGTCGTCGAAGCCGATGGGTCGCTCTCAGGCTCGAACACCGATGCGCCCGGCCTGATGGCGCATCTGATCGCTTCAGCGCCAGACTGGCGGGCAGAGGCCGCGCCGGCGGCCGTGCTTGGCGCCGGCGGATCGACGCGCGCCGCGATATTCGCGCTGCTTGCGGCCGGGTCGCCGGAAATCCGCCTTTCCAACCGGACGGGCGCGAAAGCCGAAGCGCTGGCGGCGGCTTTTGGACCGAAAGTGACCGTGGTCGATTGGGCGGAACGGGCGGCGATGCTGGACGGCGCCGGTCTGCTGCTCAACACGACGAGCCTCGGCATGACCGGCCAGCCGCCTCTGGAAATCGACCTGACGGCTTTGCCAAAGGCGGCCGTGGTCTACGATATCGTCTATGTGCCCCTGGAGACTGGATTGCTGGCGGCGGCTCGGGCGCGGGGAAACCTGGCGGTCGACGGCCTGGGCATGCTGCTGCATCAGGCGGCGCCGGGTTTCGCCGCCTGGTTTGGCGTCGCGCCCGCTGTCGATGACGCCCTCAGGGCGGTTATCCTGAAGGATCTGAAATGATCCGGGGTCGGTATGTGATCGGGCTGACGGGCTCCATCGGCATGGGCAAAAGCGTGGCCTCGAAGATGCTGCGCCGATGCGGCGTGCCGGTCTTCGACGCCGACGCCGAGGTTCATAAGCTGATGGCGAAGGGCGGCCGGGCCGTGCGCGCGGTGGAAGCTGCCTTTCCCGGGGTGACCGTTGACGGCGCGGTCAATCGTCCGGCGCTTGGGGCGAAGGTCTTCGGCGATAGCGCCGCGCTGAAGCGGCTGGAGCGCATCCTGCATCCGATGGTCGGGCGGGCGGAGCGGGCCTTTCTGGCGCGGGCGGCGCGGAACCGGAAGAAGGTCGTTGCGCGCGACGTGCCGCTGCTGTTCGAAACCGGCGGCGACAAGCGCTGCGATCTGACGCTGGTCGTCAGCGCGCCGGCGCATATTCAGCGCTGGCGGGTGCTGGCGCGGCCGGGCATGACAGCGGAACGCCTGGCTCAGGTGAAAGCCAAGCAATTGCCCGATGCAGTCAAACGTCGGCGGGCGGACCGGGTCGTGCCGAGCGGCCTCGGCAAGCGCGTGACCTGGACGCATATCCGCCGGGCGGTGCAAGCGGCGCGGGCCGACGCGGCTGGCCGGAGGAGCTGATCGACGATGCGCGAGATCGTTCTGGATACGGAGACGACCGGCCTTGACCCCAAGGACGGCCACCGCGTCGTCGAAATTGGCTGCGTCGAACTGAACTACCATGTGCCGACCGGCAAGGAACTGCACATCTACATCAATCCCGAGCGCGACATGCCGCTGGAAGCGTACGAGGTGCATGGCATTTCCGAAGCCATGCTGGCGGACAAGCCGGTCTTTGCCGATGTCGCCGACCAGTTCCTGGATTTCATCGGCGACGATGCCGCCCTGGTCATCCACAATGCGCCGTTCGACGCCAAGTTCCTGAACTGGGAGCTGCGCGCCGTCGGCCGCCCGACGATTCCGTCGGAACGCCTGATCGATACGCTGCAGATCGCGCGGAAGCGCTTTCCCGGCGGGTCCAACAGTCTTGACGCGCTTTGCCGTCGCTTCGGCGTCGACTTGAGCATCCGGGAAAAGCACGGCGCCGTCGTCGACTGCCGGCTGCTGGCGGAGGTCTATCTTGAACTGATCGGCGGCAAGCAGCCGGGCCTTATGCTGGCGACGACGGCCGCATCGGGACCGGGCGGCGGCGACCGGCCGTCGGCGCAGCTTGGCCTTGTCGGCAAAGCCGCCGTTCGGACGCCGCGTCCGCCGCGCGCCCATGCGGCCAGCGCCGCCGAGGATGCGGCGCACGCTGCGTTCCTGGATAAACTGACTGCGCCGATCTGGCGCGCCTGACCGGCTTCAGAGCATGGCGCGTCCACCTGGACGCGCGGTCCAAGCTCTATCTTATTGATAGCGATCAAATTATCCAACCTTAGGCGGAATCGCCTAAGGTTGGTTTGATCTAGGCGATTCCGCCTAAGGTTGGTTTGATCTAGCGGCCGGGCGGCTCAGTTTTTCGGGGCGTCGTTGGCCCGCATCTGCTGATAGAGCGCCGCGAAGTCGATCGGATTGATCAAGAGCGGCGGGAAGCCGCCGTCGCGAACGGCATCGGCGATGACGGCCCGGGCGAACGGGAACAGCAGGCGCGGGCCTTCGATCATGACCAACGGCTGGATATGCTGGTCGGGCACGCCTTCCGCGACCGCGCAGACGCCGCCATAGCTGACTTCGGCGACAAAGAAGGTCTTCTCGCCGCGCTCGGCAGTTGCGCGCACATGGATCATCGCTTCGAAATAGCGGCCGCCCAGGGGCTTGGCTTCGACATCGACATCGACGCGGATCGCGGGCGGCGGGTTCAGGTCGCCCAGGCTTTGCGGCGCATCGGGGTTCTCGAAAGACAGGTCTTTCACGTATTGCGCGGTCAAAGTCAGCGGCGGCGTCTGGCCTTCGGCGGCGTCGCCTTGGGCTGCGCCGGCATCCTGATCAGCCATATTGGCTGTCTCCTAACGAATGGTGAGGACAAAGTCGTTGGTCTGTGGGGCGGCTGCCCCGCGGAATGGCCAAGGGCGTTAGCACGAAAGCCGTCAAAGAGACAACTCCAAGCCGCGCGGCTGGGTCGGATCGTGGCGGGCGAAGCAGCCGTTCTCGACGCGGCGGCCGATCAGCGCCCGGATCGGTCCCCAATGACAGACGACGAGCGTCTCGGACCAGTCCTGTCGGCCGGCCATGCGCGACCTGAAACGCTCGATGCGCTCGATCAGGCGGGTTTCCGGCTCATCCAGGCCCCCGGCGGCCGGGTCGCCTTCGTGGTGCGCCCACCAGCGCGGCTGCAATTCGCTGAAATCCCACGTCCGCCAGCGCTGCTTCAGGATGTCGGGCTCGGAGCCGATATCGCAGGAATAGCCCGCAAGCTCCCGGATGTCGGGATCGATCTCGACGGCGAGCCCAAGATCGTCAGCGACGATTTCAGCGGTTTCAAGGGCCCGCGTGTATGGGCTTGCGACGATCCGCCCGACCGGACGGCCCTTGAGGGACCGGGCGGCGGCCAGGGCTTGCGCCCGCCCCAGTTCGGTCAGCGGCGGGTCGGCGACGCCAGGATCGATGCGGTCCTTGCTGAAATGCAGGTTGAAGATGGTTTGCCCGTGGCGCAACAGGATCATGGGTCGATCCGACGATCGGGCGGCTGCGGCGGATCGGGCCGCTCCTCATATTCGCCGTCGATGATCGTGGTCCCGCCCGGCCCGGGGCGGGGACCGGGGCCGGCGGATGGCGGCCGCCGACCGCTACGCCTGGCCTGAAACGCCACGATCGCCCGTCCCCAGAGGCCGCGCGTCGGCCCGAACAGCAACGAGAGGCCGAAGCAATCGGTAATGAAGCCCGGAGTCAGCAACAAGACGCCGCCAAGGAAGATCGCGACCGCATCGATCAACGGGCCGGTCGGCGTGTCGCCGGCCTCGACCGCGGCGGCCAGCCTGCGCATGGCCGAGCGGCCCTCGGACCGCGCCAGGGCTGCGCCGGCGGCGGCGGTCAAAATCACCAGCCCGAGCGTCGGCCATAATCCGATAATGTCGCCAGCTTGAATGAAGACGGCAATTTCTGCGATCGGCAAGCCGACGAAAAGGAGAAACAGGATCCAGCCCATGCTTGCTTTGCAACGCTCCGGCGCTATGGTGCGACAATACGGCGGCGCGCGAAATGCGCGCTTTCATTCGATGGCGGCGCATCCAACATAGGGATGATCCGGTTCAGGTTAAAGCACGGTTTGCCGACCGGCCGGCGTCCGGCTGGATAATCGGTCCAGGACGTCGGCCTTTCGGCCCGAAGGGAGCATTTCGAATGGGTAGCGGCAACGCCCTCATCGAAGTCATTATTTTGGCGGTGGTCGCAGGATTTCTGATCCTTCGCCTGAGGAGCGTGCTCGGCAAGCGTCACGGTCAGGAACGGCCGCGCTATGAAGATGCCGAACGTTATGTCGGCAAGGCCGACAAGCCCGCCGATGACGATCAGTCGGACAATGTGACGCCCTTCCCCGGCGCCCCCCAGATCGATGCCCGCCCGCCCGTCACTGGTCCGGCGTCGAAGTTGCTGGCGCTCGACCCGGATTTCGACGAAGCAGCGTTCCTCGGCGGCGCCAAGGAAGCCTTCCGCATGATCCTGGCGGCTTATGCCGGCGGCGACCGGGATACCTTGCGGGCGCTTGCCAGCAAGGATGTTTATACCGCGCTGGAATCGGCGATTACCGGCCGGGAAGACCGCAATGAGACCCTGGACGCCACGCTGATTGGCGTGCAGAGCGTCGAACTGGACGATGTTGTGGTTAAAGGGACGGTCGCGCAGGTGATCGTCCGCTTCGTCTCCGAGCAAACCAATGTCACGCGCAATGAAGAAGGCCAGCCGATCGACGGCGCTCCCAATCAGGTCGAAACCATCACCGATCTCTGGACTTTCGAGCGGGACATGGCGATCAGCGATCCGAACTGGCGCCTGATCGATACCGAAGCGCCAGTTTAACAGGCTTCGGAAAAAGTCCGTGATGCAGGACGCGCAGTTTTTCCCCAGCCTGTTAAGGCGGGCGAACATGCATCGCTTGTTCTGCGCGGCGTTGGCTGCGTTGCTGGCGGCGGCTTGCGCGGGCCAGAAGCCTGGACCGGAACCCACGCAGGCGCCCGCGCCCTCCGAAGCTGCGCCGGCGCCCCCGCCGCGGCTGGTTCAAGTTTCTTTGACGGCGCTGCCGAATTGGGATGCGGACGATCCGGCGCCGGCGCTGACGGCGTTTCAGACCGTGTGTCGCCGGTTCAAATCCAAAGCTCCGTCAGCCGCGGTTTCGCCCGCCTGGCCCGAACTCGGGACGGCGGGCGCGTGGGCTGCCGTCTGCGCCGATGCCGCCGCCGTTCCCGCGACAAGCGCCCGTGACTTTATCGCACGCCGGTTCGTCGCCTATCGGCTCGTGGCCGAACCCGGCCTGTTCACAGGCTACTTCGAGCCGGAAGTGCCTGGATCGAGGGTCCGGGGCGGACCATATCAGACGCCGCTTTATGCAAAGCCGGACGATATCGTCACCGCCGACCTTGGCGCCTTCTCCGACAAATATCAGGGCGACACAATCCTTGGCCGGATCGTGAAGGGGCGTTTTGTGCCCTATCACGACCGCGCGGCGGTGGTTGCTGGGGCGCTCCAGGGAAGCGGGCTGGAAATCGTCTGGCTGGCCGATCCGGTCGATGGGTTCTTCATTGAAATCCAGGGCTCCGGCCGCATCGCCCTGGCGGAGGGCGGGACCATGCGCGTTGGGTATGCCGGGAAGAATGGCCGGGCTTACCGCGCCATCGGCCGCGACCTGATCGCCCGGGGCGCCGTCCGCCGCGAGGATATGTCGATGCAGGCGATCCGGCGCTGGCTGGCGGACAATCCGCGTGAGGCGCCGGCCCTGATGAACTTGAACCAGTCCGTGGTATTCTTCACCGAGCGCACAGGCCCCGGTCCTGTCGGCGCCGCCGGCACGCCCCTGACGCCGATGCGCAGTCTTGCGGTCGATCCGGCGTTCGTCCCGCTTGGCGGCCTTGTCTGGCTGGATGTGCCGCATCCGAACGCGGGCGCGCCGCCGATCCGGCGGCTCGTCGTCGCGGAGGATGTCGGCGGAGCGATCAAGGGCGCCCAGCGCGGCGACCTTTTCTGGGGCACTGGCGCGCAGGCCGGCGACAACGCCGGCCGGATGGCGAGCCAGGGCCAGTTTTATCTACTCGCGCCGAAATAGGCGCGGCTTATTGCAGGGGGAGCAACCCGATGAAGATTTACGGGCGGATCACGTCGAGCAATGTGATGAAGGTCCTCTGGGCCGCTGCGGAGCTTGGGCTTGAGTATGAGCGCGTCGACGCCGGCATGGCTTTCGGCGTCGTCGATACGCCGGAATATCGGGCCATGAACCCGAACGGCCGGGTCCCGACCCTGGTCGATGGCGATCTGACGCTATGGGAGTCCAATGCCATCGTGCGCTACCTCGCCGCCAAGCATGACGCCGGCGGCCTGTGGCCGACGGACCCGGCGACGCGCGCCGATCTCGACCGCTGGATGGACTGGCAGCAGACCACCCAGAACCCAGCGATGACGCCGGTATTCTGGGGTCTGGTGCGCACGCCGCCGGCGGAGCGGAACCAGGCGGCGATCGATGCCGGCATCGCGCAGTCGATCGCGGCGTTCGGCATCGTCAACGCGCGGCTGGCGGACCGCGACTGGCTTGGCGGCGACCAGCTGACCATGGCCGACATCCCGCTCGGTCCCAATCTGCACCGCTTTTTCAATCTGCCGTTCGAGCGGCCGGACCTGCCGCATCTCCGCGCATATTACGATCGGATGTTGACCCGGCCGGGTTATGCCGCGCATATCGCTGCTGTGCCGATCTCCTAGATCAAAAGGCCCTATCTCAGGCGCTTCTGCCCGAGTTCGATCTGGATCGATCCGCCTCTCGGCGGGCGCGCGAATGAGCGGATAGAAAGCAGCAATGGCCGACGAGCAGGATCTTTATGAGCGCATCTGGTATGGCGTGCGGGACGGCCGGGTCGATCTCGGCGCCGACCTGAAGATTCTGAACAAGCCGGGCAGCCCGGTCTTCAGCCGCTCCGACAATCTGTTGCCGTGGGTCGCCTTGCTTGCCCTGATCGTCGTCGGCTGGCGCCTGGGCGGATGGATCGGGGCCGCCGCCGCCGCCGCGTCGATGCTGATTCTGATCGCGACCACCATCAACCTCGCGGTGATGGCGAGGCTGCGCAAGAAGGCGATCGCCTACGCGCTCTCGGGCCGGACAGGGTTCGAGACGCTTTGGAACGCCGGCGCGCTCTCCATGCGGCTCCGCGGCGATGCGGCGAGCGAGATCAGAGGGCCGGACGAAGACTGGCGCCCGTTCGCCAGCCAGCGTCTGCCGCGCACGAAAGCGGAAAAAGAGGGGTGAGCGGGCGCCGCCACAGGGAACGGCAGGCGACCGAGGCGGAGGTAGATCTTTGGCGCCGCGCCGTCGGCGGGGTCGCGCCGCTGAAGGGCCGGGCGCGGATCGCCATGCCCGGACCCCGGCCAGAGCTCTCGCCGATGGCGGCCGACCGCCGGGTCGAGGCCGCGCGGACGGCCTTGCCCCATTCCAGCCGGCCGGCGCCGCCCTTGCCGATCGATCGGCCGACGGCGCAACGCTTGAAGAACGGCCGGATGCCGATCGATGGCCGGATCGATCTGCACGGCATGACGGCGAACGAAGCGCGCTTGAACCTCAGCGCGTTTCTCCGCGCAAGTCAGGCGATGGGCCGACGCGCCGTTCTGGTGATTACCGGCCGCGGCCTCGATCCGGACCGGCTTGGGCGCGGCGTCTTGAAACGCGAGGCGCCCCAGTGGTTCTCCAGCATGTCCGACATCGTCGCCGGATATAGCGAAGCTGACAGACGTCATGGCGGCGCGGGCGCATTTTACGTCCGCATCCGCCGCAAGGATAAGGCAAAGCATTCATGACCCCCGCCGCCATCGCCGCCGCCGCTATCGAAGTTCTGGGCGAACAGGAAGCGCGGCCCGGCCCGCTCGATCTGATCCTCGGCCGCTATCAACGGGCGCGCCGCTATATCGGCTCCAAGGACCGGGCGGCGCTCTCGGAGCGCATATTCGGCATCGCCCGCCGCCATGCCCGGCTTGGCTGGCGGCTTCGGGCCGCCGGCGCGGAGGAAACCGCCCGGTCGCGCGTCATCGCCGATCTGATGCTGACGGACGCCTTGCCGCTGGAAGAGCTCGCCGCGATGTTCGACGGCGGCAAATATGCGCCGGCGCCGGTGACGGCCCGGGAGTTCGGCTGGATATCGGCGCTTGGAGCGCCGCCGCTGGAAACCGAGGCGATGCCCCAGGCGGTCATGCTGGAATGCCCTGAGTGGGCCTGGGACGGCCTGCAGGCGGCCTTCGGCGCTGCCGTCGTGGCGGAGCTGCAGGCGCTGTTGACGCCCGCGCCCCTCGACCTCAGGGTCAATCTCCTGAAGACGACCCGGCCGGCCGCCCTTGGCGCGCTGATGAACGGCGGCTTCAAGGCGCGGCGCACACCCTATGCGCCCGATGGACTGCGCATGGACGGCCGGGTGGCGCTCGGCCGCTTGCCGGGCTTGCTCGACGGCGCGATCGATCCCCAGGACGAGGGCTCGCAACTGGTCGCCCTGGCGCTCGGCGCCCAGCCCGGCGAGACGGTGGCCGACTTCTGCGCCGGCGCGGGCGGCAAAACGCTCGCAATCGCGGCGCAAATGGGCAATAAGGGGCAGCTTGTCGCGATGGATACCGATGGGCGGCGGCTGGAGCGGAGCGCGCCGCGCCTCGCCAAGGCCGGCGTCGATAATGTCCGCCGCCATGTCCTGCAGGCGACCGGCGATAGCTGGCTGAAGCGCCAGCGCGGCCGGTTCGATCGCGTGCTGGTCGATGCGCCATGCTCGGGCGTCGGCGCGTGGCGGCGCAATCCGGACGCCCGTTGGTCCAGGGGCCAGCCGTCGCTCGCGGACCTGACGCAGCTCCAGGCTGAAATCCTCGCCAAGGCGGCTCGGCTCGTCCGCCCCGGCGGCTTGCTGGTCTACGCGACCTGCTCCTTGCTGCCGGAGGAAAACGAAGCTCAGATCGACCGCTTCCTGGCCCGGACGCCAGGCTTCGCGCTGGCGCCGCCGGAAGCGTTCCCGGCGCCCCTGACCGGCCCCTATCTCAAGCTGACGCCGGCGCAGCATGGCACGGACGGGTTCTTCGTCGCGTGGCTGAGGGCCGTCGAAGCCCCGGCGGCGGCGGCGTCAGACGAGGCGGAAGTATAGCCAGTCCGGCAGCAGGCGAGCGGCCCGGAACAGGGCGGCGAAGCGCCAGGGGTAATAGCCCCTGAAACGGCCGCGCTCCATCAGGCGGACCGTGCGCGCGGCCGCGTCCTCGGCCGAGAGGATGAACGGCATCTTGAAGTCGTTCTTGTCCGTGAGGCGGGTCTTGATGAAGCCGGGATTGATCACCTGAACCTTGATGGCGTCGGGCAGGTCGGCGCGCAAGCTTTCCGCCATGTGGATTACGCCTGCCTTGCTCGCGCCGTAGCCGATGGAGCGCGGCAGGCCGACCAGCCCTGCGAGCGAGCCGATCAGCACGATGTGCCCCCGACCCTGCGCCAGCATCGCCGGCACGGCTTGACCGAGCACGCGGGCGGCGCCGGTGAAGTTCACGTCGCACATGGCCTCGACCGCGTCTGCATCCCAGTGCGCGGCGTCGAGCGGCTCATAGAGGCCGGCGCAGAAAATCATGCCGTCAAGCGGCCGGTCGATGCGGGCGAAAGCCTTGGCGACGGTTGCGGCGTCGCGCAGGTCCAGGGGCGCGACGACCGCCGGGCCGGGCAAGGCGTCGGCCAGTTCCTGCAGCCGGTCCGCATTGCGCGCCGAGAGGTAGAGCGTCGCGCCGGCGGCGGACAGGCGCTCCGCCAGGGCGCGGCCCAGGCCCTCCGACGCGCCGACCAGCCAATAGCATTTGCCGCGCCAGGGATCGCTCATTGACCCGGCGCCCCTGCCGGCGCGGCGACCGGCCTGAAGGTCGCGACAAGTTCCGCCGCCTTGAAGCCGAACTTCCGCATTTCCGACCGGTTCACGATCGATCCGTCCGGAAGCAGATAGAGCCAGTCGACGACATTCAGCACATGGCCGCCGGCGCGTTCCGGCAATTGCAGACGGTAGGTCATGCGAATGGCGTCGCCTGTAATCTTACCTTCGCCCTCGCCGATGACGTCGGGCGCCGTCGCCGTGAAGCTTTGGCCGTCGGGCAGGAAGCGGATCGACCACTCCCGCCGGTCGACCGCCCCGCTGGCATAGACGAACTCCTCATTGAGCGTGCCGCCGGCATCGTCGAAAGCGCCGACGATCCGCGCATTGAAGCGGGACTTCACGCGCCCGGTGAAATCGTAGATCACGCCTTCCGCCTGGAAGGTCCGGCCGAGCACGTCCTTCAGGGCCGGCGTATCGGCTTCAGCATAGTCGGCGAGCGTCTGGGCGCGGAAGCTCCAGATCGCATCCCAGGTCTTCAGGCCGCCGACCGCGATGGTGAGCCCGAGGACAATATAGAAAAGCGCGCTCATGGACGAGGTCCTTCTTCGACGCGGACGATTAAAAGCGCCAGGAGCGCCAGGGCCTTCAGGACGCAGGGCGCTGCGGCATAGGCGATTGTCAGGGCAGTCAGGGCGCTTGCGTCATTCGCCTGGCCGGGCACGAACCCGGCCGCGTCGAGCGCCGGCAGAGCCAGTCCGGCGGCAAGGGCGAGGGCGGCCTTGTTGACGAAGCCCCACAAGCCGAACACCGCCTCGCCCGATTGCCGCAAGGCCGCAAGGCGGCGGGACAAGAGCGCCGGCAGCAAGGTCATGTCCGCGCCCATGGCGGCGCCCGACCCGATCGCCACCAGATAGAACGCCAGCCAGTCGCCGGACCCGAGCTGCGTCGCCCAGATGAAGACCAGGATGGCCGCCGCCATGCCTGCGGCAAGGGCGCGCTTGGCGCCAACCAGACCCGCGGCCTTCGCCCAAAGCGGGGCGGCGACGGCGGCGGCCAGGAAGAACACGACAAGCGTCGGCCCGACATGGTCGGGCGCGCCGAGACGGTCGCGCACGAAAAACAGGAAAAGCGTCGCGGTCAGTCCGCTCGGCAGCGCATTCAGCAGGCCGATGGCGAGCAGCTGGCGGATCGTCCGGTCCTGGACGGCCGTCAGCAAGGCGCCGGGATCGGTCCGGACTGCCGCCGCCTGCTTCGGCGGCTGCGTCCACTGGGCGCGGTTCGTCCAGAGCGCCGTCGCCAGCAGCACGGCGAACGCCAGCGCAAACAGCCCGTAAGCGAGTTGCGCGCCCGCCAGCGGCCGCAGCAGCTCCGGCAGAATACAGGCCGCGGTGATCCCGGTCAGGACGCCGGCTTCCCGCCAGCCGGCGATCCGCGAATGCAAGCTGTCCGCGCCGCCGGCCAGGGCGACGCCGTTTGCATAGAACAGGATCTGCAAGGCGCTGAACCCGGTGAAGACGACCGCCAGGCCGAGGGTGAAGCGAAGCGCCGGGCCGCCGGGCGCGTCTGGCCAGAACAATCCGAGCATGCCAAGCGCCAACAGCGCGCCAAATCCGGCGGCGAGCTGGCGCTTGGCGATGCCGGTCCGACCGAACCACCAGCCAAGCAAGGGGTCTTGCAGGAAATCGAGCGCCCGCACCGCCAGCAGCAGCCCGCCGATCGCCGCGAGGCCGAGGCCGTATTCGGCGGCATAGAGACTGGGCGCGTGGATATAGATCGGCGGCCCCGCGAACGCGAGCGCCCCGCCGAGAAACGCATAGCGGGCAAGCGCCCCCGAGGTCGGTCCGCATGCGGCCAGGGCGGGGCCTGGCGTCATGAAGGCTTGCCGCCCCGAAGCCGCTGGGACGCCTCGGGAAAGCTGCTCGTGTCGCTGAGCCAGATGCCGAAGAATGTCTGCCGCAGGTTCGACCGCTGCAAGGTGCAGCGCTCCGCGCCGTTCTGGAACATGCGGGCTTTATCCTCGGCGACGCTGACGGCGGTGATCCGGTCGCCCGACTGAACATCGTCGATACAGGCGGCGAAATCCCGGCCGAACTGCTTGAAGCTGGCTTCGGGCGCGCCGGAAATCCGCGCCATTTCCTCCAGTGTCCTCTCGGTCAACTGGGCCGAGGTGAAATCCCGGGCGTAGGTCAGGGTGAGCGCGAACGGCGCCGACCAGGCGAACGCCCCATCGCCGCTCCAGAGCTCGGCATCGAAAACGCGCCAGAAGAGCACCCGGAATTCGGTCTCGCCGACCTTGCGCGCGGCTTCCGGCAGGCTTGTCAGCTCCGGCGGCTTCTCGGCGCGGGCGAGGCCAGGCGTGAGCAGCAGCGCCGCAGCGGCCGCCAGGATGATGCTACGCATGGACGAACTCCACATGGGCGACGTCGGTCCGGCCCAGGGCGAAGGTCGCCGCACAGATCGCGAGGTAATAGCGCCAGCCCCTGATGAAGCCGTCGTCGTAGCCAAGCGCCTTGATTTCGGGCAAGGCGGCCTCGAAGTCGGCCTGCCATTGGCGGAGCGTGCGGGCATAGTCGCCGCCGAACCGGTGGAGATTTTCCATCTTCAGGCCAGCGCCCCTGGCGGCGCGCTCCAGCGCGGCGGGGGAAAGCAGCATGCCGCCCGGAAAGATGTACTGGCGGATGAAGTCCGACCGGCGGCGGTAGGTCTCGAAATGCAGATCGTCGACGATTATCGCCTGGATCGCCGCGCGGCCGCCCGCCGCCAAGCGCTGCTTGACGGTCTGAAAGTAGACCGGCCAATAGCGCTCGCCGACGGCTTCGATCATTTCGATCGAAACGATGCTGTCATAGGTCCCGCCGATGTCGCGGTAGTCCGACAGCACGATCCTGGCGTCGTCGCCAAGGCGCTTCCGGGCATAGGCATGCTGCGCTTTCGAGATCGTGATCGCCGTGACCTCCCGGCCTGCCGCCGCCGCCGCCTCGGCGAAGCCGCCCCAGCCGCAGCCAATCTCCAGGGTGCGTGGGCCGGCGTCTGCCGTAGCGTCGAGCAGGCGGCGGTATTTCGCCTTCTGGGCGGCTTCCAGGCTGTCGGCGCCGTCCCGGAACAGCGCGGCGGAATAGGTCATGGTGGGGTCGAGCCAGAGGCGGTAGAAGGCGTCGCCGACATCGTAGTGCGCCCGGATATTGCGGGCGCTGCCAGCGCGGCTGTTCCGGCGGATGAGCCGGTCGGTCAGGCGGAAAACTGCCTGGTTGATCCGGTTCGGGCGCAGCGGCTTTTCGAAGGCCGCCCCGTTCAGCAATGTCACCCGCGCCAGCGCCTCAATGTCGGGGCTATCCCAGAGGCCGGCGATATAGGCTTCGCCCCAGCCGATATCGCCCCGCGCGGCAAGCGCCGAGAGGGCGCCCCAGCCATGCAGGGTCAACTCCGCATGAGGCTCGCCGACGCCGAAATGCAGTCGCCGCCCTGTCGGCAGGGTGACATCGATGGAGCCGCGCTCGATGCGGGCGCCGATCGCGGCGATCTCCCGCTCGATCCGGCGGGATAGGCGGTTCGGCTGATGCTGCGCTTCGGAACAAGGGGCGCGGGCCAAGCTTGCGACGTCGGTCATCCTGTCACTTTCTCGGTCGGGGGCGGCGGGCGGCGCCGGAATGGCACGCCCTTCAAGGCAAGCTTGAGCGCTTGCCAGCGGATCAGGGCGCTGACGCGAAGCGCGCCAAACGGCCGGCGGAACAGAAGTTTGGCGAGCGCGCCGCCGCTGAGCGGCGCCAGATCGCCGGCCAGCGTCGCGATCATGCCGCCGCCCTCCCGTTGGTGTTCGATGGCGATGGCGATCCGCCCCGCGCCGATGTCGAAGCGGAACGAGTAGTCGCCGACGATGTCCTGGAACGGCGAGACATGCAGGCGTTTCGGCCGGATAATGCGGTCGGCGTCGGCGATCGCGCCGAAATCGGGCCGCGCGCAGAAGTAGGAATGCCGGTCGCCGTAGGTGTTGTTGACCTCTGCCAGCACGGCGCGGACCCCGCCCGCCGCATCCCGGAAGAACCAGAAGCTGACGGGGTTGAAGACATAGCCAAAGCGCCTGGGCTGGGTCAGCAGCCAGATCTCCGCCAGCGCCGCGTCGGGCAAGCCCAGGGCGCAGGCTTCTGCCGCGGCCCAACGGGCGGCCTGCCCGTCGCCGACGCCATGGTCGCGGTCGTCATAGGCCATCAAACGCAGCTTGCGGAGCCAGCCGAACAGCCGCCCCTGGACGGGGGCCGGTCCTGGCGCCATGCGCAACAGGAGATAGTCGACGCCATAGGTGAAGGCGTTCCTGGCGTCGCCTCGGCGCGCATGAAAGGTCGCGCCGGAGAGGATGGCGGCGCCGGCGGCCGGCCAGGCGGCAAGGGTCAAGCGCTTTGCCATGTCAGGCCCAGGCCGGCGCGGCGCCGAGCGCTTGCGCCGCCGCCAGCCCGCTCATCAAGCCGTCCTCGTGGAAGCCGTATCGGGTATAGGCGCCGGCGTACCAGATCCCGTAGCGGCCCTGGATTTCCGGCAACGACTGCTGGGCGGCGATTGCGGCCCGATCGAACTGGGGATGGGCGAACTCGGCCGCGTCGACGATGTGCGCGTCGGGAATGGCGTCGCCAGGGTTCAGGGTCACGAAATACTGGCGCGCGGTCGGCAGGGATTGCAGGCGGTTCATCCAGTAGGTCACGCCAACGCCAGCGCCGCCGCCTGCCTTGCCGGAGCCGCCGAGATAGTTCCAGCTCGACCAGCAAGCGCGTCGCCGGGGCATCTGGCGGGCGTCGGTATGGAGGACCGCGCGGTTCGGCGTATAGCGAAGCGCGCCCAGAATGCGGGTCTGGTCGGCGTCCGGCTGGGCCAGCAGGCGCTCGGCCTGGTCGGCATGGCAGGCCAGGATGACGGCGTCGAAAGCTTCCGCCTCCCCGCCGGCGGCCCTGACGCTCAATCCATCGGCATGCCGGACCGCTATGGCCGGCGTCCCCGCCCTGATCGCGACGCCGTTCGCCTTGAGCGCAGTCGCGAGCTGCTCGACATAGACCCGGCTGCCGCCCTTGACCGTCCGCCATTGGGGCTGGCCGCGTGCGCTCAACAGCCCGTGGTTCTTGAAGAAGCGGACGAAGGTCGCCGCCGGAAAGGCCAGCATGTCGGCGGGCGCGGCGCTCCAGATCGCGGCGGAGAAGGGCAGCAGATACCAGTCCCGGAATGCCGCGCCGAGGCCTTGCCGGTCCAGGTATTCGCCCAGCGTCAGGCCGGGGTCGGCCAAGGCGTACTCGGCGGTACGGTTGAAGCGCAGCACGTCCGCCAGCATTCTAAGATAGGCCGGGCGCACGAGATTGCGGCGCTGGGCGAACAGGCTGTTCAAGCTGCGGAGGGCGTATTCCAGCGCGCCGTCGTCAAAGCTGGCGCCGAACGACATGTTCGACGGGATGGTCGGCGTGTCGAGCGCTTCGAACAGTTTCGTCAGCAACGGATAGTTCCGGTCGTTGAAGACGATGAAGCCGGTGTCGATCGCGAGGCCGCCGTCGGCTTCGACCGCGACCGTGCGCGCATGGCCGCCGATCCGTCGCTCCGCCTCGAAGAGGACGACGTCATCGCTCTGGCTCAGGGCATAAGCGGCGCCCAGGCCGGAAATGCCGGCGCCGATCACGGCGATGCGGCGCCGGCGGCCTGGGCTTGCGGATTCGAATGGCATCTGGCGTCCTTGGGCGGGGGGCGTGGGCGACGGCGATCCGTCAATTGCGTCAAGGCTTACGCAACGAAGCGCCGCTTGGATTGGCGGCGCGCAAAAAACCGACTATTCCCTGAGGGCGATGATCCGCCCGGCAGGTTCCGCCGTAGAAGTACGTTCAAGAGGTTTATTATTCCGATTGCTTTGCCCGCGGGGGAACGCGCCGCATGTCGATCCAGCATCACTTGAGCGATGACATCCTGTTGGACTACGCCGCCGGCGGGCTTGCCGAAGGCTGGAGTCTGGCGGCGGCGACGCATATCGCCCTGTGTCCCGTGTGCCGCGCGCGGGCGGCGGCGCTCGATGCGATCGGCGGCGCCGCGCTCGAAGATTTGACCCCGGCGCCGATCTCCGATGACGCGCTGGACGCCTGCTTGCGCTTGCTTGACGCGATGGAGGCCGATCCCGCGCTCTCGGCCGCCCCTGCCGGGCCCGGCCTGCTGCCGACGCCGCTCCGTGCATTCGTCGGGGGCGATGTCGATGTTGTCGCCTGGCGCCGCGTCGGCGGCGGCGTCCGCCAGGCTCCGCTTGGCGTCCGCGGCGGCGCCAAAGCGCGGCTTCTGTACATTCCGGCGGGCGTCGCGGTGCCGGAACACGGTCATGGCGGGCTTGAGATGACGGTGGTGTTGACCGGCAGCTTCCTCGACAAGGCCGACGTCTTCGCCGCCGGCGATATCCAGGTCTGCGACGGCGCGGTCGACCATCAGCCGATTTCCGGCGACGACGGGCCTTGCATCTGCCTTGCCGTGACCGATGCGCCGCTGCGCTTCCGCCGACTTGTGCCGCGGATCGCCCAGCGCATCGCCGGTCTGTAGATCGGGCAGATACGCCGCCGGGGCTCTCACCAGGGAATAACATCGCCGCGCTGGTCGAAAAACCCGCCGGAATCCTCAGGCGTGAGCTTGGCGATGACGGCCAGAAAATCATCGGCGGCGACCGAAGGCGTGCGAACGTCGAGCCCGGTTTTCGCGAACGGCTGGGAGAGCGCCGTCGCGACCGTGCCCGGATGCAGGGCGACGCAGATCGCGTCTTGCCGCGTGCGACGTAGCTCAATCGCCGCGGTGCGGACGAATTGGTTCAGCGCGGCCTTGGACGCCCGGTAGCCATACCAACCGCCAACGGCATTATCCCCGATGCTGCTGACCCTGGCGGATAGGGTCGCGAACACCGAACGTCCCGCCCGCGGCAGCAGCGGCAGCATATGCTTCATCAGCAATGCCGGGCCGATGGCGTTGACCTGAAACTGATGCGCCAGCGCCGCTGCGTCCAACGCCCGCCAGGTTTTTTCCGGTTGCACCCCATCGCCATGCAACAAGCCTGTCGCATCGATGACCAATCGCAGCGGCGGCCCGTCTTTCAGACTGGCGGCCGCCGTTTCGATAGAGGCTTCGTCGGCGAGATCCAGGCCGGGATCGCCCTGCCGGGAAAAGGCGGTGACAGTCTGGTATGCGCCCGAGGCATCCAAAGCGCGGAACAGCGCCCGCCCAATCCCGCCGGTCGCCCCGATGACGGCGGCTTGCCGGTCTGTCCGTGGTTCTGTCATGGCGACGACATAAGCCACGAAGCGACCAAGTAAACCGGCACCGTGTCAGGTCAGGATGAAATCGTCCAGCGCCAACGTGTTCTCCAAAACGCCGATCAGCCTGAGGCTGGCGCTGCCGCCGAGGTCGATCACGGCGGAGCCGTTGACGTCCGTCGTCACGGCCTTGATCGCATCCAGGTCGGCGAAACCATGCGCTGAAAGGTCGATCAGATCGACAGCCCCATCGAAGTCCGAAATCGCGTCATTGCCGGCGTTCAGGCCGACGATGAAGGTATCGCCGCCCTGCTGGCCTGTCAGGAGGTCGTCGCCGTCGCCGCCGTCGATGATATCCGCGCCGGAATTCCCGAAGATCCGGTCATTGCCGTCGCCGCCGTTGATCGTGTCGTCGCCGACCAGGCCGACGATCCGGTCGTTGCCGCCCTCGCCGCTTAAGGTGTCCGGGGAGTTGATCCGGTTCGCGCCAGTGATCCGGTTCGTCTCGGAATTGCCGGTCAGGACCAGCCCGACCGTTGAAAACAGACCGACAAAAAACTCGACGCCTTCGGGATTCGTGAAATCGACGAACACGTTGATGCGATCGAAGCTGCCTTCGCCAGGCAGTTCCGTGACCGTGTCGCCGACATTATCGACAGTATAAATGTCGTCGCCGTCGCCGCCGGACATGGCGTCGGCGCCGACGCCGCCATTCAGGCGATCATCGCCGTCGCCGCCTTCCAGGACATCGTCGCCCGCATCCCCGGTCAGGGTGTCGTTTCCGCCGCCGCCGATGATGGTATCGTCGCCATTGCGGCCCCGGATCGAATCCGCGACCGAAGCGCCTTCCATGCGATTGTTCAGGCTGTTGCCGTCGCCAATATTGGTTCCAGCCGTGCCGGTCAGGATCAGGTTCTCGATATTCGCCCCAAGCGTCGCGTTGAAGCCAGCTTGCAGGGTATCGGTTCCTTCGTCCGCCAGTTCCGTAACGCTGTCGCTGGCGTCCTCGGCCCCGCTCAGATCATAGAAGTCGTCGCCGAGACCGCCGGCCAGCGTATCGACGCCAAGACCGCCGATAAGCCGATCGTCGCCGCCGCCGCCGTTCAATGTATCGGCTGCGGCGCCGCCCGTAATTTCTTCGCCGCCGTCGCCGCCGGTCAGCTGATACCCCTCGTCGCCGAGCACAATGGCCTCAATCGACGTAAAGCGGACAAGCGCGGAGAAATCGACGATACCACCACCGGACAGCTCGATCCGGTCGTTGCCGCCGCCGCCATCGAAGGCGTCCGTCGCCGTGACGTCGGCGGCGATCATGAGGATGCGGTCGTCGCCGGCCCCGCCGAAAACCGTGTCGGCGCCGTCATCCGGCATCAGGAGGTCGCCGCCCGCGCCGCCCGATAGACGATCGTCGCCGGCGGAGCCGCGGAGCGTATCGGCTCCTTTGCCGCCGAAGATGATATCGTCGCCGTCATGGCCAAGACCGGTATCGTCGCCATCGCCGCCAGTAATCGTATCGCCGCCGCCGCCGCCGCGGAGAATATCGTCGCCGTCGGCGCCGACTATGCCATTTGCAGCGCTATCCCCGGTGATGTCATCGGAGCCCTGGGTCCCTTGATGGGTGATCCCGCCATCGGGGTCGAAGCCGAAGATGAGGTTTACGCGTCCCGCCGTGCTGGCGCCGCCATATCCGGCCGCGCGCGAAGCGCCAAGCAGGATGTCGGCCAATCCATCGCCATTGACGTCGCCCGACATGGAGACCGAAAAACCGACTTGGTCGCCATTGGCCCCGCCGCCGACCAGCAGGCCTTCGCCCGCATCCAACGCGGCAAGGTCAACCGGACCGCCGTCCGCAATATCTGCCTTGCCAAACACAACAAATGCCTTGCCGGTCCGAACGCTGTTGTAGTCAGCGCCGGCCATGCCGATGAGGATATCGTCGAAGCCATCGCCATTAACGTCACCCCCGGCGCTGGCTACTCCGAACCCAATCACCATCGACTGGTCCCCGTCGATGCGGAAGCCTTCGGTCGCATCCAGGGTTGTTAGGTCGATTGCCGCGCCTGTGGATAATTCGGAGCCGAAGATCACATAGTGGGCGCCAGCGTTCGTTCGGCCGTTGAAAGAGCCGGCGGCGGCGGACAGAAGAACATCATCAAATCCATCGCCGTTAACGTCGCCTGCAGCGCTGATGGATGTGCCGACGGCGATCTGGGCGACATCATCGCCGCGTAGCAGGATGCCATCAGTCCCGTCCAGCGCCTCAAGTTGGATATTGGCGTCAAAGCCAGTGGCTTTGCCAAAAATCAGAAAAGCGCCGCCGTCGCCGTTAAAGGCGGTGGGCGCTCCGACCATGACGTCGCCAATTCCATCGCCGTTAAAGTCGCCGGCGGCGGAAACAGCGCGGCCTACGCGTTGCGTCTGCTGCCCATTGGTGTTCTCGACGGTCGACAGCCCGCCAATCAGATGAAACCCGTCGGCGCCGTCAAGCGCAGTCAAATCAAAACTGGCTGAAACGGATTGGTCTGTGCCGAACACGACAAATGCTTCGCCGGCGCCGCTGCGTCCGTAGGGAGAGCTGTTGTGGACACCGATGACCAGGTCATCGAAGCCATCGCCATTGACGTCGCCAGCGCTGCTGACTGCGCGTCCGACGCCGTCATTAGGATCAAAACCAGGCAGGCGGAAGCCTTGCGAGCCATCGAGCGCGCTGAGGTCAAAGCCACTATTGCTCTGGTTGAAGTCGCTGGCGAGGATGCCGTCGCCGCCGAAGATAACGTACGCCTCGCCAGAATCGAAAATATCGCCGCCATTGGCGAATATGCTTCCAACGATCAAGTCGTCGACGCCGTCGCCGTTGAAATCCCCGGCGCCGCTGATCTGGGTATTGTAACGGCCAAGCAGATCCGTGCTGGCGACGCCGTCAATCCGGATCAAGCCTGCGCCGTCCAATGAGCCGAGATTGCCGGGGTCGCCCGCGGTAAAGAGAATATAAGCTTCCCCGGCGCGGCCGCGGGCGTCCGGATCGGCTTCCGGCGCGGCCATGGCGATATCGTCCAACCCATCGTTATTGAAGTCGCCGAGAATTGTGACGCTCTGGCCGAGGTTGTCGAAAACAGATGCGCCATCGACCTTGAAGCCGTTCAAACCATCGATGTCTGCCAGATTGAATGTCGCAATCGCCATGGGTTTCTCCTCGAACCTTGCCCGACATGGCCGCGGCAAGGGCGCCCCTGTTTGTCGCGGAAGTTATACCAATTTGCATTGATCAGAACCCGTGAGCCCATTGCCGACATCCGA
>ERZ888423.347-NODE-347-length-48831-cov-26.251927_pt1 | contig 48831 bp, 49 predicted proteins | sample MGYA00520523_ERZ888423 | MGnify/ENA primary metagenome ERZ888423 (study PRJEB32303, sample SAMEA104408611) | aquatic metagenome | biome: Brackish water; feature: Pelagic; material: water | place: Baltic Sea | collected 2014-06-08T10:24:00 | depth 30,27 m ... | reverse complement strand
TATCGCCGTTCAGGATGCCGGCCTGGATCATAGAATCGCCCTGAACTTCGAGCGCAAAATAATCGCCGCCATCGGCCAACTCGGCCGGGGCCGGGACATGCCCGTTATCCTGCTGAATGGCAGAAATCGGCGAACCGGCTGCGATACGCCCAAGGAGGGGAATCATGCCGGGCCGGTAGCTGTCTGGCGTCTGGTTGGCGACGAGCGCAGGTTTGAAGTCCCGGCGCTGACGGCTTGCCGGGGAAGGCGCAGCCGAGTCCGGCAACTTGAGAACTTCCAGTGCGCGCGCCCGGTTAGCGAGGCGTCGGATGAAACCCCGCTCCTCAAGGGCCGTGATCAGGCGGTGGATGCCGGACTTCGAGGCGAGGTCGAGCGCTTCCTTCATTTCGTCAAAAGAGGGCGAGACGCCGGTTTCCCGGATGCGGTCATTGATGAAGAGAAGCAGTTCTTTCTGCTTGCTGGTGAGCATGGCCGGGACCTTCCAGTGTGATTCTATGTTCACGCCTGTTCTATGTGTGTTCCCCTTTCGGGTCAACCTGTTCCAGGCGCACTGTCGCTCAGACCGGGCTGAAGATCCGTCAGGATGCCATCCGGAGCTGCCGGGTGAAGGCCTGCCGGTCCGTCCGCTTCATCAGGCTTTCGCCGATGAGAAAGCGCCGGATGCCGAATGTCCGCAGGCGCTCGATATGTCCCGGTTCGGATATTCCGCTCTCGGAGATACCCTGGCGGTCCGGAGGCAGGAGGGGGGCGAGCCGCTCGCTGGTGCCCAGATCGGTGACCATGCGCTTCAGGTCGCGGTTGTTGACGCCCACCAGGGGGGATGGCAGGCGCAGCGCGCGCTCAAGCTCCGCCTCGTCATGGGTCTCGAGCAGGACATCCATGCCCAGATCGAACGCTGTCTGCGTGAGTTCACCGGCCAGGGTGTCGTCCACCGCGCTCAGGATGACGAGGATGCAGTCGGCGCCGTGCGCGCGGGACTCGACGATCTGCAGCGGGTCGATCATGAAATCCTTGCGCAGCATGGGAAGCGACACGGCCGCCCGGATCGCGGCAAAGTCATCCAGGGTGCCGCCGAAGCTCGGGCCATCTGTCAGCACCGAGAGGCAGGCCGCGCCGCCTTTTTCATAGTCGCGCGCAACCCCGGCTGCGTCGGCGCCCATCAGAATTTCGCCGGCGCTGGGGGACTTGCGTTTGATCTCGCAGATCAGGGCGTTCTGGTCGCCGCGCACGACCGCCGTCATGGCCGCCGCAAAGCCGCGCGGCGCAGGCTGCGCCTTCGCATCGCTCTGCAGGCCTGAAAGTGAACGCGAGGCTTTCAGCGTAAGCACTTCGCCGGCCTTGTACTCGAGGATACGGTCGAGCGCGGTGGTCATTCGGGGGGCTCGCCCTGCGATGTGCGCCGCAGGGCTTGGAGCGCGGCGCCCGCCTTGCCGGAATCGATGGCTCCTGCGGCCAGGGCGGCGCCTGCTGTGAGGTCGGCGGCCAGGCCGAGAACGTGCAGTCCGGCGCCGGCGTTCAGGACCACCATGTCGCGGAACGGCCCGGCATGGCCATCGAACAGGTCGAGGATCGCCTGCGCGTTTGCGTGTACGTCGCTACCCTCGATCGTCGACAGCGGGTGGGAGCGCAGACCGGCATCTGCGGGCACGACAATAAATTCCCGCAAGCCGGCTGAGGATATCTCGCAGACTTTGGTTGGCCCGGAGATCGAGAGTTCATCGACGCCGTCGACGCCGTGTACGACCCAGGATTTTGTGGTGCCCAGTTCGCCCAGTGCCTCGGCCATCGGGCGCACCCATTGCGGCGCATAGACGCCGAGCACCTGGTGGCGGGCGCCTGCGGGATTGGTCAGGGGGCCAAGCAGGTTGAAGATCGTCCGTATCCCCAGTTTCTGCCGGATCGGCGCCACATGGCGCATGGCGCTGTGGTGAGCGCGCGCGAACATGAAGCCGACGCCCGCGGTGTCGATGCAGGCGCGCAGCGTGTCTTCGTCGACGTCGAGATGGACGCCGAGCGCCTCCAGTACATCGGCTGAGCCTGTTTTCGGCGGGACCGACCGGTTGCCATGCTTGGCCACACGCCCGCCTGCCGCCGCGATGACGATGGCGCTGGCCGTTGACGTGTTGAGACTTTTCCAGGCGAGGCCGCCGGTGCCGCAGGTGTCAAGCAACGCTCCGCTGATTTCGACCTTGCGCGCATGCCGGCGCATGATGCGCGCGCCGGCGACCAGTTCGCTCGCCGTTTCGCCGCGCACGGCCAGCCCCATCAGGAGCGCGCCTGTCTCCTCGGGCGAGGATTGGCCCGTCAGCAGCGCCTCAAAGGCAAGTTCAAGCAGGTCGCCCGGCAGGGGCTCGCCCCGTGCGACGGCCTGCAGGCAGGTGGAAAGCGCGCCTTCGGTCATGCCGGGACCTGCGACAGGAAGTTCCGGAGGAGAGCATGGCCGTGCTCCGTGAGAATGCTCTCGGGATGGAACTGCACGCCGTAGATCGGCCGTGTGCGGTGGTGCAGCGCCATGATCTCGCCATCCTCCGTATACGCATCAGCTACCAGGTCTGCCGGGAGCGTAGAGGGCTGCACGGCGAGCGAGTGATAGCGCACGACCGAGAACTCTCCCGGCAGGCCTTCAAACAGTGCGCCGCCCGAGTGGGATATGCGCGAGAGCTTGCCGTGCCGGATTTCGCGGGCGCCGACGACATCACCGCCAAAGGCCTGGCCAATGGCCTGGTGGCCGAGGCAAACGCCGAGGATGGGCAGGGTCTCCGGCGCTTTCCGGAGGAGCTCAAGGCAGATGCCGGCTTCGTTTGGCGTACAGGGACCGGGGGAGAGGAGCACGCCGTCCGGTTTCAGCGCGAGGGCTTCACCCGCCGTGAGTTCGTCATTGCGAATGACATGCGTGCGGCTGCCCAGTTCCTCGAGATAGTGGACGAGGTTCCAGGTGAAGCTGTCATAGTTGTCGATCACGAGGATCATTGGTCGAACTCGTAGGCTGCAGAGAGTTCCGCCGCCCGGCGGAGGGCGCCGGACTTGTGAACCGTCTCGTCATACTCGTACTGCGGGACGGAATCGAGCACGACGCCGCCGCCGGCCTGGATATGCAGCTGGCCGTCTTTGATCACTGCTGTGCGCAGCGCGATGCAGGTATCGAGATCGCCGTTCCAGCCAAAGTATCCGACGGCGCCGCCATAGATGCCGCGCCGTGAGGTCTCGACTTCGTTGATGATCTGCATCGCGCGAATTTTCGGCGCGCCCGAAACGGTGCCGGCGGGAAAACCCGCAAGCAGCGCGTCGACGGCGTCAAGCCCCTCGCGCAGATCGCCTTCCACATGGCTGACGATATGCATCACATGGCTGTAGCGTTCGACAACGAAACGCTCGGTCACCGTGACGCTGCCATAGGCGGCAACGCGGCCAACGTCGTTGCGGCCAAGGTCGAGCAGCATGAGGTGTTCGGCGCGTTCCTTGGGGTCGGTGAGCAGGTCCTGCGCGCGCCGGGCGTCTTCTTCGGGATCGCCGCTGCGCGGGCGCGTGCCGGCAATCGGGCGGATCGCGACGCGGCCATCGCGAACACGCACGAGAATTTCCGGGCTCGACCCGACGAGGCAGACGCTGCCGAGGTTCATGTGAAACATGAAGGCGGACGGGTTGAGCCGGCGAAGCGCCCGGTAGAAGCTGATTGGCTTGCGGTTGTAAGGCGTCGTGAAGCGCTGGCTGGGAACAACCTGGAAGATGTCGCCGGCCTTGATGTAATCGCGGCAGGTTTCGACAATCTCGAAATAGCGCGCCTGGCTTGTATCCGATTGTATGTCGATGGGTTTTTGAGCGCCGTCCTTGGGCGGAATGGATGCGAGGCGTTCGAGGCGCAGTTCCACCTCGTCGAGCAATTCGTCTACACACTCCCCGTCTTCCTCGCGCCCGACGAGCATAAGCTCCTGATACAGATGATCAAAGATGACCACGACACGGGGCACCAGCAGCAGGGCTTCGGGCACGCCCAGTACATCGGGCCTGGTGATGACGACCGGTTCGACATACTGGATCATGTCGTAGCCGAGATAGCCAAAAGCGCCTGACGCCATCGGCGGAATACCTTCAGGCGCTTCGGCGCGCGCAGAGTTGACGAAGCGGCGCAGGGCTTCGATCGGCGTGCCGGTTTGCGTGGTTGCGTCAGAAAAGTCCGGCGTGCGGCTCGTCTCGGCGCGCCCGTTCTGGATCCGGAACCAGCGGCCGGGTTCGATGCCTATGAAAGAGTAGCGTCCGAGGCGTTCGCCGCCCGCAATCGACTCGAACAGGAAACTTCCGGGCAGTTCCGCACCGAGCTTGAGCATGGCGCCGACCGGTGTTTCGATGTCTCCGATCCGCCGCCGGATGATGAGCCGCGCGGTCATGGAGCGTCCGCGATGGTCCGTTTATAGGCGTCTAGCGAAGCCTGGTTCGCGCGGAGCTTCATCGATCCGGAGATTTCCGATTGCAGTGCCTGGACCAGGTCCTGCCCCAGCGCATTCGACGTTGCCGCAGCAAGTTCGTTGCCAACGTCCGCCATGGCAGATTCGCCCGGCGGCTCGATGCTGTCGACCTTGAGGATCACATAGGTGTTGGGCGCACCGGTCGGCAGGCTGACGGCCTTACCGAGCGGTGTGCTGAACATGGCTTGCTGGAGCGGGCCGGGAATGCCCGCCTGGCCCGCGGATGAACGGGTAACGGACTGAGGCAGGGTTTCGATCGGAGAGGCAGCCTGGGCAGCCGCCTGCCCGAACGTTTCGGTGCCGGCGCTGATCCGGTCGATGATACCGTTCACGGCCTCGAGCGCGGCGCTGTTCTGGCGCTCGGCGATCAGGACATTACGGACGGCGTCAGAAATGTCTTCGAAGGCAGGTGTTGAAACGGGAATGATTTCACGCGTAGACGCCACAAAAATTGCGTCCGCCGTGTTGAACCGGCTTGTCAGTTCGCCCTGTTGCAGACGGAAGGCCTGCGCCACGGCTTCCTGCGCCTCGTTGAGCAGGCCCAGGCGCATGCCTGATTCAGCTGCGCCGCTTGCATCAACGGGAATGAAGCTCATCACCGGTATCTTCAGATTGGCCGCGACCTGTTCAAGATCGTATCCCGCGGCAAGGCTTTCATCGAGCTGGTCCATCTTTTCCGTGAAGATGAGCTGTGCCCGCTCCCCGGCCAGTTCCTCGCGGATGACATCGGAAACTTCTTCGAGCGGTTTGACCGGGCCCGGCTGCACCGAGATGAGGCGCGCGACCATCCACTGGCCGTTCACATCGCGCGGCCCGAACATCGCGCCGCTCTGTTTGCCGGCGCCGAACATGGCATCGCGCAGGGCAGCATCAGGGACTTCCGAGGCGCGGCTGGTCTGGAGGACATTTGATACGGCGCCGCGGACCGTGTTGGGGTCTCCTCCGCCGGCCAGAATGCCAAAGGCCTCGCGGGCAAAATCCCGGTCGTTAAACAGAAGTACAGCATAGGTACGCTGGTCGGGATCTGAAAAGCGTTCGGACTTCGTTGCTTCGTAGAGAGTTGCGATTTCCTGATCGGTCACCTCGACCTCGCCGAGGAAATCCTCCGCCGACATCCGCAAAAGGTCGATCCCGCGCCGTTCAGGCTGTTTCAGTTGTTCCAGGTTTGCGTCGTAGTAGGCTTTGACCTCTTCCGGCGCCGGTTCAACCGGCGCGGCGTCCCTGAGGGCGTCGAACAGGAACCAGGACACATTCCGCAGCTCGCCGAAGTACAGGACCTGGACATCACTGAGGATTTTTGGCGCGCTCACCCCGGCCGTGGCGGCGTCCTGCAGGGTCTGGATGGCCAGGTCGTCAGCCATCTGCTGCTCGAAGTCGTCGAGCGTGAAGCCGAGCTGTAGCACCCGCTGGCGCAGCAGGGCCGCGTCGAGGTCGCCCGTCAGCGGGTTCTGGAACGCCTCTATGGATTTTGTCTGCGCGAGTACAGCGTCGGTTGACGGCGCAATTCCAAGGCCCGCGCCATATCCGAGCACTGTAATCCGGGCGGTCTCCGAACCGTAAATCCGGTCAACCAGGCCGTCCTCGAGCGCTTCTGCCTTTGTGACCGGCTTCTCGGCGGTCATATTCATGTTACGCAGGACGCTTTCGACGCGCCGGTCAAGATCTGCCGCGTCGAAGCCGCGCGAGCCTGCCTGGGCAATGTTGGCACCGAGGCCGTTCCGGATCTGGTTGACGATCCCGTCGACACCCCAGAAGGCCATACCAACGATGATGATCATGAGGACAATCTTGCCGAAGACGGAGTTTGTCAGCCGTTTCATCAAGGAAATCATGGCGGAAGTCTCTTTGGAGTGGGTTTGCCGGTTGGCTCACAGCTTGCTAGGCGACGGGCTGGTGACTTGCAAGATAGGGAACGCGGCATGAACCGTAAGCTGATCGCCGGGAACTGGAAGATGAACGGCCTGTCCGCCGACCTCCGGACGGTAAGGGAGATTGCCGCGGGTCTGGCGGTTTCGGCCGCGGCTCCGGAGGCGCTTTTGTGCGTCCCGGCGACGCTGTTGGCGCAAGCGGCCCGGCAAGCCTCCGGCACGGCGCTCAGCCTGGGCGGGCAGACCTGCCATCCTGAGGAAAAAGGCGCCTTTACCGGGGATGTGTCGGCCCTGATGCTGAAGGAAGCGGGCGCCGGGTTCGTGATAGCCGGGCACTCTGAACGCCGGACCGGACACGGCGAGACGGACGCAATTGTCGCAGCACAGGCCCGCGCAGCGGTAAATGCCGGCCTCACACCGATCATCTGCGTTGGCGAAACCCTCGGCGAGCGTCAGTCGGGCGCCACGTTGAAGGTCATTGAGGTCCAGCTTGCGGGTTCTCTGGGCGCATTGCAGCCCGCCACCTTCGTCCTGGCCTATGAGCCGCTCTGGGCGATCGGGACCGGTAAAGTGGCGACACCCGACCAGATCGCCGAAGTGCATGCTTTCATCCGGCAATTTCTTGAGCAGCGCTTCGGCAAGCCGGGCCAGTCTGTCCGCATCCTGTACGGCGGCAGCCTGAACCCTGCAAATGCAGCCGAAATTCTCCCGATTGCGAACGTGGACGGGGGACTGATCGGGGGCGCAAGCTTGAAGGCGGGGGACTTTCTCGCCATCTACAACACGGCGGTTGCACTGACAGTGTGAACCGTCCGGCTTGGCGAATGCCCATAAGCGGGATAAGCGAGCGCGGAAATCCCAATCAGCCGGGCCCCAATTCATGCAGAACGTCATTCTTGTTATCCATATTCTCGCCTGTCTGGCGCTGATCGGGCTTGTCCTGGTCCAGAAATCCGAAGGCGGCGGCCTTGGAATCGGGGGTGGCGGAGCCAATTCGCTGATGTCCGGTCGCGGCGCGGCAGGCGCCATTGTGCGCACCACGATCATCATCGGCGGCATCTTCTTTGTGACCAGCCTCACGCTGTACTCCATCTCCAACCGGTCGAACGGCAGCCCTTCGGGTATAGAAAGAGCGCTGGAGGAGGCATCCCCGGCCCTCAATCCGCAAGACCCCGCAGACCTGTTCGATCCCACGGTGCCGCTGCTGGGCAATGAAACCGCCCCTGAAACGGCACCTGGCACTTCGGTCGTTGCGGATCCGGCCCCCACCCAGGTCCTGGCGCCGCCGGAGCCTGCTGCTGAGCCGGAAACGGCGCCTGCCGGGACCAATCCCCAGTAATTTTGGCTGAGGTTCGTATTCGCGGCAGCCGCGCCCGCGAATCGTTGCAAGAATGTCATCCCATGATCCGCTATATTTTCATTACGGGCGGCGTGGTGTCTTCCCTCGGCAAAGGCATCGCCTCCGCGGCGCTCGGGGCGCTGTTGCAGTCACGCGGGTACGGCGTGCGTCTGCGCAAGCTTGACCCCTACCTCAACGTTGACCCCGGCACGATGAGCCCGCGTCAGCACGGCGAAGTCTACGTCACCGACGATGGCGCCGAGACGGACCTCGATCTCGGCCACTACGAACGCTTCACAGGCGTCTCGGCCCGCCAGTCGGACAACATCACGACCGGGCGCATCTACAGCCGCATCATCGAGAAAGAGCGCCGCGGCGACTATCTCGGCGCAACGATCCAGGTCATTCCGCACGTCACCAACGAGATCAAGGACTTCGTTTTGTCCGATCCGGGCGAAGGCGTAGATTTCGTGCTTTGCGAAATCGGGGGAACGGTCGGCGACATCGAGGGCCTGCCTTTCTTCGAAGCCATCCGACAGCTTGGCCAGGAACTCGGCCCGGAACGGACCTGCTTCATCCACCTGACGCTGCTGCCGTACATTCCGGCTGCCGGCGAGATGAAGACCAAACCAACGCAGCACTCCGTGAAGGAGCTGCGCTCAATCGGCATCCAGCCGCACATCCTTCTCTGCCGCTGTGACCGTCCGATTCCCGAAAACGAGAAAGGCAAGATCGCCAGCTTCTGCAACGTGCGCCCCTCCAGCGTCATCGAGGCCCGCGACGTCCGGCACATCTATGACGTGCCGGCGGCCTACCATGCCGAAGGTCTCGACAAGGAAGTGATCCGTCACTTCGCGATCACCGACGCGCCGGAGCCGGACCTGTCGAACTGGCAGCGCATTGCCCGGACCATACACAATCCGGATGGCGAAGTCTGCGTAGCCCTTGTCGGCAAGTATACTGACGTTCCGGACGCGTACAAATCGGTCGCCGAGGCATTGAGCCATGGCGGCGTGGCCAACAACGTGAAAGTCACCGTCCGGCTGATCAACTCGGAAGAGTTCGACGACGACGCGCGCCCGCTCGATATTCTCGAAGGCGTTCACGGGATTATCCTGCCCGGCGGGTTTGGCGAGCGCGGCGCGCATGGAAAGATCCGCGCCTCGCGGTTTGCGCGTGAGCGCAAAGTGCCATGCTTCGGAATCTGCTATGGCATGCAGATGTCGGTGATCGAGGTCGCCCGCAATCTCGCTGGCCTGCAGGATGCCAACACGACCGAGAACGACCGCCGCACCGGAAACCCGCTCGTCGGGCTCATGGAAGAGTGGACGAAAGGCAACGAGAAGGTCACCCGCGACGAGAACACGGACAAGGGCGGCACGATGCGCCTTGGCGCCTATCCGGCGCGCCTCAGGACCGGTAGCCGGGTGGCTGAGGTGTACGGATCAACCGAGATTTCAGAGCGCCACCGTCACCGCTACGAGGTCAATGCCTCCTACATCCCGGAGCTGGAGAAACACGGTGTGGTGTTTTCTGGCCTGTCGCCCGATGGCACCCTGCCCGAAATCTTCGAGATCCCGGATCATCCGTGGTTCATCGGCGTGCAGTTCCATCCGGAACTCAAATCACGCCCGTTCGAGCCGCACCCGCTGTTTGCGAGCTTCATCGGCGCGGCGGTGAAGCAATCGCGCCTCGTCTGAGTTTCAGATCCGCGTGACCTGGAACTGGCCGACATTTATTCGCCCGTCGCTGAATCCGGCTTCGCAATAGCTGAGATAGAAGTTCCACAGACGGCGGAACTGTTCGTCAAAGCCCATGGGCTGGATTTCGCTCCAGCGATCGTTGAAGGCGCGCGCCCATTCATTGCAGGTGCGGGCATAGTCCTGGCCGAAATAGGAAACGCCGTCATGGCGCAGGCCTGCGGTCGCGAGCTGTTCCTTCAGGACCTTTTCGCTGATCAGCATGCCGCCGGGAAAGATGTGCTGCTGGATGAAATCGACCCGCTGACGGTAGCGCGGGAACAGCTCGTCATCGATGGTGATGATCTGGAGCGCGGCGCGCGCGCCGTCCTTGAGCGACGAGAAGACCTTGGCGAAGTAGCTCGGCCAGTACGGCTCGCCAACCGCCTCGAACATCTCGATGGAGGCGACGCCGTCATAGGTGCCGACATGGTCCCGGTAGTCTTCAAGCCGGATCTCTACCTGGTCACTGAGCCCGTTGGCGCGCATGCGCTCTTCGGCGTAGGCCTTCTGCGCAGGTGAAATCGTCAGGCACGTCACCTTGCTGCCGCGGTGCCTTGCCGCATACTCCGCAAAACCGCCCCAGCCACATCCGATTTCGAGAATATGGGAGCCCGGGCCTGCCTGAATGCGTTCGCAGATTTCATGGTACTTGCGCATCTGGCCCTGCTCGAGCGACTGGTTCGGGCTCTCGAAACAGGCCGAAGAATAGGTCATGCTCGGGTCGAGCCATTTTTCGTAGAAGGCGTTGCCAAGATCGTAGTGCGCCATGATGTTCTTCCGGGCGCCCGCCTTGGAATTGCGCCGGCTGAACGCGTGGCGCAGCATGTTCATCGAGCTGACAAAAATGTTGCCGCGGGAAAGTCGCGATGCTGAATCGAAGTTTGCAGAGAAGAAGCGAAGCACACCTGTCAGGTCCGGCGTAGACCAGTCTCCATCCATGTAGGACTCGCCGAAAGCCACGTCTCCGCCCGAGAGGGCGCGGTTCACGAACCGGAAGTTGTGAACGTTGATCGTGGCCTCAGGACCAGGGCCTTCATTCTGGAATTTCAGGTGGACGCCGTCAGGCAGAACAAATGTAAGCGTTCCATTCTTTGTACGGAACAGGACCATCGCAGCCAGCTTGAGGCTGGCGGGCACACCCTTCAACTGCCGGACGGTCTGCGGCGTGGCAATAATCGGTGTTGTCATCGTGAGCTATCCGGCCTGGTTGTCGTGAAAGGAAGCGGCTCTTGCGCGAGGGTGGCCTGGCGGCCTGGCAATGCCGGCCGGGAATGGTACTTCGCGCCGCGCATCCACAGAAGAAGCGCCTGCCAGTGGATGGCAAATGTCACACCGATCGTGGACAGGGGGTTCTTCAGGGCGAGCATCGTGAGATTTGCGGTTGTTGCCTCGAGCTTGCGGGCCTTGATGTTCGCCAGGTGTGTGCGCGCACCATCTTTCATGTTTTCGACGACAACATCCAGGGTTTCGCCGGGATCACGCAAGGTAAACCGGTACTGTCCGCTCACATCAAAAAACGGTGAAACGTAGAAGCTCTTGTCGGCGGAGTGCACGGACCGGGTTCCCTCGACAGCCGCCACGTAGCAATGGCGCTCTCCGAACGTGTTTCGCACTTCGTAGATGATGCCGCGAAGGTCTCCCTCGGCTCCATAACCATACCAGAGCGAGAGGGGCGCGAATTTGTAGAAGAAGTGGCGCGGAAATGTGACCAGGCGCACCCTGCCGGCCTGGAGCGCAACGCCGGCGGTCGCAAAGATGTCCTCCGCCCACGCCCGGAGGCTGCCGGTCCGCTGGTCGCCGCCGTGATCTGCCTCATGGAAGGAGAACACTCCCGGCTTGTTTACCGTAAACAGGCGCGACATCCGGCCAGCCTCTGCAAGCCGGTCGATATCGATGTCGATCAGTGCAAGCTGATAACGGAACCCCCGTTCAAACGGGACAAACCTCTTATGCAGCGTTTGCCCTGACCACAGCCTCAGGGGCGGAGAATTCACGCTGAGACCTCGACCTTTGCTTCTGGTTCCGAACTGTTGCGCCGGGCCGGGACAATGTCCACGCCTTTCGCGTCCCAGGGAACCTTTCCGCCGAGTGACAACGCAGGGGAAAGTCCCGACTTCAGGCCGTCTTCATGGAAGCCGCGGCCCATCCAGGCGCCGGCGAACCACAAGCCGTCCTGCCCCTGCTGGCGCCTGATGGACCGCACAGCGGCTTCCGCCGCCGCATCAAACTGCGGATGGTCGAAGCAATAGGTGTGGAACGTGAGCGCGGGGGAGGGGGGCTTTTCAGGATTGAGCGTGATGAAGACCGGTTTCTGCAGGTCGATGTTCTGCAGCCTGTTCATCCAGTAAGTGAGGCAGATATCCCCGCTGTCCTGCTTCAGGACGTTCCAGCTTGCCCAGGCCGCCCTGCGGCCCGGCATCAGAGCAGGATCGCGGTGCAGATAGATCGTATTCGGACGATACTTCACCGAGCGCAGTAAAAACGCCTGATCTTCGTAATCGCGCTCGACGAGCCGGAGCGCTTCGTCGGAGTGACAGGCAAGGATCACTTCATCAAACATTTCCGCCGCGCCCGAAGCCAGCAACACGGCAGTCCTGTCGCCGAACGGGTGCACTCTGGAAACGCCGGCGCTCGGGCGCACGCGGGCGCCGAGCGCGTGGGAGACCCGGCTGACGTAATTCCGGCTGCCGCCCGAGACGGTACGCCATGTGGGGCGCTCCTTATGCATCAGGCGGTGATTGTCGAAGAACTGGAAGAAGCTCAGGGCCGGGTAGTCGAGCATCCGGTCCTCCGGCGTGGACCAGATCGCGGCGCCCATCGGCAGGATGTAATTCTGGCGAAAGTCCTCATCGAAGCCATGCCGCCCGAGCCAGGCGCCGAGCGTCGTGTCATTGATTGCGCCAGAAGCAAGCTCGGTGCGCGCAATGTCGTTGAACCTGAGGATCGTACGCCAGAACCGGTGGAAGCGAAGGCTCAGGAAGTTGCGCTTCTGCGCAAAGATACCGCCCAGCGTAGAAGCCCAGGTCCAGCCTTTCGGATCAGACACCGAGAAACTCATGTCGGAGGCTTCGGTGGCGACACCCAGCGCGTCGAAAAAACCGATGAGGTTCGGATAGTTGAGGCCATTATAAACGATGAACCCCAGGTCGACGTCCATCGCGGCGCCGTCATAGTCGAAGGTATGCGTGCAGGCGTGCCCGCCGAGACGGTCTTCCTTTTCGAAGACGGTTACGTCCGCTGTATCGCGCAGCGCCCAGGCTGCGCCGAGACCCGATATTCCAGATCCGATGACCGCGATTTTTTTCATGCCGCCCCCTGCTCCTGTTTTGTCTGTTTGTAAGCGTCGAGCGCGCGCTGGCGGGCTGCGCTGTGGTCAACGATTGGCTTCGGATAAGTTTTTCCGAGCACAACGCCGGCCGTTTTGAGAATGCCGACGGGCGCTTCGAATGGTGCATGCAGGAACTTGTCCGGCACGCGGGAAAGTTCCGGGCACCAGCGCCGGACATACGCGCCCGTCTCGTCAAACCTGCTGCCCTGGGTGATCGGATTGAAGACGCGGAAATAAGGCGCGGCATCTGCGCCGCTTCCCGCGGTCCATTGCCAGCTGGCTGCATTGACCGCCGGATCTGCGTCCACCAGCGTGTCCCAGAACCAGCGCTCGCCCGCCTGCCAGGGCAGCAGCAGGTGTTTCGTCAGGAACGATGCCACGATCATCCGTACCCGGTTATGCATCCATCCCGTCTGCCAAAGCTGGCGCATGCCGGCATCGACCACCGGGTAGCCCGTCTGCCCGGTTTGCCAGGCGCCCAGCGCGTCAGCATTCGTAAGCCACGGCATCCGATCGAAATTCGGATTGTAGTTCTTGTGTGCGAGCTCCGGATTGAAGTGAAGCAACACGTGGGAAAACTCGCGCCACGCAATTTCGGACAGGAAAACCAGGGCGGCCCGTTCATCGATGCGGCGCGCTTCGACACCCGATTTCACGGCCCGCCAGACTTGCGCGGGGCCAATTTCTCCGAACCGCAGATGCGCAGACAGCCGCGAGGTGGAGCAGGGCAGGTCTGGCCGGTTGCGGGTCTCGGCATAGCCATTGACCGGGCCATCGAGGAATTCTGCAAGCCGGGCCAGCGCACCTGCCTCGCCCGGCGACCAGGCGTCAGCAAGTCCTCCGGACCAGTCCGGCCCTCGCGGATGCAGGTCCCAGCCGGCAAGGGTTTCACCGGCTGCCTCAATCCTTCCCAGCCGTTTGGGCGCCGGCAAAGCAGGGGGGGCGCTGTAAGCCGACTGCATCGCGCGCCAGAACGGCGTGAACACACGGTAGTAGCCGCCGGAGCCCGTTTTCAGGGCCCAGGGCTCCATCAGCAGCCGCCCGTTGAAGCTCTGGACATTGATGCCCGTCTCTTTCAGGGCCGCCTTGACGGCGGCATCGGCGGTCTTCTCCGCTTCGCCGTAGCGGCGTGTCCAGAAAACAGACTTTGCGCCGGTTTCGGTGACCAGCGCGCTCAGCACTTCCATTGCGTTGCCGGTTTTCAGAACCAGCCGCCCGCCAAGGCCTTCCAGCGAGGCTGAAAGGGCCTGCAGGCTCTGGTTAAGCCACCATCTGGCAGCGCCGCCGAGCGGGCGCGCGCCCGCCAGGCCCGTCTCCCGGATATACAGGCAGATAACAGCTGCGCCCGTGTCTGCAGCCGCGGCCAGCGCCGGATTGTCGGAAATCCGCAGATCTTCGCGGAACCAGACAATGACGGGCGGCAAAACTGACATGAAACTCGGCCAAATCCTGAAGTCTGGTATGTACAGATACGCCCTAACCTGCTCGCTGGATCAACCCCTCCTGCAGCCAGGACTTTCAACCCGCTGCCAGCGCCGCTATACCGCCCCGAAGCCGAAAGAAAGCGCCGGATGCAGCCTGCCCGCCTTCGCCAGATCATGGACAAAGCGCGAGGCCAGCGTGTGCTGTGCGTCGGTGATGTCATGCTCGACCGCTTTGTCTACGGCGTCGTCAGTCGCATTTCCCCCGAAGCGCCCGTCCCTGTGCTGCGCCAGACCCGCATGGCCAGCATGCCCGGCGGCGCAGCCAACGTGGCGCGCAACCTCGCGTCTCTCGGCCTGCAGGCCATCATCATCGGCGCTGTCGGCACCGATGAGGCGGGCATCGAGCTCAACGAACTGCTGGAACATTCCCCCGGCATCTCGGCGCATCTCGTGCCTCTGAAGGAACGCCCGACGACGCTCAAGACCCGCCTCGTCGCGGGCGGCCAGCAATTGCTGCGCCTCGACGCCGAGGAAGTCGGCGCCCCTGGCGCGTCCGGCGAGCACTCGATCATCAGCGCGATCGAAGACCTTGTGCCGACCGTTTCGGCCGTGCTGGTCTCTGATTACGCCAAAGGCCTTCTGACGGACGCGGTCCTGTCGGCGATCCTCTCGGCTGCGGCGCGCCGCCGCGTGCCGGTGATCGCCGATCCCAAGGGCAGGGATTTCACACGCTACGGCGCTGTCGATATCCTCAAACCGAATGCCGGCGAACTCGGCGCGGCCATGGACATGGCGACCTCGACTACCGCCGACGTCGAGCAGGCCCTGGACGCTGCGCAGCGCCGGCTTCCCGCCAGAGCGGTCGTTGTGACCCGCGCAGCGCAGGGCATGTCCTATATCGCGGCGGGATCGGCGTGCGGCCACGTCACCGGCAAGGCGCGGGAAGTCTTCGACGTGTCAGGGGCTGGCGACACGAGCCTTGCCGCCCTCGGCGCTGCGCTTGTGGCGGGCGCGACGCTGGAAGAGGCCGTCAATGTTGCAATCCTCGCCTCCGGCATCGCTGTTGGAAAATCCGGCACGGCGACTGTTTCCGCGTCCGAGCTTCTGGATGCGGTCCAGCTGCCGGGCGGCTCCCAGAAAGCGGGCACCCTGACAGCCGATGCCATGGTCGGCCAGATCGAACGCTGGAGGGAAGGGGGGCTGCGGATCGGTTTCACCAATGGCGTGTTTGACATCCTGCATCCGGGGCATGTCAGCGTCCTGGAAGAATCCCGCAGCCGCTGCGACCGTCTCGTCGTCGGCCTCAACTCGGACGCCTCGGTGACGCGCCTGAAGGGCGCCGGGCGTCCGGTCAATTCCGAACAGTCGCGCGCGCAGGTCCTGTGCGGTCTCGCCGCCGTCGATGGGGTGGTGATCTTCGGGGAAGACACGCCCCTGAACCTCATCACCGCCCTGAAGCCCGACGTGCTGGTCAAAGGCGGCGACTACACGCGCGACACGATCGTTGGCGCCGATCTGGTTGAAGCGCGCGGGGGCGAGGTGTTCGTGGTGCCCCTGGTGGCGGGCCAATCCACCACCTCGATCATAGCCCGCTCAAGGGGCGGCGCATGAGCCAGGCGGCGCAGATTGCAGCCGACCTGCTGCGCCAGTACGGCGAGGATGCGGTCGTGATTGCCACTCTGCGGGCCGCCGAAGTAGCGGCGCTCGGCGATATTGAAGCTTTGGCGCACTGGGACGAAGTGGCGGCGATCCTGTCAGGTGACGAGATGCCGCCCCAGGACATGAACTAGGGCAGGGGCCCTGCCCCGCTCTTCAGTTCGTCGAATGCTTCTTAAGTTCGTAGGCGCCCCGGCCGGTCAGGTCGAACCATTCCGGAATGTCCGGATGGCTGAGCGGCATGTCTGACCCATCGGGCACCAGGTTCTGTTCCGACACGTAGGCGATGTAATGCGTGCGCTCGTTCTCGGCGAACAGGTGGTAAAACGGCTGGTCCTTGCTGGGCCGGACTTCCTCGGGGATGGAGTCGTACCATTCATCGGTGTTGGCGAACTGAGGATCAACGTCAAAAATAACGCCCCGGAACGCAAAAACCCGGTGCCGGACGACCTGCCCGATCTGGAATTTGGCGATGTGCCTGGAAATCGAGCCGTAATGATACCGCTCGTCGACCTTGTCGGTCAGCACCAAAGGCTCGCGCCCGGGCGCCCTGCGCGCCCCGAACCAGGTACGCAACCACCCTGCAGGTCTACGTCTACTGGTCATTTTCAGCTCCTGTGATACAGCATGCCCCAGGTTTGGGTTTCGGGCCACACAATGGCTGACAAAAAAGACGGAACCGGCGGTCGCAGGCGCAGCCCGCCCGGTTCCCAACGGGGAAAGCCGCTTTACGCTGCGGTGGACCTTGGCACCAATAACTGCCGGCTGCTGGTTGCGGAGCCCCGCGGCCAGTCGTTCCGTGTGGTTGATTCGTACTCCCAGATCGCGCGCCTGGGCGAAGGCCTGCATGCTTCCGGCCGCTTGTCTGACGCTGCCGTGGAGCGAGCCATGAGCGCGTTACATGCCATCCGGAACAAGCTCAGGCAGCACGGCGTGGGCCGTGTTCGCTGCATTGCCACCGAGGCCTGCCGCAAGGCGGCCAATGGCGCGGAGTTCATCCGGCGGGTGCAGGACGAGACCGGGCTCACATTCAAGGTCATCGGCGCCAGGGAAGAGGCCCGGCTCGCGACCATCGGCTGCTATGACCTGATCGTCCCGGAGGTCAGATCCGTGCTGGTCGTCGATGTCGGCGGCGGCTCAACCGAACTCTCCCATGTGAATGCCGGCGCCATCCGGGCTGGCGGCCTCGCCGGTATCCTCAGGGATGCGCCGATTCTCGACTGGACGAGCCTCAAGGTGGGGGTCGTCACCCTGTCTGAATCCGTCGACCTGAGCGACGAGGCGGCCGCCTGGCCGCTGATGCTGGACCGGGCGCGGGCGGCCGTAAAGAGCTGGCCAGCTGCCGGGCATGTTGCCCGCAGGCTCGCTGAAGATGACGGCTACCTGATCGGCACGTCCGGCACGGTGACCTGCCTGGCCGGCGTTCACCTGAAGCTCGACCGGTACCGCCGGGACAAGGTCGACGGCAGCTGGATGTCGCGCGAAGAGGGCCGCGCCACGATGGATCAGTTGCGCCATCTCGGCGTCGCAGGGCGCGCCAGGCTTCCGACAATTGGCGAAGAACGTGCGCCCCTGATGCTGGCGGGTTGCGCCATCATGGAGGCGGTCTGGGAAGTGTTCGATGCGCACAGACTGCGCGTCGCGGATCGCGGACTGCGTGAAGGCATCCTATTATCGATGATGCACGGTCAGCGGCCACAAAAGCGCCGCCGCCCGAAACGGCCAGGCGCCCGGCCAGCCCCTGTTGGAGACGGCAATGTCGGATGAAGAGAAGCGGCGCTGGAAAAAGCCGGCGACCGAAAAGACCGGGTCAGGGCGCAGCGTTACCGAGCGCAAGGTCATTGCCCGCAACGCCAGGTCTGAAAGCTCGAAGAAGTGGATCGAGCGGCAGTTGCAGGACCCCTACGTCCGCAAGGCCATGGACGCCGGCTATCGTTCGCGTGCGGCTTACAAGCTGCTCGAGATCGATGAGGAAGCTCACATCCTGAAACGCGGCCAGCGGGTCATTGACCTTGGCTGTGCGCCCGGCGGGTGGATTCAGGTCGCCCTGCTGAAAGGCGCCGCCGAAGTGGTCGGCATCGATCTTCTGCCCGTTCAGACGATTGATGGGGCGACGATCATCGAAGGCGATGTGAACGAGCCGGCGGATGTCGACAAGGTCCTGGCTGCGCTCTCGGGTCCGCCGGATCTTGTCCTGTCCGACATGGCGGCAAACACGACCGGCCACAAACAGACCGACCACCTGCGCACCGTCACGCTGGTCGAACTGGCCGTCGATTTTGCCATCGCGCATCTCGCGCCTGGCGGCTCATTCTGTTCGAAGGTTTTTCAGGGCGGCACGACGCAGGAGCTGCTTGTGACGCTCAAGGCTCACTTCAAGGCAGTGAAGCACATAAAGCCGCCGGCAAGCCGTTCGGGCAGCCCCGAAATCTATGTTGTCGCCAAAGGGTTCAGGGGCGGCAGACCAGCGAAGGGAGATATCTCGTGAAGTTTACAGGTGGCTGCTATTGCGGCGCGGTGCGTTATGAGGCCGACGGCGAACCGGTCATGAAGGCGCGGTGCCATTGCCGCGAGTGCCAGTATTTCACCGGCGGCGAAGGCAATGATTTCATGGCGATGCCGGTCGCCGGATTTCGCTTCACCAGGGGTGAGCCGAAATCCTACACCAGGCCTGACCTGAAAGGCGCCGCCACGCGCCAGTTCTGCGCCGACTGCGGCACACCGATCCTGACGAAATCGCCCGCCCTTCCGGTGGCAGTGATCCTGAAAGTCGGCTCGCTGGACGAACCCGGACTGTTCGGCGGACCGCAGATGATTTTCCAGACGGCCGACGCGCACCCCTTCCACCTCATGCCGGACGGTGTTGCGGCCTTTGCAAGGTTTCCCGGGTGAAGAGCGCCCTGTTCTGCCTGGCTGTCCTGGCCCTGCCCGCCTGCTCGCTGTTTCACCCGGCGGGGGAGGCGGCGACGGCGGCGCCGGAGGCCCCGCCCCCTGCTTATGAGCGGATTGTCTTTGCCGCCTCCGGGGCGACACCTGCTGAACGCGCAGCCTGCGAGGCTGCCGGCGGCGCAATCCGCCCCGGCGGCCGGCTGCAATGGGAAACCTGCGTCCAGCCCTTCGCGGACGCCGGCAAGGCCTGTTCGGGGGACACTGGCTGCGTCGGTAAGTGCCATTACGAAGGCGGGACCGGGCTTGCGCCGGGCGCCGCTGCGATGGGCACCTGCCAGCACAACGACGCAGGCTTTGGCTGCCATACGACAGTCGAGAACGGCAGGATCGCGCGGTCGCTCTGCGCGGACTAGTCCGCATGCCGGGTGGACAGTTTATGGACGGATGTAGGGGGCCAGACCGAGATGAAATTCCTGTTGCCGGTCGCTGCTGCGTTCGCCCTTGCGGGGTGCGCCTCGTTTTATCCGCCCGCTGCGCCTGAGCCGGAAGCCTCCGTCCCCGGCCCGGCCTATCAGCGCGTGGAAGTCGCGGACGAGGCCGCGACACCGGCCGAGCGCGCAGCCTGCGCAGCTGTGGGCGGCGAGATCAGCCGTCAGGGCCTGCTCGCCCGGGAACACTGCGTCCAGGCCTACCCGGATGCGGGAAAAGCTTGCCGCGGAGATGCAGACTGCGAAGGCACCTGCCGCGCTGATCGCGGCAATCAGGCAGCCGGGCCGGGTGAGCCGGCAACCGGCACATGCCAGGCTGTCGATGTGCCCTTCGGCTGCTACGCAATGATCGAAGACGGCAGGATGGGCTACACGCTCTGCGTCGACTGAGCTGCACTCAGGTCAGCAGATGCGCTTCGGCTTCGTCGCGGTGTTTCTTCAGGTAGCGCATGAACGGCGTGCCGCCCGTGCCGACATCAGGATCGTTGCCGGCGGCGGTTGAGGCCTGCCGGTTGATGTAGGTCGCCGCGTACTCGAGGTGGCGCGTGCGGAAGCGCGCAAGCTTGCGGATATTGTCGTTGTACAGTTCACGGATCACTGGATTGGCGAGCTTATCAACGACGGCGCGCAGCGTGCTCTGCGCACGCAGGTCTTCAATGTAGCGGCGGTGCCGGGGCGGCCTGTAGGCGTGCAGTTCATCCAGGAACGAGCGGAGCGGGTCGCCCGCATGGCTGATGCCGAGCAGCGCGTCCACCGCCGGCACGATCGAGGATTGTGAACCCGTCTGCCCCCGGAAGGCCTGCGGTTTGCCCGCCGTCGCGGCGACGCCCTCATAGACGAGGCCCTCGCCCAGTGCCGGATTGTCTTTCCAGCCATGGATCCACGGCCTCACGCGGTGAAAATACACATACGGATCGCAGCGCTCCGGCATCCGGTCGAAGATCGCGTTGACATCGTCCCAGACCGCGCTCATAGCGCCGAGTGCGCGTTCGATCTCTGCAGCGTTTTCGTCTTTCGCTGCGCCAACCAGCTTCGTTGCCTCGAGCAGCATCTCGCCGGCGCGCGCTTCGATGGCGACGTGCACGAGGATGAACCAGGCTTCGTCCATGCCGCCTTCGAAGTGCTGCAGCGTATGAATGTTCGAGAGGTCGATGGGCCCCTTCGCGTCGAACCGGCTCCAGTTCTCGAGCGTATAGCTGGAATAGGGCAGGAGGGGCGGCTGGCCGATGGCCTGCCCGATCTGCCAGATCGGAACCGCCAGGCAGGCAGGGAGTGCTTTCGGCGCGCCGGGCTCGCCCCAGACATAGGCCTGCACGAGGAAGCTGTAATGCAGCATGGCGATGCGCAGTTCTGCATCGCTGGCGCTGGCGCAGAAGGCTGCCGGGTCCAGCTTCGCAAGCGTCTCGAGGAAACTGCGCAGGTGGCCCGTCGGGATCAGCTCCGGCAGGCGCAAGGCCATCTCGCGGGCAGGCTGCAGTTCGGCGGGCAGGGTAACAGCGGCGGGCTCGAAGCCCGCCAGGAAGCCGCGTTCGGTGCTCAGTCCATAATCTGCCAGGTTCATCGAGGTTCCTCCCCGGGACATGATGGTTACAGATGCAACTGATCCTGTGTCTATCGGTTACGTCCCGCGGACTGTCAAAGCGGCTGCGCAGAAAGCCTGTGGAGCGGGGGCCGGGGAAGGGGCTTCACAAGCCTCTCCGGTTCCCTTACTAGGCCAAAAAGGGAGCTCCCCACATGATAATCCGACAAGCAATTACCTTCGACGACGTGCTCCTGCAGCCCGGCGCGAGCGAGGTCATGCCAGCCGAAGTCGACGTTTCGACCTTTCTGACCAGGGCCATCGCGCTCAACATCCCCCTGCTCTCGGCGGCCATGGATACGGTCACCGAGGCCCGGCTTGCCATTGCGATGGCGCAGGCCGGCGGGATCGGCGTCATTCACCGCAACCTGTCTGTCGAACAGCAGGCCGGCGAAGTCGCCATGGTCAAGAAATACGAAAGCGGCGTGGTGATGAACCCCGTCACCATCGCACCGACCGCCACGCTGGGCGAGTTGCGCGAGCTCAAGCAGCGCACGCGTTTCTCCGGCATTCCGGTGGTCGAGAAGAACGGCAAGGTCATCGGCATCGTCACCAACCGGGACACGCGCTTTGCCGAGGACGCGAACGAGAAAGTCGCGAGCCTGATGACGCGCGATATCGTCACCGTAAAGATCGACACGCCCATCGAGGAAGCCCGCCGCCTGCTCCACAAGCACCGGATCGAACGCCTTGTGATCGTTGACGAGAGCGGGCGCTGCATCGGCCTGCTGACCGTCAAGGACATGGACAAGGCCTCGCTGAACCCCTTCGCCGCGAAGGATCCTGCCGGCCGCCTGCGCGTCGCCGCCGCCTCCACGGTGGGCGACGCAGGCTTCGAGCGCACCGAGGCGCTGATCGCCGCCGGCGCCGATGTCGTTGTGATCGATACAGCGCATGGTCACTCAAAGGCCGTCGCGGACGCTGTCCTGCGCGCCAAGAAAATCTCCAACGCCGTGCAGATCATCGCAGGCAATGTCGCGACGGCGGAAGCCACCAGGGCCCTGATCGATGCCGGCGCTGATGCAGTGAAGGTCGGCATTGGCCCGGGCTCGATCTGCACCACGCGTATCGTCGCCGGTGTAGGTGTGCCGCAGCTCACCGCGATTGAAGACTGCGCCAACGCCGCTGCCGCGTCCGGTGTCCCGATCATCGCCGATGGCGGCATCAAGTTCTCGGGCGACTTCGCCAAGGCGCTCGCCGCCGGGGCGTCCACCGCCATGATGGGTTCGATGTTCGCGGGCACGGAAGAGAGCCCGGGCGAAGTGTTCCTCTACCAGGGCCGCTCGTACAAGGCTTATCGCGGCATGGGCTCACTCGGCGCCATGGCACGCGGATCGGCGGATCGCTATTTCCAGAAGGACGCCGCAGCGGACAAGCTCGTGCCGGAAGGCATCGAGGGGCAGGTCCCTTACAAGGGCGCGCTGGGCCCGATCATCCACCAGATGGTCGGCGGCCTGCGCGCCGCCATGGGCTATGTCGGCGCCAGGACGGTCGCAGAGCTGCACGCCAAGGCGCAGTTCGTGCAGATCACGGGGGCAGGGCTCCAGGAGAGCCATGTCCACGACGTGATGATGACCCGCGAGTCGCCGAACTATTCGCTGCCGAGGGGCTGACGCGGCTCGCGCCACATCGCCTCCAGCGGCGGCCCGCCGGGTCCTGGCTCGAAAAGCTTCAGGCGCTCGAAGCCGTGGCTGATATAGAATCCGGTGTTCGCCGGGTTCGAGTTTTCGAGGTAGCAGGGCAGGCAGGCCCGGTCGGCCGCCTCCAGCACCGGCCGGATCAGCTTCTTCCCGAGGCCCTGCCCCCTCGCCGCCTTGCGTGTGCCGATGGTGAAGAGATACATATGCGGCGCCGCCGGGTGCTCACGCGCCATCGCTTCGCCGGCGCCGAGCCCGCGCTTCGCGGCGCCCTTTTCGCCTTTCGTCATCAGTGACCAGACCAGACGCATCGTCTGCAGGGTGCTCAGCTCGCGGCTTTGTGCCGAGTGCGCCCACATAGCGGCGCCGGTGTCGCCGTGGATGTGGCACAGGCCGCGCGGCAGGTAGATGCTGCGGGCGAGTTCGCCAAACACCGGCGGCATGGTTTGCGTATTGCCGAAAATCCAGAGGTTCACGGGGTCCTGTGCAAAGGCCTCACCGGTGATGCTGCCGAGCTGTTTCCAGTCGCGGGCGGTGGCCCGGCGCAGGCCTTCGGGAAGCTGGATGTCCATGAATGTGTCCTTACGCAGCCGGCAGCGCGAAGCCTTCAAGCAGCACGATATCCGCCGTGGAGGCCGCGAAACGGTGCTGCACGATATCCTGGTAGGCGGGCGATGTGTACCACGCCTTCATCGCAGCCTTTGAGGGAAATTCCAGCAGCACGGTGCGCGTGCAGCGCCATTCGCCCTCTATGACTTCAGGCGCCTCTTCGACGGCCAGCAGCTTGCCTGCGAACGGCGCAAACGCAGCCATGAACCCATTGCTGTAACTGGCATAGGTCCCGGGGTCGGTGATGGTCAGTCTGGCGACGACATAGGCGGTCATGGTGGAGGCCTCTCCGGGGACCGCGTCACTGTAAGATCCGGAGTATTGCGGTGTCTAACGGTTTCATTGCCGGACCGGCGCGGGTATGGCGTGCAGGACACTGAGTTGAGAGGACGCATCATGCGCACAGGCGGCAGGATCAGCGCGGCCATTGAGGTCCTGCGCGACGTGCTGGAGCGTCACCAGCCGCTCAAGATCGCCCTGCGCGACTGGGGCAAGCGCGCCCGCTACGCCGGCTCGAAGGACCGTGCATGGGTGTCTGGCCTGGTGCTGGACGCGCTGCGCAGGCGCAATTCCATCGCCCACCACATGGGCCACAACGACCCGCGGGCGCTGATCCTCGGCGCGCTGCGCATCGCCTGGGAATGGAATGCGCGCGACATTGAGGAAGCCTGCTATGACGACCACGGGCCCACGCCGTTGACCAATGACGAGCGCAGCCGGCTGATCCTGGCGCCCGACCCGTCTGCTGCGCCGCATGTTCAGGGCGACTACCCGGACTGGATGACGGCGCACATGCAGCGCGTCTTCGGCCCTGAAGCCGTGATCGAAGCGCAGATGATGGCGGTACGGGCGGACGTGGACCTGCGGGTCAACACGCTGAAGTCTGACGCTGAGAAAGCGGCGCTGCCACTGAAGTCCGTAAAGGCTGAGCCGTCGCGCCTTTTGAAGAACGCTTACCATATCCCGGCACGCGACCCGGCCGAGCGCGAAGACAGTATCGAAGGCATCCCCGCCTTTTCCAGAGGCTGGGTCGAGGTGCAGGACGCCGGCAGCCAGATCGCAGCGGCCGCCGCCAACGCGCAACCGGGCGAACAGGTCATGGACTATTGCGCGGGCGGCGGCGGCAAGACGCTCGCGCTCGCCGCGCAGATGCAGGGCCAGGGCCAGATCCACGCCTACGACATCGACGGCAAGCGCCTCTCCGCGCTGGTGCCGCGCCTGAAGCGCTCCGGCGCCCACAATGTGCAGCTGGTGCACCCTGGCGAAGGCAACGCGCTGGAGCCGCTCGTCGGGCAGATGGACCTCGTGTTCGTCGACGCGCCGTGCACGGGCACGGGCACCTGGCGCCGGCGGCCGGATTCCAAGTGGCGCGTGAAGCCCGCCCAGCTCCAGAAACGCATGCAGGACCAGCGGGAGATCCTGCTGGCTGCCTCGACCTACGTGAAGCCGGGCGGCAGGCTGCTCTATGCGACGTGCAGCTTCCTTATGGAGGAAGACGAGGACCGGGTCGCCGAGTTCCTCGCCGGCGCGCCGCACTTTGCGGAACGCGACGCCGCTGAGGCGGCCATCGCCTCCGGCGCCCTGACGCCGCACGGAGCAGACATCGTGCGCAGGTACCGCGGTCCGGCGGGGAGTGTGCGCCTGACGCCGCGCCGCGCGGGTACGGACGGCTTCTTCTTCGCGCTGCTGGAACGGCGCGCCTAGTGCCCGTTCTGGGTCTCGTCCTGGGTCTCGGCGGCGAGACGGATTGAACCGAGCAGGCGTGCGACCTGGCCGCGCTCCTCAGGTGTAAGTTCCGGCCGCCACACGTCGAACAACAACACGACGCGTGTCTCGCTGGCTTCGTTCCTCGCTTCATGCTCGAAGCTGTCGTCGAAGACCACGAGTTCGCCGCACCGCCAGTCGTGCCGCCTTGCCCCGACGCGCAGCCAGGCGGGGCCCGGCACCAGCAGCGGAAGGTGGCAGATCAGGCGCGTGTTGATCAGCCCGTGGTGCGGCGGAATATGCGCTCCGGGTTTCAGCATCGAGAACAGCACGGACGGCGCCTGGCCTTCGAGGAAATCCAGCGGCAGTTTTTCAATTGCCGCGGCTGTTACAGGGCAAAGGGCGCAATTGTGATCAACCCGCTGGCCGTCCTTCCAGAGGTAGAATGCGCTCCAGTCCGTGCTTCCCACAAGCCGGTGCGTTGGCTGTTGCGGCGCGTCTGCGGTGTTCTCGAGGTAGGGCGCGAACGTCCCCTCGACCTGCATGACGGCCAGCAACTCCGCCCGGATGGCGGGGGTCTGCGCCTCCAGCTCTGCGGCCCAGGGGAAAGTTTCCCGCGGATAGAAGGGCTGCTGGGGAAGCCCGGGGAAGTAGTATTTCAGCGGCTGCTGCAGATAGATGGGCGTCCGGCCGGTCAGGATATCAACGGACTCGCTGAACCGCTCGGACCGTTCGGCGAGCGGCACGACCGTGTCGATGAACTGCGCATACTCAGCCGCTAAACCGCCGAGGCGTTCCTGCGCGCGGGCGAGGGCCTGCCTGAAGGGCTGCAGGGCCGGCGGCGGCGCCTGGCGCGCCGCCGTGAGCGCAGACCTGTAAACCTGTCCGGCCCCGGCGCGGTTGTCGGAAGCGAAAAGGACGTCCCCGAGCAGCAACAGGGCGCCCAGGTCGCGCGGATCAGCGGCGAGCAGGCCGCGCAGGATCGCCTCCGCCTCGTCCAGTTTTCCGGCGCGGGCCGCGTCGAACGCGAGGCGTTTCCGGTCTGTGATTGTTTCGGGTGACATCATCACTTGAGCAAATCTGCACTCGGCCGGATGGTCAAGGTGCTAAGATGTGGACGAATCCTGCGCGCCGGGCTAAGGCGCCGCATGACCGAGACACGCCACCAACGCGCCCTGATCGTCGACTTCGGCAGCCAGGTAACGCAGCTGATAGCCCGGCGCCTGCGCGAGAGCAGCGTCTATTGCGAAATCCATCCTTTCAACAAGGTCGATGCGGCCTTCCTGGAGGCCTACGGGCCGCAGGCGATCATCCTGTCGGGCGGGCCCTCCAGCGTCTATTGGGACGATGCGCCGATGGCCGACAAGGCCATCTTCGAGGCTGGTATTCCTGTGCTCGGCATCTGCTACGGCCAGCAGGTGATGATGCACCAGCTGGGCGGGCGCATCGAAGGTGGCACCAGCCGCGAGTTCGGGCGTGCCTTCATTGAGCGCGTGAAAGCCGACCCGTTCCTCGAAGGCCTCTTCGAAGGCGAAGAAGAACAGGTCTGGATGAGCCACGGAGACCATGTCGCCGAAATGGCGCCGGGCTTCACCGTCATCGCGAAATCACCGGGCGCGCCCTATGCGGTGATCGCGGATACGTCGCGCGGCTTCTACGGCACGCAGTTTCATCCGGAAGTCGTGCACACGGCGCACGGAGCAAGGCTGCTGCGTAATTTCATTCACGGTGTCGCAGGCTTCACAGGCGACTGGACGATGGCGGCCTACAAGGCTGAAGCGATCGGCAGGATCCGCGCGCAGGTCGGCAAGGGCCGGGTGATCTGCGGGCTCTCGGGCGGTGTTGATTCCTCGGTTGCCGCTGTGCTGATCCACGAAGCGATCGGCGACCAGCTGACCTGCGTATACGTCGATCACGGCCTCATGCGCGCCGGCGAAAGCGAACAGGTCGTCGGTCTGTTCCGCGAACACTACAATATCGCGCTGGTGCACGTGGATGCGTCCGAACTCTTCCTGGGCAGGCTGGCGGGTGTTTCTGACCCTGAACAGAAGCGGAAAATCATCGGCGGTCTCTTCATCGACGTATTCGACGAAGAGGCAAAGAAGACCGGCGGCGCGGATTTCCTTGCGCAGGGCACGCTTTACCCGGACGTGATCGAAAGCGTGTCGGTCAGCGGCGGACCGAGCATGACGATCAAGAGCCACCACAATGTCGGCGGCCTTCCTGCGCGCATGAAGATGCAGCTGGTCGAACCGCTGCGCGAACTGTTCAAGGACGAGGTGCGCGCGCTCGGCCGTGAGCTGGGGCTGCCGGAAGCCTTTGTCGGGCGCCATCCGTTCCCGGGGCCGGGCCTTGCGATCCGGATTCCGGGCGCCATCACCCGCGAGAAAGCCGATACGCTGCGCAAGGCTGATGCGGTCTATATCGACGAGATCAGGAAGGCGGGGCTCTACAACGAGATCTGGCAGGCCTTCAGCGTGCTGCTCCCGGTAAACACCGTAGGCGTCATGGGCGATGTGCGAACCTATGAAGCTGTGGTTGCCCTGCGCGCCGTGACCAGTGTCGATGGGATGACCGCCGACTATTATCCGTTCGAGCACGCCTTCCTCGGCAGGGTCGCAACCCGCATCATCAACGAAGTGAAGGGGGTAAACCGCGTCGTTTATGACATCACGTCCAAACCACCCGGCACGATTGAGTGGGAATGATTCCGCGTCTCTCGCGGACTATCGCGAACGATCAATAAATCCAACAAATACACCGAGCGGGACGCGGCGCACGCGCTCGGCAAACGGCGCTATGATCACTTTGTGCAGCAGGTAGCTAATCGTATGGCCAAACTGGAAAGGCGCTGACCAGTTGGTGCCAGCAGCGGGTACGACTTGGCCTTCAACGGACACGATTTCGATACGTCCGAGGAGCGACGAAAAAATGGGCAGTCCGCTACATGCCCGGTTTCGCGCGCAGAAATTGACAGAGCGATGTGTCTACTGGTCTGTGAGGCGGTCAACGGCCGCAAATTGGCTGAGCGTGTAGAGAAACGCTAGATTCACTTATAAAGGCCTTTCATTCACGCAAGGATAAGCGGGCTATTAAGCCAATCAGTCGTTCACCTCTCGTGTAGGCCCTGACCAAGTTTTGATCGCCGCTTGTCGTATAGAGCCAAGTTAGCCGGCCAAGCGCGTCAACCGTTGTTTCACTTCTTTCGAAGGAAGGCGGCATCGCGGGTGAGCGAAAAGCTGAGTCAGGCCGCTATGTAACCGGTCGAATTGCACAAAGGCACCATCAGCCAACTGATCGAAGACCCATAGTACCCCGTGCATAGTGATCTGTTCGGCAGCTGCCAGCTCCCGCAGGATGCCGTCACCGGTCAGCAATGTCCACGTTCGAGATTCCGCAAGGACGAAGGCAAAGGAATCGGGGACAGAAAGCTTCTGATATTCGCGATTGACGCTAGTTGCTCGCCGCAGTTCGGAGGCAGTGAGCTCCTCTACGCGAAGCCCTAGCGCCGTGAGCTTGTCGCCAAGGTCCCCCTCAAGTTCGCGACTGTAGAGCAGATCAGGCACAGCGAAATCGAACGGAAGCAAGAACATCTCATCGAGAAGGTCCGCCCGTTCGAGGTCGATGATGACCGAAGTATCAGAGACCAGGACTGTCACCGATCAGGCTGCCACCTGGTCAAGTCGTTGGTCGAGCTCACGTACAGAAATGCCGAGCAGCTCAGCGGCCCGCGATTCTCCGATCACGCCCTCGGCCAGGGCGCGATAGCATAGCCGCTCGAAGCGCCGTGGCTCTTCCAGTTCCGGCGACATGCTCTCCGGCTCTTCAAAGGGTGCCGTACGCCACCCTCGCTCAGCGAAAACCTTGAAGAGTCGCGCGCAAGAGCCTTGGTTGATGATACCCAGATCCTTGCAGCGATAGGCCAGAGCCTGGATGCTGACACCAAACAATCTCTTGAGCGCGACCAGCTCGCCGATGCTTATCGAGGAGCGATGAGCGCCTATTTCGGCACGTAACACGTCGGCTGGCATAAGGAATGCGCCGGCGAAACGATGCGCGGCCTTTTCCTCATCCACGCCGCCCGCAGGGGCAATGACCATATGGCCAAGCTCATGTGCGAGGTTGAAGCGCTTGCGCTCTGACCAGGAGCTTCGCTTAATAACGATGACACGCGCGGCATCGTTACCCTTGCGCCGTACTTTGGCAGCAAGTCCGTCCACATCGTCGAGATCGAGTGACAGTACCTTGATGCCGCGTTCCTCAAGCAATTCGGCAAGATGCGGGATCGGATCATTGCCGAGCCCCCAGTCGTCTCGCACGGATCGGGCAGCATCCTCGGCATCGCGAATATCGGCCACCGGGTGCGGAGCGCTTCGTGGTTGCTCCCATTCGACACTCCTCATCTGGAGCATGTCCTCGACCGCGAGATAGCGCTCCAACATGTGGATGGCTCGCGCCTCGAGCATTGCTTCCTCGCGGGATGACGTGCCGACCTTTTTGCGAAAGTCCACGCCCTCCAGCGATAGCTCGTCTTCGCTCAAAAGATATTCTTCCGAAACCGCCAATGCCCGGGCGAGCGCGATCAGAACGCGAGAACTCGGCATATCCTCGTTGCGCTCATATTTGCCGATAGCTTGAGCGGATACGACACCGTCCATCGTACCGGCTAGCGCACGCAGCGAGAGGCCGGACGCCGACCTCGCAACCTTGAGCTTGTTCCCAATCATGATGGTCTCCTTCATCGACCTTCGCAGGCCGGTTTCCATAAGTGCATTATGTGGTGCATTTTGTAAACTACAAACTCTTGAAATTGGGTAAATCGACCCCAAATGACCGTCCCTGCAGAAATATTGCGGATTTTTGTAAACCGAGGCCTGCACGAGGAGCCGGCCTTTGTCCGGTTTATGCTGCCGAACCGGAAAGGGGTGGGCGATGGCTTTGAGTAACACACAGCTGCGATTTTATGACAGCAACGTCCTGCGCCTGCCGGCGGACAAGCGCAAAGAGTATCACGCGCAGGTCGACCGTCTGATCGCTGAGCTTTGCAAGAGCGTTCGCGACGAGACCGAAGTTAAGATCACCAAGGTGGTGAAGGCGGGCTCGTTCGCCAAGTTCACCATCCTGCGCCGGACGGCGTCGGACCCGGTGGATGTCGATGTTGTATTCTACATTTCCGGCCGTGATGCGACCAAGGAAACAGAGCCTGCGTCTGGTCGCTCGCATAGCGCCAGGCCGCCCGGGCGGAGAACCTGTCACCTTCATAGTATAGCGTCGCGCTCGTGATAGGCTCCGACAGTCCTTCCGGATTGACGGTCCGCAACACACTGCCATCGCGGTCCAGAATATCGAAGTCCCCTGAATTGAACGTGAGGTTCGCAGAGAAACCCAGAGTGGCGAGCGGACCCGGCAGGAAGTCCAGCCGGTCCTTGATCAGGCCGATCTCCAGACCGGTGATCGTCGCCTCACCGCCATTGTCAGGTTGGCGAACGAAGACCGCACGGTCATTTCCGGGCGTTTCCAGCTCACCGAAGAAAGCCTGCTCGGTGGTGAGGGTCTCGAGAGTAAAAATCTCGTCTTCGATCGACTTGTTGAAAACGGCCACCGAGATCAGGCTGTTGGTCTGCCTCCCGCAAAGTGGTCCAGTATTTGAGTTAGTCCCGGCTCCCGTGTGCCTCCAAACAGCAACTCGCCTGATGCCAATCGTCACCCCGGCGTTCTCTCCGAACAGGGCTATGCTTTTTAAGCGAGGGACAGCAGTTCGAGTGCCTGCCGAAGATAACGGGGCTTTATTGCCGCAGATGGCGGTGTTCAGCCGATCAGCGGGTCGAGCGCCTGCCTGGAGGCGGCCTTGGCGGCCTGGCTGTCTACGCCGAGCAGGCGCAGCTGCATTTCCACCGTTCGTGGGCCCGCATCGGCGGCGGACGTGCCCGACAGGCAGGATAAAAGCGCTGACAGGACGAGCCCGCCGACGCAGTCGATCAGGAAGTCATCAACAGGCTCAGTGAAAACGCCTTGCCTGACGCCCCTCGCGATATCCTGGCGCATATAAACGCCGACCTGGTAGCGAAGGTCTGGCAAGGCCTGACACGCCTTGAGAAACGCCCAGCCAAGAGGCGGTTGTTCGCTGGAGATCTGAAGGAAGCGACGCGTTGCGCAGACGATGCGCTGGATCGCGCAGTCGACATCACGCATGTCCTCGTCAAGCTGGCGTGCGATTTCGGCCGCCAAAGCCAGAGACACAACGGACGCCATCTCGTCTTTGTCGCGGAAATGAACGTAGAAAGTGCCATTCGCAACGCCAGCAGCCCGTGCGATTTCGTTCACGGATGCCGCTTCGATGCCGTGGCGCGCGAACACAGCAATGGCGGCGTCCATAAGCTGCGCGCGCGTTCTTGCGCTCTTTCCCAGGCTCGCCACTTCCGGCGCAAACAGTCTGAACGGTTGCAAGGCAGTCTCCTCATCGACGGGAAGACCCTACCGGAATTCGAGTGTTGTGAACAGTATCCCAAAATTGGGCATTGACTCAATAATGAGAGTTATCCCAATTAAATTTGCGAAGGCCTCCCTCGGGTACGATTCATTTCGCACAGACCCAGAGGCCGGCAACCTGACGCGTGTCGCGCGATCAAGGAGCGTGTGCCGAACCGAAGATGTCGGCTTAGCGACGGGTTCGAGCAGGGAGGAAGGAGACTTAACATGAGCCAGATACCGATCATCAAGGTCCGGGACGTTGCGTTCCCGCGCCTCCAGGCCCCCGATCTCGACAGGATGGAATCCTTCCTGATTGATTTCGGCATGGTGCGCGCGCATCGCACCGAAGATGCGCTTTACATGCGGGGTTTGGGGCCAGCGCCTGTCGTCCATGTTACCCATCTTGGCGAGCCGGGATTTCGCGGGTTTGCCTTTGTCGCGGCTTCCCGGGATGACCTCGAGAAGATCGCCGGGAGCGAAGGGTTCTCGCCCATTGAGCCCCTTGAGTCGCCCGGCGGCGGCTTGCGGACAGTGACGACCGATCCGATCGGGCTGAAGGTCGAAGTTGTGTTCGGCCAGGAACCGGCCCAGCCGCTCGACACCGCCAACCCGCGCGCGCTCAACATGGGCACGCGCTTCGAGCGGTTCGGCGCGCCGCAGCGCATCCCCAGGGGGCCCAGCCGGGTCAAGCGTTTCGGGCACCTGCAGCTTAACGCGCCGGATCCTCAGGCAATGTTCAACTGGTACAATGCCCGCTTCGGGCTGATCGTCTCGGATGCTGTGGAGCTCGCGCCCGGCATGCCGGTGGCGATCTTCAACCGCTGCGATCGCGGGGACGAGCCGGCTGATCACCATACGATCCTGTTCTCCAGCGACATGGCGAGCGGCGGCGTGCCGGGCCTCAATCATGTTTCCTGGGAGGTCTGCGATATCGACGATGTGTTCGCGGGACATGAGCATCTGAGCGCAAAGAAGCGTTCGCCGGAATGGGGCATTGGCCGGCACCTCCTGGGCAGCCAGGTGTTCGACTATTGGAACGATCCCTGGGGACAGATCCACGAGCACTGGACCGATGGCGACCAGTTCGACGCCAGCATCGCCCCGGGCCGTCTCGGGATCGACCAGGGCACAGCCAGCCAATGGGGCCCGGACATGCCCTCAAGCTATGTCCGCACGAGCGCCAGGGTGGTATCATGACCCCGGTCGACATTCCTGTCCTGATCGCCGGGGGTGGCCCGGTCGGGCTGCTTGGCGCCCATCTGTGTGAGCGGCAGGGGCTGGGCGCGCTGGTTGCCGAACGCTATGCAGGCCGGATGGGCGCGCCCAAGGCGCATGCGCTGAACGCCCGCTCGCTGGAAATCTGTCATGCCGCCGGCCTGCCGATGGACGAGATCCACAAGGTGATGACGCCCCCGGCCGAGGGCGCACATGTCCGCTTCATGACGAACCTGTCGGGCCATGAGATCGGCAGCCTGCCTTATGAGCGCCAGGACGAAGCGGTCAGGTCCTTCACGCCCTGGCCGCTGATCAATATCGAGCAACCGAAATTCGAGCACATTCTCGAGACATCGCTGGGCGGTGCCCGGCATGTTCGCCTGCAGCGGGAACTTGAATGGCTGGGCTGCGACATGCTGGCGGACAGCGTGGTCTCACACCTGCGCGATCATGCTTCGGGCACGGATGTTACACTCCGCAGCCGGTACCTGATTGCGGCCGATGGTGCCGCGAGCCGGGTGCGCGAAGCAGCCGGCATCAAGATGCTGGGGCCGGATGCGCTCGCGCACAATATCACGATCCATTTCGAAGCCGATCTGCGCCCGGTCATCGCCGAGAGGCCGGCCATCCTTTATTTCCTGTTCGGCATGGGCACGGGCAGCGTCCTGATTGCCTACGACATCGCGCGGACCTGGGTGCTGATGCATGCCTACAATCCGGCGACCCAGTCGCCCGGCGATTTCGACCCGGCACGGTGCGAGGCCATCGTGCGCGAGGCCATCGGTGCCGATGTGCCTTTTACCATCAAGGGAACGAGCCCCTGGATCATGACGGCGCAGGTCGCCGGGCAGTACCGGTCCGGCAATCTCTTCCTGACCGGGGACGCGGCGCATCGCTTCCCGCCGTCCGGCGGGCTTGGTCTTAATACAGGCCTCGCCGATATCGAGAACCTTGTCTGGAAGATTGCGGCTGTCGAACGGGGCGAGGCGCGTGCAGCCCTGCTCGACACCTATGAGGCCGAGCGTCGCCAGGTCGCGCAGACCAATACCAGCCAGAGCGTTGCCAATGCGATGCGCTTGCGCGTGCTGCTCCAGGCGCTCGGCCAGGATATCGGCCGTGATCTCGATGCCGTTGCGCTTGCCGAGAAGCTGGCCGACCCTGCGAAACGCGCAGAAATTGATGCCGCCGTGGCGCACCAGAAGGACCATTTCGACAGCCTGCGGCTGCAACTTGGCTATATCTATGGCGAGCATCGCAGCATCGACGACCATCTCCCGATCAGTGAGTACCATCCGCGCGTCGTCCCCGGCGCCTACCTGCCTCATTGCGCGCTTGTCGGTGATGGATCGATCCTTGATCTTGTTTCGGGTTCCGGGCTGACGCTGATTACAGGACCGGCTGCCGATGTCGGTATGCTGCAGTCCGATCGCTCGGGCGTGCCCGTCAAGCGCGTGACCGAAGGCCGGGACTTTACACCCGCTGAAGGCGGCTGGGCCGACCGGATGGGGCTTTCGCCCGCGGGGGCCATTCTGGTCAGGCCCGACCGGCATATCCTGCAGGTTGCACCGACCCTGGATGAAGCCGCCCGCGGGGCAATGGGCGCGGCGATCGAAGCCTTGCTTGGCCACACGGGCATCACATCAACAGGAGCTGCCTGATGGACCTCGGTTTGAACGGACGCAAGGCGCTCGTCTGCGCGTCTTCTAAAGGACTTGGCTATGCCTGCGCGCTTGCGCTCTCTCGTGAGGGCGCGCTGGTAACCGTCAATGGCCGCAATGCCGATGCGCTGGAGGCGGCGCGCGCCGCAATCGAGGCCGAGACGGGCCATCGCGTTGCTGCGGTGACTGCGGATCTGAACACGCGCGAGGGACGCGCCGAGCTGCTTGCCGCCTGTCCGGACGCCGACATCCTCGTCAACAATAATGGCGGGCCGCCTCCGGGACGGTTCGAGGCCTGGGATGAAGCGGCCTGGCTGGCGGCGATCGAGGCCAACATGCTGCCGGCCCTCATGCTGATCCGCGGGCTCCTGCCGGGCATGCAGGCCCGCAAGTTCGGCCGGATCATCAACATCACCAGCGCCATGGTAAAATCACCGCGCGCCCCGATGGGCCTGTCGACGGCCGCCCGCACCGGACTGACCGCCGCCTGCAAGGCGCTCGTGCCGGAAGTCGCCGCCGACAATGTCACCCTCAACTTCATGCTGCCGGAGCGTTTCGATACCGACAGGCAGATCGGCATGGCGCGCCTGGCGGCCCAGTTCAAGGGCATCACTTATGAAGAGGCGCGGGAGGAGATTGCGCAGTCCATCGCGGCGAAGCGCTTCGGGCAACCCGCAGAATTCGGCGCCACCTGCGCCTTTCTCTGCAGTGAGCATGCCGGGTTCATTTCGGGCCAGAACATCCAGCTGGATGGCGGTTCCTATGCGGGGCTGTTCTAGGTCGATGACAAGTGTCTCCAATAATCCGCATCCGACCGGTTTGTTTGCGATCCTGCTGACCAGCCTGATGCTGATCGCTTCCTGTTCGTCGCGCGCGGGTCTCCCGGAGCTTGCGCCCGCCGCTGGTGAGCAGCCGCTCTATCCGAACATCGTGATCATCATGGCCGACGATCTCGGCTGGAATGATGTTGGCTTCAATGGCAGCGAAATCCGCACGCCCAATCTCGACAGGCTTGCAGCCGAAGGCGTTGTGCTCAACCGCTTCTACGCGCAGCCGACCTGCAGCCCGACCCGTGCCGCTCTGATGACAGGCCAGTCACCGCTACGCCTCGGCGTGCTGGCCCCCATGTCCAAGAACATGCAGAACGGTCTGCCCTTGAGTGAGCGGATCCTGCCGCAATACCTGCAGGACGCGGGATATCAGACCGCACTGCTCGGAAAGTGGCACCTTGGGGGAAACCGGAGACCGTACCATCCCAACAATCGGGGCTTTGATTATGTCTACGGGAACCTGCACGGCGGTATCGGCTATTGGGACCATGTGCATGGCGGGGGGTATGACCTGCAGCGCAATGGGAAGACTGTCCGCGAAGAGGGCTATGTCACCGATCTCATCGCTGAAGAGGCGGTGCGCGTCATCGCCGAGCGTGACATCGCCCGTCCGCTCTTCCTGATGGCGTCGTTCAACGCCCCCCACCTGCCGAATGAAGCGCCGGAGGCCGCCATTTCCAGCTATAGCGACATTCCCGATCCACGGCGCCGCGTGCATGCGGCCATGGTCAGCCAATTCGATGCGGCGGTCGGTGAGATCGTGACAGCGCTGGAAGCCGAAGGTCTGATTGACAACACGATCATCTGGTTCCTCAGCGACAATGGCGGGCTGATCCCGGCCCCCGCGCCGCCCGCCAACCTGTCCCCAGAGCAGGTCGTCGCACAGCTCGAGCAACGATTTGGTATTCGCATGACACCGCGTTTCCTCGAATTCATTCAGGTCAACTCGACCGGGGGCGGATCGGACAATTCGCCCTTCCGGGGTGGCAAGGGCTCGGTCTTCGAAGGCGGGGTCCGGGTGCCTTCACTTGTCTACTGGCGCGGCGTGTTGGAGGCCGGCCGGAACGAGGCGTTCGTGAGCGTGCAGGATTTACTGCCGACCCTGATTGATGCAGCCGGGATACCCCATGAGGCTGGCCCGCTGGACGGGCGCAGCGCCTGGCCTGTCATTTCGTCGGCTGGGGCAGGGGCGGTCGAAGCGCCTGGCTATGCCGTCCAGACCCATCAGGCACAGGATATCGCCTATTATCGCTATCCCTGGAAACTGGTCCTGATCGCTAACACGCCGGTCCGACTGTTCAATCTGGCCGACGATCCGCAGGAACAGAATGATCTTGCCGGCGCGTATCCGGAGCAGGTGGCCGCGCTTTCCGCAGAACTTGCGGCTCTCCCGCGCGGCGCTGACATCGCTCTGCCGCTGCAGGACGTGGTCGATGATCCGGACTTTTTTGGCGGAGAGGAAGACCGCGAACCCTGGGCCGAACAGATCCGGGACTAAGGCAGGCTGCCTGGTCGCGCTTCACCAACACAGAAAAGGAAACCCTGATGCATCTCCTGACCTTCCTGCGGCATGACAAAGCCGAGCCGGGCGTCCTCGTTGATGACGGCCAGATCGTCTCCCTGTCCGGCATCGCTGCGGACATGATCGCGCTGATCGGCAATTGGGAGGCGCTGGCTGACAATGTTGGCGCCCTGGCGCAGCAAGGCGAGCGGATCGCGCTCGACAGCGTCCGTCTTCTTGCACCCGTTCCGCGCCCCGGCAAGATCTTTGCCATCGGACTCAACTATGCCGACCATGTCGAGGAGGCCGGCATGGAGACGCCGCCCCACCAGATCTGGTTCACCAAGGCGGCGACCGCTGTGAATGGCCCGTTCGACCCGATCGAGATCCCGCGCGGTTCCTTCACTACGGATTACGAGGTCGAGATGGTCGCCGTCATCGGCAAGGGCGGACGCCACATTTCGGTCGAAGACGCCCCATCTCGCATCTTCGGATATTGCATCGGCAATGATGTCAGCGAACGCATGTGGCAACTGCGGACGCCGCAATATTCGCTCGGCAAGTCTTTCGATACGCATGCCCCCTTCGGCCCCTGGATCACGACAAGCCAGGCAGCGGGTGACGTCCATGCGCTGGGCATCCGGTGCAGCGTCAATGGCGATGTGCGTCAGTCCTCTAACACACGTCATCTCATCTTCAATGTCTGGCAACAGGTGGCCGAACTCTCACAAGCCATGACCCTCGAGCCCGGAGACGTCATCTTTACAGGCACGCCCGGCGGTGTAGGCGGGGCGATGAAACCGCCGCAATTCCTCAAGCCGGGTGATGTGGTGCGTTGCGAAATCGATGGCCTCGGGTCGATCGAAGCGACATGCAGGCCGGAATGAACGCGGCGGCGTTGCGGCGGCGCGAGGGGGCGGGTTATCGCAACCTCGTTCTCGTCCTCCTGACCGCTGTCACGGTGATGAACTTCGTCGACCGGCAGCTGATCGGCATCCTGTCACCTGCTTTTAAGGCAGACCCGCAATTCCCGGATACACAGCTCGAGACTTGCAGCACATTGCCATCCACTTTCGTCTGATCCGGAGTGCTATCGAATGACGACAATCCTGCCACCCAAATTGTTCACGACCGTCCATGGCCGACGTCTCGCACATATGGAAATGGGCAGCGGAAATCCCATAGTACTGCTGCATGGTAATCCGACATCGAGCTATCTCTGGCGGGATGTGATGCCGCCACTGGCGAGCCTCGGCCGTGTGATTGCGCCCGATCTTATCGGTCATGGCGCATCCGAGAAACTCCCGGCCAGCGACGGGCCAGGGCGCTACACTCTGGAGGGAACCTATGACCTGTTGGCGGCGCAGCTTGACGCCCTGATCGGCAATCAAAGCGTGACGCTGGTGATCCATGATTGGGGCAGCGCACTTGGATTTCACTGGGCGCGGCTGCACCCCCAGCAAGTGCGTGCCATCGCTTACATGGAAGCGATCGTCATGCCGCTTCCGTCCTGGAATGACTGGCCGGAAGGTGCGCGGGGTATCTTTCAGGGTTTCCGCTCGCCCAAGGGCGAAGGCCTCATCCTCAAACGTAACATGTTCATCGAAGCCGTGCTGCCGAATTCGATCATTCGCACAATGTCAGACGAGGAAATGGAAGCCTATCGCGCGCCATTTGCACAGGAAGAGGACCGCCAGCCCATGCTCAACTGGCCGCGGCAGATCCCGATTGCCGGAGAGCCGGCGAACATTGTGGCGCTGGTCCAGCAGTATGCGGACTGGATGGCGCAAAGCCCGATCCCCAAGCTCTTCATCAATGCCGACCCCGGTTCGATCCTTGTCGGCGCCCAGCGCGAGTTCTGCCGCTCCTGGCCAAACCAGCAGGAAGTGACGGTGCCCGGCTTACATTTCATACAGGAAGACTCAGGCGAAGCCATTGGAGAAGCGGTGGCAGCCTGGCTCACAAGACTCAACTGACCGGTATGGTAATCTGACGGCAGAGCAGGGATTGTACACTAAGAGGGAGAAGCACGAGTGAAACACGAATTGCAGGTGGAAATCCTAAAGGAGCTGATGCAGCAGCTTGATGAGGGCAGGAATATTGATGCCGGCGTTCAGTACCGCATGCCGACAGCGCCCTATGTCTGCCGCGAACAGGCCGACAGGGAATGGCAATCGTTTTTCAGCAATCATCCGCAGCTGATCGGCCTGTCGCAGGACCTTCCGGGACCCGGTACTTACTTCACGATGGATGATCTGGGCATCCCGATGTTGGCGACGCGCGACCAGCAGGGCAAGTTTCGCGTTTTCCTGAACGCCTGCCGTCACCGCGGCGCCAAAGTGGCGACCGAGGCGCGTGGCAAGAAGTCCATTTTCCTCTGTCCCTTCCATAATTGGAGCTATTCCAATACCGGCGCTCTTCTCGCCGTACCGGATGAAGCTCACTTCGGAGTGATCGACAAGTCCTGCAACGGCCTGATCGCGCTGCCCTCAGTGGAACATGACGGTCTGCTCTGGGTACATCCGCAGCCGGACGGTCATCTCGATATCGAAGAATTGCTTGGTGCTGAGCTCGTGGCAGAGCTTTCATCCTATGACCTCGGCAGACATGGATTCATGGGTGAGAAGACAATTGACGCCGATCTCAACTGGAAACTCGCCAACGATACATTTGGCGAGACCTACCATTTCGGCAAGCTGCACAAGGACACGTTTGGCCAGCTGTTTTATGGCAACAATCTGCATTTCAAGCTATTCGGTCGCCATCATCGCTTTGTAACGGCCAGCCGCGGGATCGACGCCATGCGCTCCATGCCGGAGGCTGAGTGGCAGATCTCCCGAGGTGCCTTTGTGCTCTATTATTTGTTTCCGAACGTTCAGCTGATTTGCAGCTCGGAGACCGCCACTCTGGTGCGCATTTATCCCGACCCCGCCAATCCTGGTCGATCCATAACGAGAAACAGCTTCTATTTCACGCCGGAAGCCGCAGCTCATGCGGTGGCAACGGATGCTGAAATTGCCGATGCAAGTGCAGCATATATCCCCAACCGAAGCGGCCCCAGTCTGAAAGTGATCTTCGAAGTCTTCAACAGCACAATCGAACAGGAAGACTACGTTATGGGGGCGATGCAGCAAAAGGCGGCCGCAAGCAGCCGGCTGAAGGAAGTCATTCTGGGACGCAATGAGCCGGCGCTGCATCATTTCCACCAGAACTATCGCGAAGCGCTGAACGAGCCGCCGCTCGAACCGGTCCAGTCCATTTGAGGTGTCAATCCGTGACCGATATTCCTGTATACGCTGTCGTTAATCTGATCATCGAAGACGCTCCGACCTACCGTCAATATGAGAAGGGTTTCTTCCCTATGCTGAAGAAGTATGGCGGTGAGTTCGTCACCTTTGACGACGAGGCTTTCACATTGGAAGGGCTTTCGCCCCGCACCGGCAGGATGATCATCTTCAAGTTTCCATCCGAAGCACAAGCCCGCGCGTGGTATGCAGACCCCGACTATCAGGCATTGTCCGAGCATCGCCGCGCCGGAACGCGCCTTGAGTTCCTGACGATGATCCGCGGACTTCCTCCGCGCTGAAGGACATGTGTTCGCGTTCGTGTAACCAAAGGAACAGTGCATTCCGTCCCTTGTCTTGATCTCCACGCTTAACGAAATTGGCTCGTCGCTTGATGGCGACGTCAACGCGTGGCGTAGCGGACTTAAACCGGGCACGCTTGCATCGGCCGGAGGCGCCTGGGCGTTCTGGCAGATGAGCCGTCATATTGTTGGCGATTGGGATCTGACGGAAGCCGACTGATTTCGGCATTCGGATGATGTCAAATGAAAGACAACGCAGATCAAAGGAGAAGACACGATGCTGAAGGTTCATTTTGCCCCGAATTCCCGCGCGGGACGGATTGTTTGGCTGCTGGAGGAGCTTGGACTGCCTTACGAACTCAACAAGATGGCTTTCCACCCCAGGGACCTCAAGTCCGATGCGCATCGCAGCCGCCATCCGCTTGGGCGTGTCCCTGTCCTCGAGGACGGTGATGTCCGGATATTCGAGTCCGGCGCAATCATCGAATATATTCTAGAACGTCACAAAAACGGCGGTCTCAAGCCAGCACCGCACGACCCGGAATTTCCAGCCTATCTGCAATGGTTCCACTATTGTGAAGGCATGGTCATGCCACCGGTGAACATCGTGGTAGTCAATACTCTGTTGCTGCCACCTGAACGGCAGGATCAAAATGCGCTGGCGCAGGCCACCCGCTTGCTCACGAAAGCCCTGGAGCCTGTGAATGCAGCTCTGGAAGGCAGGGACTATCTTGCCGGTGACTTCTCGGCTGCAGATGTCATGCTCGGTCATGCTTGCTTCATGAGCAACCGGATCGGCTCGGTCGACGACAGGATGACAGCTCTGAAATCCTATATAAGCCGAATTGAAAACCGAGAAGCATTCAAAAAAGCCATCTCAATCAGATGAGTTCTGATCCGCACAATGAGTGCGTACCCCAACTCATGGTCGGTGCCTTAAACGCGAAGCGACAGCATGTGTGGGCTCGTCAACCAAAGGCGGATGTCTGGCCTGGTCGTTGGTTGCCACCTCGCTCGGACTACACACCGTTCAGATAGCGTGCGTGTTATTCAGTACGGTGGAACAGTGGCCTTCGCTTTTCAAGGAAGGCTGCCATCCCTTCTCGGGAGTCGGACGTATTGCGATTGTCTTTGACGGCCTGCCGCTCAGCGGTCAGCAACGCCTCAAGGGGTCTGTCCTGGCCATTGACGATCAGGCCAAGCATACTGCGCACCGGGCCAACGGGCATGGCCGCAAGTTCGTGACCGAGCTGCACGGCTGCCGCCTTCAAGTCCTTTAGCGGCCAGACTTCGTGAACGAGGCCGATACGAAACGCTTCGGGCCCTGAAATTTTCTTCGCCCGCAGGATCATGTCCAGTGCGTGATGTTCACCAACGCATTTGGTCAGACGTGCACTACCACCCCAGGCAGGAACTGATCCGAGATCAAGCTCAGGCAGGCCGATCTGCGCTCCCTCTGCAGCAGCGAGGCGAAAATGACAACCAAGCGGCACTTCGAGTCCCCCGCCAAGACAGAACCCGAAGAGCGTCGCGATCCATGGTTTTTCCATGGTTTCAATTGTTCGGATGATCCGGAGGCGCTGGTCGAACACAGCATCGGCACTTCCCATACGCGCAATGCCTTCAGGCAATTGCTTGAGATTCATCCCGACTGAAAAATTCTCCTGCCCTTCTGCGGTCAGGACAACGGCTCGAAGGGAAGTGTCTGAGCCGATCCGGGTGACGTGCTCTTCGAGGGCATCCATGAATTCAAACGACATACGGTTGAACGGTGCATCATTGATTGAAAGGATCGCGACGGGGCCGTCCTGGTCAACGAGCAGGGGGTCTTTCATGATAGTACTCTCTTTGGTTCTTCGGCCTTGCAGGGTGTTAGGAGACCAGCTTGTCAGTCCAGGCGGCGGGCAATGCGTGGATGCTCGGCCTTCAGGGCTTGCCCGGCGCTGCGAAAGGCCTCGACCACGGCATCCGGCAACCACTTTGTCACCGCGCCAGTCCAGCTTGGCCGCGCCCGCACGGCATCATACCAGCGGCCAAGATTCGGACGGGCCTCGATAAGTTCGCCCAGCATGAGATGGTCAACGCGCAGGACATAAGGTGCCAGGGCGCAATCGGCGAGGCTGAAGGTTTCTCCGGCGATCCAGGGGCTCTGAGCGAGTCCGCGCTCAGCATGATCGAGCACGGCATGGTGGATGTCCATGGCTGCAGCGAAGGCGGGCGCTTCGGCGCCGCGTTCGATCACGCTCCGCCGCGTCTCGCGCCTCACCGCGTCCGGGATCCTGGCCAGCATGGCTTCGCGCTCGGCCTCGGGGCGGGCCAACAGGGTAGGCCGCGCGCCGATGGCATAGGTCAGCACACCGCACGCGCCATGAAGGGCGTCATCCACCCGCTTGGTCATCAGGCGCATCCTGTGCCGCCCGGTGGCCGCGGCCGGCCGCAGGGACGGCGCGGGGAAGGCGTCGTCGATATACTCATTGATCAGCGTCGACTCGGTCATCACGCTGCCAGCGTGCTCAAGTGTCGGAACGACCCCATTCGGATTGAGCTTGAGATAGGTGGAATCAAACTGGTCCCCGCGCTGCAGATCCAGGAGGGCGTCCTCCACCTCGATCCCTTTCTCGCACAGGACGAGGCGGACTTTCTGCGAGCAGGTTGAAATCGGGTTGTGATACAGCTTCATGGTGGCCTCCGAGGGATCAGCGAATTTCGTTGATGAGGACGCCGAGCCCGTCCGCCTCGGAGCGCACAACGTCGCCGCGCGCGAGGTAGAGCCATTGCGCCCAGATATTGGCGGGTTTGAAGACAACGCCGCCGGCTGTGCCGGTCAGGATCAGCGTTCCGCGCGGAATGTTTCCGTGCGGAAGCAGCTCAACCCGTTCCTCTCCGCGCCAGTAGGTCCACTCCTGCTGAGCGAAAGCCTGCGCGACAATATCTTCGACAGTCAGGATCATGTCACCGGCGACAAAGCGCTGGCGCAAGGCGTCATTGACATAGAGGCGAAGTTCAATGGCGCGATGAAAGTCCTGCGTTCGTGGGATAACGAAAAGGTTCCCACATGGCAGGAAGGTTTCGCGGCCCTTGGCGCTGGCAAAGCCGGTTGTTCCCATCGGTTCGCTGAGCCGCAACTCGCGGATCAGCGTCCAGCGATCGGTGAAGTCATTGCACAGGACCAGGCCGTACTCGACAGCGTCGTCGGGGCTTTCGATGTCTGTCAGCGGAACCATGGCAAGTTCCGCCTCATAATCGAGGCGCGGGACGAAACCGACCGGGGTATCCCAGCTTGTCGGGGCCGACAGCTTCGGAAAGAGGAACGGCGGATCGTCGAGCAAAACCTCCTCGGCATGCTCGGCATAGTTTGTGCCGGCAGCTATGAAGGGCGCCGTGTATGCGATGGGTGGCTGCAGCGCCGTGTTCGCGGCTGTGATGGATGGCCCTTCAACGCCAGCCAGCGCATCATAGCCAAGCCCGGAATAAAGTTGGAGCAGGTCAGATGTCGCCCCAACGCCGAGAGCGGCGGTCAGATCGACACCGGTCAGGCCCGTCTCGTTGTATGAGGTGACACGGATCAGGGCATCAGGCGTTCGGGCGAAGGACAGAGCGTCCAGAGGATCTGCGACCGACGCGATGAAGGTGGGATCGCGGGTTTCGTCAAAGATCGGACGCGAGATCCACAACGACCACAGGCAGGCACCAACGAGCAGCAGCGCGAGTACGCCGAGGACAATTTTCAGTGTCCGCATCTGGGCCTCCTACTCCGGTCTGAGACTTGCTGTTTGCTTGTTCCGAACGCTGTCCAGACCGCGAACCTCAATGGCTTCGGCAGAGAATGGTTCAGATAAAGTGCGGACCCAATCAATAATTGGGACTAATCCCAAATATGGGAAACTTGTCAACTCTCGTAGTTTCGAACACAAACCATGATCTGAGGCAAAAGCTTGCGGTTTGGGCGGGTGACTGCGTAGCGAGTATCCCAGACCCTTGCGCAATTAGAGTTGCGCAGCGAAATCCGCGCTGTTGCGCCACGGCACCAGATCGCCGGCATCAACGGCGGTATTTTCCGCAACGTTCCTGTAACTCCATGAACTAAATAGGTAATACAGCCTCTTTCATCATCGAGTGGGAATAGGAATATTTTCCGAATTTGTTTGCTGCAGACGCCGATCAGGCGGGTAAGCTGTTTTCCATTCTGTTCCGGAGATCCCGGCTTGATCGTTGGTGGCGCCCCATGGCGGGAGGGCCGCGATACCCGCAACTGCGCGCTGCCGTCGAACGCCCTTTGAATACCTTGCGGCGGCCCCAAGGGACAGAAACGGAAAATCGGCGTTCGCGTCTTTTGTGTTGCCCGGAATGCGGTCACAATGTAAGAAACTGTTGGTATATACCGCCAACTACCGACAATTCCTTACATGCGCCAGAACCGCCCAACCACCCAGCAAGAGCTCGCCTTTTGCCTGCTTCAGCAGCACGGCATCATGCGCCAGTCCGATCTGCAGCGCCGCGGAGTCAATCCGGGTACGCTTGCGCGACTGGTCGATGCGGGTCTGCTCCATCGGCCATCGCGCGGCCTGTACGAGCTGGCAAATGCCGAGATCGACGCTGCACACGCACTCGCAGAAGTCGCCAGACGCGTTCCAAAAGGCGTGATCTGCCTGATATCGGCGCTCCAGTATCACGAAATGACACTCCAGCTCCCCCGAAATGTCTGGGTAGCGATCGGCCAGAAAGTTCGCGCCCCGGCGGTCGGCTATCCACCAATCCGGGTAGCGCGCTTTAGCGATCAGGCACTCGCCCTTGGTGCCAGAACCTATCGGATCGATTCCGTCCCGGTGCGGATCTTCGATCCGGCAAAATCCATCGTTGACTGTTTCCGATTCCGGACAACCGTTGGCCTTGATGTTGCGCTCGAAGCGCTTCGAATGGGCTGGCGCGCCCGCAAGGTCAAGCCGGACGACATCGCCCGTTACGCGAAAGCGCTGCGCATATGGACCGTCGTGCGGCCCTATCTTGAAAGCGTGGTCGCCGATGAGGGATGAAGGACCCAACCTCCCCGCATCGGTGCTCGCGCGCCTGCGCAATGCCGCGCGAGCGATGAACACCGACTATCAGCCGATCCTGCGCCGTTATGCGATTGAAAGACTGCTGCACCGGCTAAGCCGCTCGGCGCACAGCGACCAGTACATCCTCAAAGGCGCCATGCTCTTTACCGCATGGCTCAAAGATCCATTCCGTCCGACACAGGACCTCGACCTGCTCGGCGCCGGCGACCCGGATATTGAACGGGTCACCGGCGACATTCGAGACATCGCACGAACGGCGCCGGACGAAGCCGACGGCCTGATATTTGACGCTGACGGACTAAGCGCCGCGCCAATCCGCGAAGAGCAGAGCTATGGCGGCGTCAGGATCAAAACCGTCGCCCTGCTCGCCAGGGCGCGCATACCTGTCCAGATCGATATCGGCTTTGGCGACGCGATTACGCCCGGCGTCCAGAACCTCGTATTTCCATCACTCCTCTCATCCGTGGGCGTGCCGCTGAAAGCCTATCCCCGGGAAACGGTGGTCGCGGAAAAGCTGGAGGCGATCGTATCCTTGGGAATCGCAAACAGCCGGATGAAGGATTTCTATGACCTGCTGGCTCTGTCGCGCTTTTTCGGCTTCGACGGCCAAACGCTTGTCCAGGCGATCACTGCAACATTCACCCGGCGAATGACTGCGGTCCCGGCAACGGCGCCGGAGGGCTTGAGCGCGACGTTCGCCGCAGACCCGCAAAAACAACGGCAGTGGGAAGCGTTCGTCGGCCGCGAATCGCTGCTGGTCGAGCCGCTGAATCTCTCCGATACGCTGGACACGATTGCAGATTTTGCGCTTCCGCCGCTTAAGGCTGCGGCAATGCGCGCCCCGTTCATCAGTACATGGGCGGCAGGCGGTCCCTGGCGTTCCTGACGCTGCGAGCGAGCGCATCTTCCTTCAGGCATCGCGCGTCTGTGTTTCCACCGTCTCCGCCCCGGCGGAGAGCCGCGCCGCGGCTCTCCGAGAGGAATGCTAGGCTTTGGCTGAGTGGACCCGGCCTGTTAGACGGCGTTGTTGGCAGGGGCCGCAATCGAATTGATCTCCGCTTCCAGCGCGGCAATCGTTTCGACAATACCGTCGAATGGCTCGGGCGTATCGAACAGCATTTCAGCCATTTGTGGGTAGTCAGACCGAAGCACGCCTTTAAGGCCAGGCCCAGGAGCGAGTCTGAGCCTCGGCGGCCGCGCGGTTTCATAACCGGCCCATGCCGCACGGAAGAAGGCGGATTTGTGGAGGGCTAAAGTTTCCAGGAGCTTCAGGTCGCGCAGGGCCTTGGGCTGTGTTCCGGACCGGGCGATTTGCGCGAGGTCGTAATAGCGACGTGACATACTCTCACCGAGCGGTCCGGCCGCATCCCGGTGCGCGAACATGTGAAGGATGGTCGCCTTTTCCTGAAAGGTCTGTGCTGCCGACAAAGTCTTCACCGATACGCGTGGTTCTGTGAGCAGGTCGGGATATTGTTCGTGCACAAAGGGATGGATATCCCGCTGGTCTGCCGGCAAGTGATCTGAGCGTGCGCCGAATTCGGGGCGAACGGACGAGCGCACATAGGGCAGGGCGGCCCTCTCCGGCAGGCTTGCGGGATAGGTGAAGATCAGCTTTTGCGGATCATCATCTGATGTTTCCAGATAGACCGGTTCGCCGAGTGCTTCGCTCATCGCTTCAGATAGGGCTGCTTTGAATGGACCGTTGATCGCTTCAATCGCGCGTTGTTCGAGCTCATCGAGCAGCGCCTTTCGCGCCTTCTTGCTCATCGCGGATGCCGGGTCGCGATCACCGGTGGAGCCGAGATCATGGCGGTCGAGGTTAAGATCAATGTCTTCGGAGAAGCGACCGATCACGCCATAGGCTTTCGAGAGAGGCGTGCCGCCTTTGAAGATCAGGCCGGGTATCCTGTCGCCAAGTGAGAAAGCGCGCCTGATCGTCCAGCAGACCCAGAAGTCTTTCTAGATGATGGCAGGCTGCACGCCCATCCGCGCAGCCGTCTCCTGGAAAGACCTCCGCGCGGATTTCTGCGATGTCGCGCGCGAAACCAAGCACCGTCAGACTGCCGCAATCTGATGGACAACCGGGCGCATCAAGGGCGCGTGAGAGTTTTTGTGATTAGCGGTGCTGCGCCTGAAAACGGGTGTCGAACACGCAGGGACATCCGCCAGGCTTCGCGGCCAGGCGAATGCGCGGCGGAGGAATTGTCAGTGATTTTGCTACCGCTGTTCGCAGAAGCCCGTGAAAACAGCGTCGTGTGCTTTCGTAAAACAACCGGGTCGAAACAGGCATGTCTGCGCGGCGGGTTTGCTGCGGCGGCCAACCTGTTACGCCGACGCGCACGGCGCATCCGGAATAATGGTGACGCCTGTCAGGGGGCAGGATGATGGCCTTCTTGTCCCGGATCACCGGGCTCGCACACAGGTCGCCTCCCGACGCAGAAACGCCGCGCTGCCCCCGAGGTGGTTGTCGCCGGGTGCGTACAATCCGTTCAACTGGAAAATTGGAAGTTTTTGGTCCACATGCTGTGTACGCGCGATGAGTGACAGTTCGCCCCATACCCCTACCTATGCGGAGCTTTACCGGCAGGCGTTTGACGCCTTTGGCACGAAGGCGCTCTGGAATCGTGCGCCTGCAAAGGAGCCGACGGCGCAGGATGCACTTGTCGTCGCGAATGTTCTGAGGGTTGAGGGCAATCTGGCTGCAAGACGACTGGCGGAAGACATTGAGCGAGCTTGCCGTGGCGCTCCATAAAATTCAGGCAGATGTATTACGCTTGCTGGCCGCCTCCCGCGATCCGGAGAGCTATGTGGCCGGCAGCACCCCGCTCAACCGGGAAGCAGCGCGGTTCTCGGGGGATATCGATATCTTCCATGACAGGGCCGATCGTGTTGCCGAAGCGGCGGTCATGGACGCCCGCATTCTGCAGGATGCGGGATATCAGGTTGAATGGATAAGACAGTTACCTACCCTTCATTCCGCCGAGATCCGCGATGGCAGGGATGCCACCAAGCTTGAATGGGCGATGGATAGCGATTTCCGCTTCTTCCCGACGCTTCAGGATGAATTGTTTGGCTATACGCTGCACCCTGTCGATCTGGCGCTCAACAAAGTGCTGGCCGCAGCCGGGCGGCGTGAGCTTCGGGATATCATTGATCTCGTGACGGTTCATGAGACAATCCTGCCGATTGGCGCGTTGGTCTGGGCCGCCGTCGAAAAGTCCCCTGGTTTCACGCCTGAGGGATTGATTGGTGAAATCCGTCGCAACCTCAATCACCCCGCCGAGGTCTGGCGTTCCCTGGCCATCGAGAAGCCGCTTGAGCCTTCTGCGGTGATTGAACGTATTCGAGGCATTCTTGACGAAGCCGAACAATTTGTCCGGCAAATGCCGACAGAGCACGCTGGCTTTCTGTTCCTTGAAAAGGGCGTGCCGGTGCAGCCTGATCCTGAACGGCTGGATACATATACGCGGCACGCGGGCCAGCGACGCGGTCAGTGGCCGTCCAGCCCCGATATCACAGCAGCGATGTGGGAGCAGTACAGATCCGGGCCCAAACCCTAGCGGGCTCTGCATCGGGCCTGGCACCCGAGCACGGACAGTCGAACATAGGCAGACGGCTGCGTTCGCAGGCAAATCCGAGATCATGGCGGATCAGGCCAAAGGCTTTTGAAAGAGAGGTGCCACCCTTCAAGATCAGGCCGGGGATCCTCTCGCCAGGTCAGACAGCACGCTGGATCGTCCAGCATACCCAGAAGTCTTTCTCGATGATGGCAGGCTGAACGCCCATC
>ERZ888423.345-NODE-345-length-48903-cov-10.656301_pt1 | contig 48903 bp, 51 predicted proteins | sample MGYA00520523_ERZ888423 | MGnify/ENA primary metagenome ERZ888423 (study PRJEB32303, sample SAMEA104408611) | aquatic metagenome | biome: Brackish water; feature: Pelagic; material: water | place: Baltic Sea | collected 2014-06-08T10:24:00 | depth 30,27 m ... | reverse complement strand
GCAGCGAGATTATCCCGCCGCTCCAGTGGACGACTTTCTCACCGCCGTTCTCACTATTGATTAAGAATTGGCCAGAGCGCGACGGTACTAATCATGGCGGAATCGGCATGAGGTTTTGTGCGGATCTGCCCTCCGTGGCGGCGGCGCGCCAGGATCGGCGCTCAACCATGCGCAAAGCATCGACAATTACACTGGACGCAATTTATAAATATAGTTTGTGATAAACGACAAACTCTCAAATATATCTTACAATTATCGCCGCGCCCGCCGGCTCGATGCTCCCCGGCGCGTCGCCGCCGCGAGAGCACGATTGTCAGCCGCAGAGGGCTTAATCGGCGCGCTCATATATAAACGGAAGCGCCAAGCGGCGGACCCGTCGATCAGTCTCAACAGGGGCGCGCAATCGCTCCTTGCGTCAAACGCCCTTCAGCCCCCAGGCGCGCGATGCATAGCCGTTGTCGACGATGTCGAATACGACGCCGGCGGGGTCGCGGAACTTCACTTCCGTCGCGCCGTCTTCGGTGTCGGGCAAGCGCATGTGGTAGCTGCCGCCGTTCGCTTCGATGGTCTTCGTCATGCCGGCCAGGTCGTCGTCGACGAAACCGATATGATGCAGGCCGTGGAAATCCTTGCCGCGCTCGTCGCCCGCCTGCTGGTCGGTCTTGAACTTCAGGATCGCGAGGCTGATGACGCCGTCGGTCAAAAGGATCGCAATCTCCGATTTCATCGAGCGTTGCAACCCGAAGGTCTTCTCGTAGAAAGTCGCAGCCGCTTCCATATCCGGCACGGTGATCGCGATGTGGCGCAGTTTCGGCATGACCAGCTCTCCCTTAGTATTACTTTTCCGACAGGGTGCGCCTGCCGCAAGCGCCGGTCAATCATATCCCCAGGCTCCCGTTATTCGATCTGGCGCGGCGGCGGCAAATGCCCCAGATAAATCCGGTTCATAGTTTGGCCGCAATCGGATGGCTTTTCGTCCGCGCAACCTGATCGACAGCCCCGTACGCTTGGAGGATTTATGCGCACCACCCTGACACTACTGGCGCTTCTGGCGCTTCCCCTGACGCTCCCGGCGTCGATCGCGCGCGCCGACGACGCCGCCGACCGCCTTATTCATGTCTCCGGTTCGGCGACGGTCGAAGCCGCGCCGGATGTCGCGTCGATCAGCGCTGGCGTCGTCGCCGATGGCGAAACCGCGGGCCAGGCGATGCTGGCCAACAGCAAGGCGATGAACGCTGTCTTCAAGGCCATCGAAGCGGCCGGCGTCGCGCGCAAGGACTTCCAGACGAGCCAGCTCTCGCTCAATCCCGTGTGGGACGACCGGCGCAATGTTCCGGACGGCGTTCGCAAGATCGTCGGCTACCGGGCGAGCAATATCGTCACCGTCACCGTCCGCGAGGTCGCTTCGCTCGGCAAGGTGATCGATCAGGTCACGGCCGCCGGCGCCAACCAGATCCATTCGATCAGCTTCGCCATCGACGATCCGCAACCGCTGCTCGACGGCGCGCGCGGCGACGCCGTCAGGGATGCCCGGCGGAAAGCCGACCTCTACGCCAAGGCGGCGGGCGTGACCGTCGGCCCCATCCTCAGCATTCGCGAAGGCGGCGGGTCCGTGCCCTATGAGAAATATGCGGCGCGCGGCGCCATGGCGATGGATACGCCCATCGCCGAGGGCGTCGTCGGCCTGAGCGCCCAGGTCCAGGTCGTATTCGCGATCAAGCATTAAGGAACGCCGCGCTCATTTGGGCGCGCCGCTCTCTTCTAGATCAAACCAACCTTAGGCGGAATCGCCTAAGGTTGGATAATTTGATCGCTATCAATAAGGTAGAGCATGGACCGCGCGTCCACCGGGACGCGCCATGCTCTAATAACTCGGCTTCGTGACGTGCGGCGTCATCTGAAGTTCGTGCGTCCAGCATGAGCGATCCTGGGTATGCAGGTAGTAGAAACCCTCGGCGATCTTCACCGGGTTCATGATGCTTTCCGGATTGTCCTGCGCCTTCTTCAAGGCCCGCGTGCCGGGAGAATCGATCAAGCCGTCGATGACGACGTTCGCCACATGGATGCCGTGTACGGAATATTCTTCCGTCAGCGCCTGGGCGAGCGTGCGCATCATCACCCGGGGATAATAGAGCGATTGCCCGGTCTCGCGCTTGCGGCCCCGCAGCGAGCTTGAATTGTTGGAGAACAGGAACGTCCCGGCGCCGCGCTTCCGCATCGCCGGCAGCACTTCCTTCGCGACCAGGAACGGCCCGCGGCTCGCGATATGCTGGGCCGTATCGAACAGTTCGACCGGCATGAATTCCAGCAGCTCCATTTCCGGCGGCAGGTCGCGGCCTTCCAGGTATCCGGCATTGTAGATCAGCACATCGGGGTCGCCGGCCCTGTCGCGGATTGTCTGAAACGCCTGCTGGATCGACGTCTCCGAGACGAGATCGAGCTCGACGGTCATGCAGTCGCCGCCCTGTTCCCGGATCGCGGCTTCCAGGCCTGCCGCATTGGCGGCCGTCCGCGTCGTCAGCACGACGAAGCAGCCTTCGGCGGCGAACTTCTGCGCGACCGCGCCGCCGATGCCCCATCGCACGCCGACCGGCAGGTCTTCGTCGGAAATCGCCTGGCCGTGGGCCAGTTTCGTATTGCGGCCGTCGGCCTGCCATTTCGATGTGGCGCCGATGACGACGGCGACTGGCTTGCGGGATGTGTTCAGCATGGTCATGGGCGCGCCTCCTGATGCGGTTACCGACAGACTAGATGAACTTGTGCAGCATGGCACGCGCAGGCATTTCCGCCGCGGGGCGCTTTGATCTAGAGTTTCCGTCGCAGTCCGCAGCGATGAAAGATCCCAGATGCCGCCGAAAATCGTCTTTGTCACCAATTTTCCCGTCGCCGCCGATTTTGCCCGGGAGATGGCGCTCTCCGGCTACGACATGGCCATCGCCGAGGCGCGCAGCGCCGAATACAAGGCAGCGATCAAGGACGCCGACTATCTGGTCGGGTTCGTCGACATGCTGGTCGACCGGCAACTCTTCCTCGACGGGCCAAAGCTCAAGCTGATCCAGTTGTTGAGCGCCGGCTACAATAATGCCGACATCGAAGCGGCGCGCGCCGCGGGCGTGCCGATCTGCAACAATGGCGGCGCCAACTCGACCGCGGTTTCAGAACACGCGCTCTTGCTCATGCTGGCTGTATCGCGTCAGTTGGTGAAGCAGCATCAAGACGTGGCGAACGGGCGCTGGCGCGGCAATACGGCGCCGGACCTGCGCGAGCTTCGCGACAAGACGCTTGGCATCGTCGGCCTCGGCAGCATCGGCAAGAAGACCGCCCGGCTGGCGCGCGCCTTCGGCATGCATGTGACCTACTATGATATCGCCCGCCTCAGCGAAGCCGAGGAAGATGCGCTCGGGCTGCGCTTCCGGCTGTTCCGGGAATTGCTCGCAAGCTCGGACCTGATCAGCTTGCATGTGCCGCTCAATGCCTCGACCCGGCACATGATCGGCGCCGAGGAACTTGGGTTGATGAAGGACAGCGCCATCCTGATCAACACGGCCCGGGGGCCGGTCGTCGACGAAGCGGCGCTGATCAAGGCGCTGGAAAGCCGCCAGATCGCCGCCGCCGGCCTGGATGTGTTCGACGAGGAGCCGACGCCGCCCGACAACCCCCTCCTCCGCCTGGATAACGTGACCCTGACGGCGCACATGGCCGGGCCGACCTTCGACAGCCACAAGGCCCGCGTTCGCAACGCCTTCGACAATGTGCAACGGGTCAATCGCGGCGAAGCCCCCCTCTGGATCATTGAGGAACTGGCGGACCGGTAGCATCCGGACGCCCAACAGGAGTTGCCGGCATGGCGATCTATGAAATGCGCACCTACACCCTTTACGTGGGCAAGATGGCGGAAGCCGTCCAGCTCTATCAGAAATTCGGCTTTCCGGCCTTGCAGGCAGGCGGGCACGACAAGAAGCTCGTGGGCTATTTCCAGGGCGACACCGGCACGATCAACCAACTGACGCATATCTGGAAATTCGAGGACGACGCCGACCGGCGGGCCCACTGGGCGGCGGTCTTCGCCAGCCCCGCCTTCATGGACGACTTCGCCGCGAAATTCCGCCCCCTGGTCATGACCCAGGAAGTCAAGCTGTTGCATCCCGCCCCCTGGGGCCCGCATCCCTGAGCGGCGACGTCATCGACTATGCGGGCGGCGGCTATTCGGCCGCCGCCGCTTTCGGCTCCGGCCCCTGGATGTGCGGCAGAACCTCGGCCGCAAAGAGGCGCAGCATCTTCAAGGTCTGCTCAACGCCGTAATAGGGCGGGTAATGCAGCATCAGCGATGTCGCGCCCGCGTCCCGGAAGGCGTTGATCTGCCGGATGACCGTATCCGGGGCGCCATGCAGGATCGTCGAATCGACCAGCCTGTCATAGGCAAACTGGCTTTCGTCGGACTTCTCCGCGATGTCGCCCAGATATCCGCCGGTATTGCCGCCGGAAAAGAAGCTCTTCATATGGCGGACGATGCCGGCCTCGCTTTCGGCCCGCGCCGCCGCGTCCGTCGGGGCGACATAGACCATGCGGACGACATCGACCTCGCCAAAGGCCGGGTTCCGGTTATAAGGCGCGGGCGCGCTCGCCATGTGCCGCTTGTAGAACGCGACATGCTCCGCGATGGTCGCGAGGTTCGGCAATGAGGATTGCATCAGGCCGAAGCCGTTCTCGGCCGCGATCCGCATGGAGCTTTCGGTGCCGGCGCCCATGTAGAACGGCGGATGCGGGACCTGAACGGGCTGCGGGAACACCTCATAGTCGCCGGAGACGTCGAAATTGTAGTGCTTGCCGGCGGCATGCACCTGCTTCTTGTGAAAGCCGTCCAGGATCAGCGGGATGGCCTCATATTGCATCTCCCGCCGTTCCTCGTAGGAGACGCCGAGCCCCTCGAATTCATAGGGCCGGTAGCCCGATCCCAGGCCAAGCTGAAAGCGGCCCTCGCTCAGGATGTCGATGAGGGCGGCGTTCTCAACGATGCGCATGGGATGATGCAGCGGCGCCACCATCACCGCGGCCCCAAGCTTGATGCGGGTCGTCTTGGCCGCAAGATATGCGAGATAGCTGAACGGGTCCGGCAGGATGCCGTACCGGTTGGAGAAATGATGTTCCGCGATCCAGACAGCGTCGAAGCCCAGCGCCTCCGCCTCGATGATCTCGCGGGTCGTGCGGGCATGGATGGCTTGATGGGGATAGGGCTCTGTCACCGGGTCGGGATGGGACGTAAACAGAATGCCGACGCGCATGGATTGGATCTCCCCCTGTTTCGAGCATGGCCTGCGCGCTCAGGTGAGCGCGCAGGCCATGCTCTACCTGATTGATAGCGATCAACTTATCCCGCTTGTAGCGATTCCGCCAAAAGCGGGGTTGATCTAGGCGCGCTCCGGCGCCGCCAGGGGCTTCGGACGCCGCCAGATCGCCCAGGCGGTCATCGCCGCCAATGAACTGAACGCCGCGATATCAAACACCAGGCCCGGGAAAATGAAAATGCCCGAGATACAGAACCACACGAACCGCTCGCCCCAGGGCAGCCGGCGCAGCAGCCAGCCGACGCAGGCGATGGAAAGCGCGCCGATGCCGAAGGCCGCCGTCACGAAGCGCCAGGCGCTATCCAACGTGAAGCCGCCGACGCCCAGCAATTCCGGCGAATAGACGAACATGAACGGCAGGATGTAGATCGGCAAGCCGATCACGAACGACTTCATCGCCGTTCGCATCGGCCCGGTTCCGGCGATCGCCGCGGCGGCGAACGCCGCGATCGCGACCGGCGGCGTGATGTTGGATTTGCACCCGCCATAGAAGATGAACATGTGCGCCGCCAGCAGCGGCACGCCCAACTGCACCATCCCCGGCGCCAGCAACAACGCCAGGATGATATAAGCCCCAGTCGCCGGCATGCCCATGCCGAGCAGGATCGAGAAGAACATCGTCAGCAGCAGGACGTTGAAGAGCTGGCCGCCCGCCATATCCAGGATGATCGCGCTCAGCCGCACGCCGATGCCGGTCTGAACGATGATGCCGACCAGAATGCCGCCGATGGTCACCGCGACCGTGATCTGCGCCATCATCCTGGGGGCGTCCGTCATCGCCTTCCAGAGGACCGCCAGGACATTGCGGCGGTTCTCCGCATCGAAGATCAGCAGCAAAAATACCAGCGCCATGATCGACCAGATCGCCGCATGCACCAGGGTATAGCCCTCGACGATGAACCAGATCAGCGTCACGAGCGGCAGGACGAGATAGCCGCGTTGACGCAAGACGGTCCAAAGCCGCGGTATATCGGCTTCCCGCATCGCCGGCAGGCCGAGCTTGCGAGCTTCCAGGTCGACCGTGATGAACGTGCCGACATAATAGAGAATGGCCGGCAGGATCGCCGCGATCACAATGTCGGTGTAGGAGATGCCGGTCATCTCGGCCATCACGAACGCCGTCGCGCCCAGGACCGGCGGCGTCATCAGCCCGCCCGACGAGGCGACAGCTTCCACGGCTGCGGCGAAGACAGGTTTGTAGCCAGCCGCTTTCATCGCCGGGATCGTGAATGAACCGGTGGTCGCGACATTGCCCGCGGCCGTGCCGGAGACCGAGGCCATGAAGGCGCTGGAGACGACCGCCGTCTTGGCCGCGCCGCCGATGTAGCGGCCTGTGATGGCGTTCGCGGCGTCCGTGAAGAAGCTGCCCGCGCCCGAGGCGACCAGAAGCGCGCCGAAGAATACGAAATGAAAGATGTAGCTCGCCGTGACGCCAAGCGGGGAGCCGAGCATGCCGAGATTGGTCAGGTACATCAGGTCCATGACCTGGCCCAGGGATTTGCCGGAATGCCAGAAGGGCGACGGCAGGTAACTCCCCCAGATCGCGAACGCCAGAAAAGTCAGAACGATGATGACCAGCGCCCAGCCGGTCGTGCGGCGCGCCGCTTCCAGCACGATGGCGAACAGGCCGACGCTCAGCACGAGCTCGATATCGGTGAGCGGCGTGATGAACTGCATCCGCGTCTGAATATAGTCGACGCTCATGATCAGGTAGCCGCAGGAGGCGACCAGAAGCGCGATCAGCGACCAGTCCCAGACATATTTCCAGATCCGGCCCAACCAGGTTTCCGCTTGCCGGTCCCGGTCCAAGAACAGTACGGCGAGCGCGAACATCAAATGGGTCGGGCGGTGGAACTCAGGCACCGGCTCGCCGAAATAGCCGGTGTAGAGATGGTAGATCGACATGGCGACAGCCACGAGGGAAGCGAGCTTTTTCAGCGACATCCCCGCAAGGAAGGGCCGTATGTCCTGCCGCCAGGACGGCAGAATGACAAACGGCTTCGGCGCTTCAATGCGATCCATGGCGACGAGCCCCTAGATCAACCCCGCTCTTGGCGGAATCGCCAAAAATAGGATAAGTTGATCGTTATCAGTAAGATAGAGCATCGACCGCGCGTCCGCTCGGACGCGCCATGCTCTCGCCCTTCCGAGCAGTTAAAGCGCGCCGACGGATGTCCAGTATGCCGTGGCGCCAGGGCAGAGCGGCACGCCGGGAACGTCGGCGGCGATCTTCGGCGTCAGCCACTTGGTCGAGGAATGGGCGGCGTTGAGGCCGGCCCAGTTCTCATGCACCAGCTTGGTCACGAAGGTCTGATCGTCGACCGAGCTGTTCGGGTTCATCAGGAGGATCGAGTATGTCCCGAAGGTCTGAACGGCTTCGGTCTGGCCGGGATAGGTGCCGGCCGGAATTTCCGTCCGCGCATAGCCGGAGTTCAGCTTCTTCACCTCCGCGAAGGTCGCGTCGTCCATCGGCAGAAATTTCACCGGAACCGAGGTCGCGGCGTCCATCATCGGCGGCGAGGGATAACCGGTCATCGCGGCAAAGCCGGCGAACCGCCGATCCTTGACCCCATCCGCGCCAAACTGCTGCCCGCCGATCGCCAGGGTCAGGTCGCTCTCGCCGAGGCCGTTGACCTTGAGAAAGTCAGCCAGCGCCACTTGCGACAGATTGCCGACAGCCTGCGCGCCGAAGGTCTTGCCTTTCAGATCGGAAGCCGACGTCACCTCGCTGCTGGCGGACACCAGAGCATGGAACGCGCTTTTCTGCAGAAGCTGGATCGCGCAGAAATCCTTGACCGGGCCTGGGAACGGTTTCGTGCCGGCATAGGCCGCTGGCGTCGCGGCGGCGAACGTGATGCCCATGTTCGCCGGGCCCTGGCTGATCTGGATCAAATTCGACAAGGCGCCGCCAAGCTCGCTGCTCGACTTGACGCCGGCTTTCTGCAGCTCCGTCGCGAGCCACCCGGCCATGACATACCAGCTTGTGTTCAGCGGGCCGCCATAGATCGTCAACTGGTCGGGCTTTGCGGCCGCCTGTTGGGTCGTAGCGCCCAGCGCCGCAGTGATCGCCAATGCTGAAACCGCTACCAGTCTTGTGAACTTTCGCATTTCGTTTCCCCTGTTCTAAGCGTCAAAGTCACGCGTAATGCCGCGACTATGGGAGGCGGAAGGACGCTGCTCCGCATGCTGCACGGCAACAAAGCGTGGCCCTCCGGCTTTGCGCTGTCGAGTCCTATTTGTGCAGCCGACAGCAATTGGCGCGGGTTAAGGCGCCCATATCCGCCGATGCCCGCAATTGCGGCAAGTATCCTAGCGGCGCGGCGGCAGGTGGGCCGATCTGCTCAGATGTGCGCGAGCCAGCGTTTGAATCCGCCGCGCGCGACTGTCGCGTCCACCGCCCTCAGCATGGCCCAGGCGAGGCAGGCGTTCGAGCTGAGGACCGGCTGGGCATATCGCTCCCGCGCCAGTTTGAGCGCCTGGAGCGTCGGCATGCCGGTGCCGCTCAACAGGATCGCCTCGGCGTCGACCGGCGAGAGCTGTTCCAGTTGGCTGCAGGCGTCGGCGCCGCTCAAGCCATAGATCAGCCGTGTGTCCGGCGAGCCAAGGTCGATCTGGCGGACGGCGACGATCTCGACGTCCCGCGTGCGCCAGTAGGCGACGCCCCGCTCGATCAAGCGCGTCGGATAGGGCGCCAGCAATGCGACCCGCGCCGCGCCGATATCCTGAAGCGCCCAGGCGATCGCATCGGCCGCCGTGATCACCGGATAGCCGAACCGCGCGGACGCGGCCGCCGTCAACGCCTGCTCCCGCTCCAGCCCGACCAGATAGGAGGAACCGGTGCAGGCGAACCCGAACGCATCCAGGCGCAGCGTATCGAACGCGCCAAGGAAATCCGGCAGCCGCTCGATATAGTCGACCAGGCGGCCGTCCGCGTCCGGGGCGGCGCTTTGCAGGCGGGTCGTCAGCGGTTCGACGTCGGCCGGCAACAGGCGGCGCATCTCCATCTCGACCGTGGGGTTGGCCTGGGGCGTCCCGACGCCGACCCATCCGCCCGCGCCATATTCCCGTTTGCCCGCCGCCATCGCCGTCGCTCCATCTTCAAGACCCGCCATCTCAATGATAGCGCTCGAACCAGCCGCGCTTGGGCAAATCGGCCCAACTATGCTTTGATCTAGAATGACAGCATCAGACAAGCTTGGGATACGGCGATGGACGACCGCTACGGCAATGCGCTTTCCACCCAATCGGCGACGGCGCGGGACGCCTATTGTCTCGGCGTCGACCGTTTCCTCGCAGCCCAGGGCGGCGTCGAGGCGGCGTTTCAGGACGCAATCGCGGCGGATCGCGGCTTCACGCTCGCGCATTTGGCCCTCGCCCGAGCGCGCCAGGCCGTCGGCAAGGGCCAGGCCGCCGCCGCCGCGTTCGAGACTGTCCGCGACAAACCCGGCCGCCTGACCCCGCGTGAAGCGAGCCATTTCAACGCCTTCGCCTTGCTGCTCGGCGGCGACGGGCCGGGCGCCTACAAAGCCATCCGCGCCCATCTCCTGGACTATCCGAGGGACGCCATGATCGCCCAGACCTGCATGGGCGTCTTCGGCATGATCGGCTTCAGCGGGCAACCGGGCCGCGAGGCCGAGCAACTGGCGTTCGCGGCCGCCCTCGCGCCGGCCTATGGCGAGGACTGGTGGTTCCTCTGCCAGCACGCCTTCGCCATGGTCGAAGCTGGCCAGACGGGTCCGGCCACAGCCCTGATCGAGCGCGCCCTCGCCCTCAAGCCCGACAATGCCCACGCCGCCCACATCCGCGCCCATGTCTATTATGAAGCCGGCGAAGCCGCCGCCGGGCGCCAGTTCATCCAGGACTGGATATCGGGCTATGACCGGGAGGGCGCATTGCACTGTCATATCTCCTGGCACATCGCCCTTTGGGCGATGGAGCAAGGCGATACGGCGGCCATGTGGCGGACCTTCGACGCCGACATCGCGCCCGGCAAGGCTTGGGGGCCAGCGTTGAACGTATTGACGGATTCGGCGGCCCTGCTCTACCGCGCCACGCTGGCCGGGGTCGAAGTCCCCGCCGACCGCTGGCGTGCGGTCAGCGCCTTCGCCCAGGAATTCTTTCCCAATCCCGGCATCGCCTTCGGCGACGCCCATGCGGCGGTGGCGCACGCCATGGCTGGCGACACGGGCGCCCTGCAGCGGATTAAATCCGGCGCCAAAGGCCCGGCGGCCGACGCTGTCAGCGCGATCGCGTCCGCCTTCGACGCCATCGCCGCCAACCGCTGGGCGGATGCGACGGCCGACCTAACGTCGATCATGACAGCCCACGAGCGTATCGGCGGCAGCCGAGCGCAGCGCGACCTCCTGGAATTCGCCCTGCTGAACGCCCTTTTGAAGCAAGGCGCCGTGGCCGAGGCGGAGCGCCTGCTCATCATGCGTCGGCCGATGCAGCGCCAAGGCATCGCAATCCAGGGCTTTGCTGCAGCCTAAAAGCCAACGCCAGAATAAGACATCGGGAAGGCCCGTTCGACTATGGCCGATCTTCTGAAAATGGACCCTGCGCGGATTGCGCGGCTTCGCGATCCAGCGCGTCTCGCTCTCGCCGACCCGGAGCGGGTTCTCACGGTCACAGCGCCTTTGGGCGACGGGCCAATCGTCGATGTCGGCGCCGGCGTCGGCTATGTCGCCCTGCCCTTCGCCCGCCGGTTTCCGACGCGCCGCGTGATCGCGGCCGACGTGCTGCCGGGCATGCTGGCGCTGCTGGATGAGGCGGCCGCGTCGGCGGGCCTCGCCAATCTTGAAACCGCGTTGATGCCGGGGCCGGCGACCGTTCCGGTTCCTGCCGCGACGGCGAGTCTGGCGATCATGCTCCAGGTGCATCACGAGTTGGATGACCCGATCGCCCTATTGCAGGAATGCCGTCGCATTCTGGCGCCCGGCGCGCCGATCGTCATTGTCGACTGGCGAGCCGAAAACCAGCCGGGCATCCCGCAGGGCGGCCGCCGCGTCCCGCAAACGACCATCGCCGAACATCTCGCGGCCGCAGGCTTCGCCGCCATCGCAAACCATGACCTCTATCCCGCCCACTCGACGACGATCGGCACGGCGCCGGCATAGGCCGACGCTGCCGCAATTAGGAAAGCCGCTGCAATGAACCCGGAAGATCAACGGGATCTGGCGCAACTGCTCGCTGGATTGCGGCGCGACAAGCGGCGGCAAAGCGGGCTGGACCCACGGCTGACGCCGCCGGATACAGCCACGGCCTACCGGATTGCCCGTATGGTCGAAGACGAACTCGGCTGGCAGGTCGGCGGTTGGAAGATCGGCGCCTTCAAAAAAGAGATGCAGCAGGAATTGCGGACTAACGCGCCGATCTACGGCCGGGTCTATGCGCAGATGATCAAGCCTTCCCCCGTCACGGTCGTCCTGGCGGAGCAATGCAGTCCCATTCCCGAGGTCGAGTACCAAGTCATGCTGGGCGCAGACCTCCCGCCGCGCGACCGGCCCTACACGGCGGAGGACGTCAGCGCGGCCATCGCATCCCTGCATCCGGGGATCGAACTGGCTGAATGCCGCTTCATCCATGACGAAAAATTCCCGCCGCTCCCGGCGATCCTCGCTGACGGCGCGGGAAGCGGCGGCATCAGCTACGGCCCGCCGATCGAGGATTGGCGGCAGCGCGACATTGCCGGACAGGAGGTGACCCTCTCCAGCAACGGCGCGCCGCGCCGCAAGGGAACAGCGGCGGCGAGCTTGGACCACCCGATCACGCCGGTCGTCTGGCTGGCCAACGAACTTTCAACGACCGGGATCGGCATGAAGGCCGGCCAGATCGTCAGCACCGGCACGCTCACCGGCATGCTGCGGCCCAAACAGGGCGAAACCTTCGTCGCGGACTTCGGCCCGTTCGGCAGCGTCTCGGCGACTTACTCATAGGTCAAACTCGAATCCTAACAGGCTTCTAGGCCGAGCGTCCGTCCGGCCAGATCAGTCTGGCGGCGTGCAGCAGGCCGCTTCGGGCGCAGGCGTCGCTATCAAGCGTCGTGTGGGCGATGCCGGCGATCTGGAAGGCTGCGGCGTAGGTCGATTGCAGCCCGCCGCTTGCGACGAGCGTCACGGGGCCCGTCGGACGATTGGCTGCAAGTTCAGCTCCGATCAACAGGCCGGAGAGCCGCGCCTGGACGGCGGCAGGGCGTGCGCCCGGAAACAACAGCGGCCCGGCGCGAAGCGAAAACAGGGCGTTCAACAAGGCTTCCGGCGCGGCCAGGCTTTCGACGACCGCCGCAGCGAAGGCCGGCTCGGCCGCGCTATCGGTCTGCGCTTCGCCCATGAAGTGCTTCAAAGTCGACTGCCGGACCAGGAGGCCGAACACCTCCCCTGTCATCGCAGTCCGGAAGCTTGCGATGCGGCCGTCCGCGACCTGAACCCATTTCGAATGAGTGCCCGGCAAGCAGACAGCGCCAGACGCGCCATGGGCCAGGACTGCGCCAAGCAGCAACGTCTCCTCGCCGCGCATGACATTTGGCCGGGCGGCGTCACGGAGGGCGACGCCCGGCAGAATGCGGACGTCCCATCCCGGCATCGGCGCCGCGACGGCGGCGGCGGGGATATCGCGCAGAGGGCCGCCGGCATCCAGATACGGCGCTTCCCGCCATCCCTGGGCCGCGCCCGCCATGCCGCAGATCAGCACTGGAGTCCGGCTGTCCGCGCCGGCCGCGGCGGCGGCGGCAGATAGCGCCGACGGATAGTCGGCAGGCGACAAACTCGCCATGCCGTCGGGGCTGCGCGCTTCCGCCAACACGGCCCCATCGCGGTCAACGGTCCAAAGACGGAAGCTCGTCGTGCCCCAATCCGCCAGAATATAGGCAGGTGTTTTCATGGCGCCTGCGTAGCCTGAACCGCGGCGAGCCGCTAGACTGTCCGCACAACATATCAAGCTAGGATCGTTCCCATGGCCAAATCTCCAGCCCGTCAAACCAACGGCCGCGGCCGCGTTTATGACAGCGTTGTCGACACCATTGGCGATACGCCCGCCATTCGCATCAACCGGCTCGCGCCAAAAGGCGTAGAGCTCTATGTGAAGGCGGAGTTCTTCAATCCTGCGGGGTCGGTCAAGGACCGACTGGCGATCAGCATCATCGAGGAAGCCGAGAAGCGCGGCGACCTGAAGCCCGGCCAGACCGTCGTCGAGGCGACCAGCGGCAATACCGGCATCGGGCTCGCGATGGTCTGCGCCGCGAAGGGCTATCCGCTCGTCATCACCATGGCGGAAAGCTTCTCGATCGAGCGGCGGAAGCTGATGCGCTTCCTGGGCGCCAAGGTCGTGCTGACCCCTCGGGCCGAAAAGGGCTTCGGCATGTACAAAAAGGCGGTTGAGCTTGCGGAAGCGAACGGCTGGTTCCTCGCCCATCAGTTCGAAACCAAGGACAACGCCCAAATTCACGCCAATACCACCGCCCGCGAAATTCTGGCGGACTTCAAGGGCAAGCGCCTGGACTATGTCGTCAGCGGCTACGGCACCGGCGGCACCGTGACGGGCATTGGCCGGGTGCTGCGCAAGGAGCGCCCGGAAACGCAGATCATTCTGTCCGAGCCGGCGAACGCGCAGTTGATCGGCAGCGGCAAGAGCCAGGACCGCACCGCCGACGGCGCCCCGGCCGTCAGCCATACCGCCTTCGAGCCGCATCCGATCCAGGGTTGGACGCCGGACTTCATTCCGCTCGTCCTGCAGGAAGCCATCGATGACGGCCTCTATGACAATCTCGTTCCGGTCGCGGGGCCGGACGGCATCGCGTGGTCCAGGAAGCTCGCCCAATCGGAGGGGATTTTCACCGGCATCTCCGGCGGATCGACCTTCGCTGTCGCCATGGGCATCGCCGAAATGGCGCCGGCTGGCACGGTCATCCTGTGCATGTTGCCGGACACTGGCGAGCGCTATCTCTCCTCGCCCCTGTTCGAGGGCGTCGCCGAGGGCATGACGGACGAAGAGGCCGCTCTCTCGAAATCCACGCCGGGCTACCAGATGCCGAGCTGACCCCAAGTGCCCCGCGTCCTTCACGTCGCCGCCAGTCCGAAGGGCGAGGCGGCTTATAGCTGGCAGGTCGCGGAAGCCCTGCTTGCCCGGATCGATCCGGATGGCGAGCGGCTGGTCAGGCGTCTCGACCTGGCGCCGCCGCCGTTCCCGACTGCGGACTTCGCAGCCGCGATGATCCAGGGGCAGACCGCGGCGGCCGCGGCGGCCCTGCCAGCCCTGGCCTATTCCGAGGCGGCGATCCGGGACCTGGAGGCGACCGACGTGCTGACGATCAGCACGCCGATGCATAATTTCACCGTACCGGCCGCATTGAAGGCGTGGCTCGATCAAGTCGTGCGGTTCGGACGCACCTTCCAAAGCACGCCGGAGGGCAAGATCGGCCTGCTGCGGGACCGGCCGACCTTCATCGTGATCGCCTCCGGCGGCGCGATCACGCCGCCGGCCGCCCGCCAGCCGGACTTCGTCCAGCCCTATCTGACGGCGATCCTGGATTGCATCGGCATCCGCGACCTCCGCTTCATCCGGGCGGAGGCGCTGTCACGGGGACCGGACGCCGCGGCGGCCGGCCTCACGGCGGCCAGGGCGACGATCGATGCAGCGGCAGGCGACTTAGCGCCGGGGTCAGGCGCGGCGGCCTATTCCGCCATCACCTGAGCTTTGGCTTCAGCCATCAGCGCGTCCATTTTCTGGCGAAGGCGCTTTGCGTCGATCTCGATGCCGGCGGCCTTCAGGTCGGACTGCACCTTCTCCAGCACGTCCTCGTCGCCGGGTTTCTGGAAATCCGAGACGACGACATCCTTGGCATAGGCAGTGAGCGCTTCGCCGGCTAGGCCCATTTCGCCGGCAGCCCACTCGCCCAGCAGGCGATTGCGGCGCGCGCCGACCTTGAACTGCAGTTCCTGGTCATGCTTGAACTTGCTTTCGAAGTCTTTCTCGCGATTGTCGAACGACGACATCAGGGATGCGCTCCTTGGGAATCGGAATCTGTCTCGGGGTTATATAAGGCGCCGAGGCCGGGTTCGCGAGCCTGGAATCCTTTTTTCATAGGCAAACGCTTCATGTGCACTGTCATCCTTCTGCGCCGCCCTGACGCCCGCTGGCCCCTGCTGCTGGCGGCCAACCGGGATGAGCGTTTCGAACGCGCCTGGGACGCGCCAGCCCGCCATTGGCAGGACAGGCCGGAAGTGATCGCCGGCCGCGACCGAGAAGCCGGCGGCACATGGCTTGGGGTGAACGACCACGGCGTCGTCGCCGCGATCCTGAACCGCTCCGGATCGCTCGGCCCCGCCGCCGACAAGCGGACCCGGGGCGAGCTGGTCCTGGACGCGCTGGATTTCGCCTCTGCCCGCGACGCCGCCGAAGCGCTGGCCGAATTGGACGCGGGCGCCTACAAAAGCTTCAATCTCGTTATCGCCGACCATACGGACGCCTTCTGGCTGAAGGGTCTCGGCCACGGCGCGCCGATCGTCACGCCGGCGCCGCTCGGCGTCTCGATCCTGACAGCCCACGACCTGAACGACACGGCGGCATCGCCCAGGGCGCGCCACTACCTGCCGATATTCGAGGCGACGCCTGCGCCGGAGCCCGAATCCGGCGACTGGGCCGCCTGGGAGGCGCTTCTGGCGTCGCGGGACATGGCGCCCGGCCAGTCGGACGCCAATGCCGCGATCCACGTGGAGACCGATTGGGGTTTCGGCACGGTATCCAGTTCGCTCATCGCGTTGCCGAGCCCGGACGCCGGCCCCGAGGTCCGCCCGGAATGGCGCTTTGCCGCCGCCTGGCCCGAACGCGCGGCTTATACCCAGGTTCTCATCTGAGAGGCGCATGCTTTCCGATGCATTGTCCGGCGCAATGCTCTATAACGAATCGCATATGCGGTCGCTGAAGTGGCCGCGTTTCCTTTTGGCGACCCGAAAGCACCGATCAATGGCGCGCCGCAGACGCATCTACGAAGGCAAGGCGAAGATCCTTTACGAAGGACCGGAGCCGGGAACGATCGTCCAGTATTTCAAGGACGATGCGACCGCATTCAACAATCAGAAACACGCGATCATCGAAGGCAAAGGCGTCATCAACAATCGCATCAGCGAATATCTGATGTTGCGATTGCAGGAAGTCGGCGTGCCGACGCACTTCATGCGCCGCCTGAACATGCGCGAACAGCTTGTGCGCGAGGTCGACATCATTCCGATTGAGGTCGTCGTGCGCAACGTGGCCGCCGGATCGTTTTCCAAGCGCTTCGGCGTTGCGGAAGGCTCCCCGCTGCCCCGCTCGATCGTCGAGTATTATTATAAGGCCGACGAACTGGGCGATCCGCTTGTGACGGAAGAACACATCACCGCGTTCGGTTGGGCGAGCCCGATCGACCTGGACGACATGTTCAATTTGGCGCTTCGGATCAACGATTATCTGACGGGCCTGTTTATGGGCTGCGGGCTGAAGCTGATCGACTTCAAGGTCGAATTCGGCCGCCTGCTGACCGAGGATTCCGAGCAGATCGTGCTGGCGGATGAAATCAGCCCGGACAGCTGTCGTCTCTGGGATATGAAGACCAACGAAATTCTCGATAAAGATCGCTTCCGCAAAGACATGGGCGGCGTTATTGAAGCTTATCGTGAGGTCGCCCGACGCCTCGGCGTGCTGCAGGACGCGAATGTTACAGAGCTGAAATCCAAGGACGAAGACGCTTCGGCAGCGGCCGATAAGGCGGAGCCTAAGGCATGAAGGCGCGGGTTTCCGTGCGCCTTCGGCCAGATGTGCTCGACCCGCAAGGCAAAGCCATCGGCCAGGCGCTGACGACGCTTGGCTTCGCTGGCGTCGACAATGTCCGCCAAGGCAAATTGATCGAGCTCGACATCAAAGCGACGGACGCGGCCGCCGCCAAGGTCGAGGTCAAAGCGATGTGCGAGCGCCTGCTCGCCAATCCCGTCATTGAAGACTACGAGATCGAGATCATCGGCTGATGCGCGCGGCTATCGTCGTCTTTCCAGGCTCGAACCGGGAGCGGGACATGGCGCTCGCCTGTCGCCGCGCCTTCGGCAGCGAGCCGCAATTTGTCTGGCATCAAGACACGACCTTGCCCGATGTGGATTTCGTGGCGGTGCCGGGCGGCTTCAGCTACGGCGATTATCTCCGCCCCGGCGCGATTGCGGCCCGCGCGCCGATCATGGCGGCGATCCGCGCCCACGCCGATGCGGGCCGGCCGCTGCTCGGCGTCTGCAATGGCTTCCAGATCCTGATCGAGGCCGGCATTCTTGAAGGCGCGCTGCTGCGGAACGCGGCGCTGAAGTTTGTCTGCCGCGAGACGACCCTGGTCTGCGGCGCCGCCGCGTCGCCGTTCACCCACGCCATGCTGCCTGGGACGTCAGAAATGCGCGTGCCCGTCGCCCACCATGACGGCAGTTATTTCGTGACCCCCGATCAGCAGAAAATGCTTGAGGATCAGGATCGCATTGCCTTCCGCTACAAAGCTGGCGACAACCCGAACGGCTCGACCGCGGATATCGCGGGCATCCTGAACTTGGGGCGCAATGTCCTTGGCCTGATGCCGCATCCGGAAAACGCGACCGACCCCTTGAGCGGCGGCGAAGACGGCCTCGCGCTCTTCCGAAACCTGGCGGACGCAGCATGACGCTTTATGCGCCTGGCATTACGCCCGACATGGTCGCGGCGCATGGGCTGAAGCCCGACGAATATGAGCGTGTCCTGGAGATCATGGGCCGCGCGCCGAACCTAGTCGAGTTGGGCGTCTTCTCGGCGATGTGGAGCGAGCACTGCTCCTACAAGTCTTCGAAGAAGCATCTCAAGACCCTGCCGACCACGGCGCCCTGGGTGATCTGCGGCCCCGGCGAGAACGCCGGCGTGATCGACATCGGCGACGGCGACGCAGCCATCTTCAAGATGGAAAGCCACAACCACCCCTCGTTCATCGAACCCTATCAAGGCGCTGCGACCGGCGTCGGCGGCATCCTGCGGGACGTCTTCACCATGGGCGCCCGTCCGGTCGCCAACCTGAACGCGCTGCGCTTTGGCGCGCCCGACCATCCGAAGACCAGAAGCCTTGTCGCCGGAGTGGTCGCCGGCATCGGCGGCTACGGCAATTGCGTCGGAGTGGCCACGGTCGGCGGCGAATGCGAGTTCGACGCCGCCTATAACGGCAATATCCTGGTCAATGCGATGACCGTCGGGATCGCGCGCGCCGACCGGATATTCTATTCGGCCGCGGCCGGCGTCGGCAATCCCGTCGTCTATGTCGGCTCCAAGACCGGCCGCGACGGCATCCATGGCGCGTCGATGGCCTCGGCCGAATTCGACGACGCATCGGAAGCCAAGCGGCCGACGGTTCAGGTCGGCGATCCGTTTGCCGAAAAGCTGCTGATCGAAGCCTGCCTCGAACTGATGGCGACGGACGCGATCATCGCGATCCAGGACATGGGCGCCGCCGGCCTCACCTCCTCGTCATTCGAAATGGCCGGCAAGGGCGGGCTTGGCCTCGACCTCCGCCTTGACCAGGTGCCGATGCGCGAGGCCGGCATGACGCCCTACGAATTGATGCTCTCCGAAAGTCAGGAACGCATGCTGATCGTCCTGAAGCCCGGCCAGGAGCCGGCGGCTGCGGCGATCTTCGAGAAATGGGGCCTGGACTTCGCGGTCATCGGCACGCTGACCGATACCGGCCGCATGCGTTTGCTCTGGCATGGCGCGGTCGCGGGCGACCTGCCGATCGCGCCGCTCTCGGAAGCTTCGCCCGAATATGACCGGCCTTATGCGATCCCGGCCCCCCGCCCCGTCTTCGACGCTGGGTCGCTCCCGCCCGACCGCGACCTCGGTCAGGCGCTGCTGGCGCTGATCGGCGGCCCCAATCTCTCCTCCCGGCGCTGGATCTGGGAGCAGTACGACTATCTGGTGCGCGGCGACACCATTCGCGGCCCAGGCGGCGACGCGGCCGTCGTGCGCATCGGCGACGGGCCGAAGGGCCTTGCGGCAGTCAGCGACTGCACGCCCCGCTATTGCGTCGCCGATCCCGTCATGGGCGGCCGGCAGGCGGTCGCCGAAGCTTGGAGAAACCTTATTGCGGCAGGCGCACAGCCGCTTGCGGTGACGGATAATCTGAACTTCGGCAATCCCGAGAAGCCGGAGATCATGGGCCAGTTCGTCGGCTGCATTCAAGGCATGGGCGAGGCCTGCCGGGCGCTCGATTTCCCAGTCGTCTCGGGCAATGTCTCGCTCTACAACGAGACCAATGGCCAGGCGATCCTGCCGACGCCGACGATCGGCGCCGTCGGCGTCGTCGCCGATGTGGCGGCCGCACCGACGATGGCGCTCAAGCCGGGGCAGACGCTGATCCTCATCGGCGCGACGGCTGGATGGCTGGGCGCCAGCCGCTACCTCGCTGAAATCGAAGGCAAAACCGAAGGCGCCCCGCCGCCTGTCGATCTCGCCGCCGAGCGGCGCAATGGCCTGTTCGTGCAAGGCTTGATCCGGGACGGCATGGTCGCCGTCGTCCATGACGCATCGGGCGGCGGGCTTGTCGTCGCGGTCGCGAAGATGGCGCTCGCGGGCGGGATCGGCGCGACGATCGCCGTGCCGGCCGGCGTCGAAGTAGCGCCCTGGCTCTTCGGGGAAGACCAGGCGCGCTATGTGCTGGGCGTCGCGAAGGCCGACGCGGACGCTATCCTCGCCGCGGCGACGGCAGCCGACGTGCCGGCCGCCGTCATCGGCGCGTCTGGCGACGGCGCGTTGACTGTTCACGGGCAACTGTCCATATCTTTGGCGGAACTCAAAGCCGCCCATGAGGGCTGGCTGCCCGCCTTCATGGCCCACGCCTAACCGAAGGACTGCCGATCATGGCGATGGACGCTCACGCTATCGAGACTCTCATCAAAGCGGCGCTGCCCGATGCCTCGGTCGAGATCCGCGACCTTGCGGGCGACGGCGACCACTATGCCGCGCACGTGACCTCAATGGCGTTCAAGGGCAAAAGCCGCGTGCAGCAGCACCAGTTGGTCTATGCGGCGCTGGAAGGGCGGATGGGCGGCGAACTGCACGCCCTCGCCCTCCAGACCGCGCTTCCGAAAGACGCCTGATCACCCAAGGAGATCGACCCCATGTCTGACGTATCCGCCCGCATCCAAACTGAAATTGACGAAGCGCCAGTGGTGCTGTTCATGAAAGGCACGCCAGTTTTCCCGCAATGCGGGTTCTCGGCCATGACGGTGCAGGTGTTGCAGCATCTCGGCGTGCCCTTCAAAGGGATCAATGTCCTGGAAGACATGGAAATCCGCGAAGGCATCAAATCATTCTCGAACTGGCCGACGATTCCCCAGCTCTATGTCAAAGGCGAGTTCATCGGCGGCTGCGATATCGTGCGGGAAATGTACGAATCCGGCGAGCTTGAACAGGTGATGCAGGACAAGGGCGTTTCGGCCGGACAGCCGGCCTGATCGGCCTGCGCCTGCATTTGTCCTGAACGTCCAGCGGCAGCGGCGGGGCGATCGCCATGAACGCATTCCAGGCCATCGCCCTGTTGCTGGTCGCGACCGCGGCCGCGGCTTACCTGAACCATCGCATTCTGCGCCTGCCCCACACGATCGGGGTGGCGCTGGCTGCATTGCTCGGGTCGATAGCCGTCATCATCGTCGATGGGATGACGCCGACCTGGGGCCTTGGCGAAGCCGTCATCCGCTTCGTCAACGACCTGGAATTCGGGCCGACGCTTCTGGACGGCATGTTGAGTTTCCTGCTGTTCGCGGGCGCCTTGCATGTCGATCTCGACCGGCTGGCCGCGCGCAAATGGCATATCGGCCTCTTGGCGACCGTCGGGGTTTTGATTTCGACCTTTGTCATCGGCGCCATCGTCTATTTTGGCTTCGGCCTGATCGGGATGCCCATCCCCTTCATCTGGGCGCTGGCATTCGGGGCGTTGATTTCGCCGACCGACCCGGTCGCGACCCTCGGCATCCTCAAGACCCTGCATATTCCGCCGAGCGTCCAGGCGAAGATCGCTGGCGAAAGCCTGTTTAACGACGGCGTCGGCGTCGTGGTCTTCATCGTCATCCTGGGCGTCGCCGCAGGCGGCGCTGGCGACGATGTCGGTTCGACCATTCTCTTCGCCGGCGAGATCTTCCTGCTGGAGGCTGTCGGCGGCGGCGTGCTTGGGCTTGCGGCGGGCTATGTCGCCTTCCTGGCGCTGCGCAGCATCGACGATCATCTGGTCGAGATCCTGATCACCCTGGCGCTGGCGACCGGCGTCTACGCGCTGGCCGCGTCGCTGCACCTGTCCGGGCCGATCGCCGTGGTCATCGCCGGCCTCTTGATCGGCAATCAGGGCGTCGACCGGGCGATGAGCACTCACACCCGGGACAATCTGCTACGATTCTGGGAGCTTTCGGACGAAATCCTGAATTCCATCCTGTTTCTGCTGCTCGGCATCGAGGCCGTCGCGCTTGGGCTGAACGGCGATATTGCGCTGGCGGGCCTCGTCGCGATTGCGGCCATGCTGATCGGCCGCGTCGCGGCGGTCACGATCGTCCTGGGCGCTCTCCGCCGCACGGGGGATTTTACCAAGGGCGCGGCGCCGGCATTGATCTGGGGCGGCCTGAAGGGCGGCATCTCGGTCGCGCTGGCGCTCTCCCTCCCGGCCGTCGAAGCCAAGCCCTTGCTGCTTGGCGCGACCTATATCGCCGTGGTTTTCTCTATCGTGGCGCAGGGCCTTACCTTACAAGCTGTCTTGAAGCGCAGTTTCGGCGACGCCGCCGGCCAGCCCGGACCGCGCCATTGATCGACCCCACATCTCACTGATAGGCGGACGCTGCACGTGAACAATTCCGATCTGATCGTCAAAACCCTGAAGGACGCGGGCGTCACCCACGGCTTCGGCATCCCCAGCGGCAATGTGTTGCCTTTCATCGAGGCCATGCGCAAAGGCGGTCTGGAGTTCGTGCTGACCGCGCATGAAGGCTCGGCCTCCTTCGCGGCCGACGTCATGGGCCGGGTCACCGGCAAGCCGGGCTTGTGCATCGCCACGCTCGGTCCGGGCGCCACCAATCTCGCGACCGGCGTCGGCTCCGCCTATCTCGACCGTTCGCCGATGATCGCGATCACCTGCAACCTGAATACCCCGCTGCTTGGGCGGCGCATCCAGATGCTGATCGACCATCACGCGCTCTTCAAGCCGATCACGAAAGCCACCCTCGCCGCCCGCCATGACAATGTCGCGGAAGTCATTGAGGAAGCCATCGCGATCGCCCTCGCGGAGCCGCAGGGGCCTGTCCACATCGATCTGCCGGAGGACGTGTCGCTGGCCGAAGCCAAGGGCGCGCCATCCGGTCCGATCGCCGCAAAGCCGATTGACACGCGCGCCTCCGACGCGGCCGTCGCCAAGGCTGAAGCGCTGCTCAAGGGCGCGCGGCGGCCGGTCGCCGTCGTCGGCATGTCGGCGATGCGGATGCGCGACCCCAGCTTGCTGCAGGCCTTCATCGAGAAGCACAACATTCCCTTCGCGACCACGACCATGGCGAAGGGCCTGATCGACGACGACCATCCGCTCGCCATCGGCTGCATCGAGCGCGGCAAGCGACAGGCGCAGCGCGCCTTCATCCGCTCCGCCGATCTCGTGATCGGCCTGGGCTACGACACGATTGAAGTCGAGTATGAAGCTTGGATCGGCGAAACGCCGCTGCTGGCCGTCGATATGGAGCGCCCGGACGTGGCGGCGAGCGTCAAGGTGGCTTGCGAAGTCATCGGCGATCTCGATGACGCAGTCGGTCGGCTCGCGGCCTTGCCAGCCGCTGCAAACACCTGGGACGTCGCCGAGATCAAGGCGCATACGACAGCCTTCCAGGCCTCTCTCCGGCCGAAGTCCGATGTGCTGACGCCCCATGAGGCGATTGACGTCGTCCGCCGCGAAACGCCGCGAAACGGCATCCTTTCGTTCGATGTCGGCGCCCATACGCACCAGATCGCGAGCCAGTGGCCAGCGCACGCGCCGCGCGAATTCCTCGTGACCAATGGCTGGTCGTCGATGGGCTTCGGCCTGCCCGGCGCCATCGCCGCGAAGCTGGCGCATCCCGACCGCCCGGTCGTCTGCATCATCGGCGACGGCTGCTTCCAGATGACCTGCGGCGAGCTTGCGACCGCCCGCCGCGCCGGTCTCGCCATTCCGGTCGTCGTGCTGGATGACCGCTGGCTCAGCCTCATTCAGATCAAGCAGCACAAGCGCCAGTACGAGCAATATGGCTCCAACGTCGAGCCGGAACCTTACCGCGACCCGCCCAGCCACTATTTCAACGTGCCGGCGGTCGGCGTCCGCACGGGCGCCGAATTGAAGGCGGCGCTTGAGGCGGCGTTCAAGGCGAAAGGTCCGACGGTCATCGAAGCCGTGGTCGACGCCAACCACTATTTCGAGACGGTGTTCGACTGATGGCGCGCTGGGTCGCCCTCTGCGGGACGCCTGACCTTCCCATAGCGGACGGCCCGGCGCGGCGCGCGCTCGATGGCACGGCGGAAGCGCGCCTCGTCGCCCTGCCCTACAAGAAGCTGACCGCGGCCGAGGAAACCGAATGGGCCGGCGCGCTGCAGGGCGCTGGCGGCATCCTGCTACGCTCCGGCTACATCACGCCGAGCTTGCTGGCGCAATTGCCGGACCTCGAAGTCGTCGCGGTCCATGGCGCGGGCGTCGATCAGGCGGATATCGCCGCCTGCACGGCCCATGGCGTCCAGGTGACCAATGCGCCCGGCGCGAACGCCAACGCGGTCGCGGAACTGGTATTCGGCCTGATGCTCGCCCTGGCGCGCGGCATCCCGGCGGCGTCGCATCAGGCGAAAGCGGAACGGGCCTGGGATACGGCCCGCGTCATGGGCGGCGAATTGCGCGGCCGGACCCTCGGCCTGGTCGGCTTCGGCCAGATCGGCCGGAAGGTCGCGCCCATCGCCCAGGCGTTCGGCATGTTGGTCGCGGCGAGCGATCCGATGGTGCCGGACGAGACCATGCAGGCCCTCGACGTGACGCCGATGCCGATCGAGGCGCTGTTCGAGACCAGCGACGTCATCTCGCTCCACGCGCCGGCGATCCCGGAGACGCGGCGCATGATCAACGCAACAACCCTGGCGATGATGAAGCCGACGGCGCATCTGGTGAACTGCGCCCGGGGCGCGCTCGTCGATGAGGCGGCGCTCGCGGCGGCGCTGAACGACGGCCGCCTGGGCGCCGCGGCGCTCGATGTGCTGGAAGGCGAGCCGCCCGACCCCGCGAGCCCCCTCTACACAGCGAAGAACCTCTTGATTACGCCGCATATGGCGGGCTCGACGCGGGAATGCCTGGACACCATCGCCGCCACCTGCGGCGCGGATATCGCGGCCGTGTTTCGCGGCGCCATCCCGGCATTTCCCGTGAACACGATCCCCCTGAAACGATGACGACGCCGCCGCGGCAAACCGGGGTTCTCGGCCATCCGGCGGCGATCCCGGCGTCGCCGGAGGCCGCGACGCTGGATTGCGTGCCGAATCCGCAGGCCGACACGCTCTATGTCGCGCGCTTCGTCTGCCCGGAGTTCACGTCGCTCTGTCCCGTCACGGGCCAGCCGGATTTCGCGCATCTCGTCGTCGATTATGCGCCGAAGGACTGGCTGGTCGAAAGCAAGTCCTGGAAGCTCTATCTGACCAGTTACCGGAATCACGGCGCATTCCATGAGGATTGCACGGTCGCCATCGCCCGCCGCCTCGTCGCCGAAGCCAAACCCCATTGGGCGCGCATCGCCGGATACTGGTATCCGCGCGGCGGCATCCCGATCGAGGTCTTCTGGCAATCCGGCCCGCCGCCCGAAGGCCTCTGGCTGCCCGACCCCGGCGTCGCCCCCTATCGGGGCCGCGGTTGATAGATTTCGGCGGCGCCGTTCCTTCAGCCGCGCCCTAGCAGATGGCAGACCATGGCCCGCGCGGCTGAAGGCGTTGGCGTGACTGCGACCTGGCCGATATGCGCCCGCTCCGCGCTGTCGGCTTTTTCAAGCGCGGCGAAATAGGCGGCGATGGCGGCGCGGTGATCGACCGTCACCCCGGCTTGCAAGCTGGCGAACAGCAGCCCGATGAGCGCCCTCTGCGACCCAGCCGGCGCGGCCTGAAACTGCGGAACCGCCTCGTCGTACTGGCCGGCCGCGACCTCCGCCATAGCGGCGAGCATGCGCGCTTCGGGCGTGGCGATCCGGCGGGCGATCGCCAGGGCGTCGGCCCAGGCGCCGACCGACGCGAACCGCCGCGCCGCCAGCAGGCGGTCCGCGGCTGCCCATAAGCCGCGGAGCGGCGTCGCGCGGCGGTTCGCCCTGGCATCGGACGCGGCGTTGAAGAGTATTTCCCGAACCCGGCGTCGCGGGCCGCTCAGCCAGTCTGCAGGCTGCGCATCGATTATCTCGAGCGCCGCCGCAAAGCCAAGCGTTTCGGCGATCCAATCCAATTGTTCATAGGGCGCCGCGCGAAAGCGGACGCCCCGGACCGCGCGGAAAAATTGCTCTGGATCGCGCGGGTAGGGCCGCGCCAGCGCCAGCACAACCTGTCCTGCGGCGGCGGTCAGCCTGGCGCCGCCGGCCCAGTCCGTCTCGCCGAAACTCTGATATCCGGACCAGACGAGCGCGCGGGCGAAGTCCGCCCGGTCCCGGAACCGGAACGGGCCGTCGGCCATGCGGAGCGGCGCCAGCCGCCTGAGCTCATCGGCCCATAGCGGCGCGATATCCGCTGGCGTCAACGGGCGGTCCCCGGCCGCGAGCGTCGCCAGAACCGCATCGACCGTCTCCACGTGAAAAATGCGCGGGACGATGGGCGGCGCGACCGAGCGGAGGTCCGCCAGAACGGCCGCCGCCGGCTTGTCCGACGGCGACGTGACGATGACGCCGCCGACATCCCGGTCCGCGTCCGCGTCGAGCAGATCGACGGCCGCATGCCCCGCCATCAGCAAAGCCGCGCGCCAGCGGCCCGACGGGTCGTGGACAAGCTTCAAGGCCCGTCCCGTCGGTCGCGCCAGCGCCGCGACCGCGCTGGCATGATCGAACGCTTGCGCCATCGCTGGCCGCGTCCTTGCAGGCTTGGCGGCGAAGCTTGCCGCATGGTCTGCGACATCCGCCTTGGGCCACCGGACGCCGAATATGAGCGAGCGCTCGCCCTGCTCGAAGAATAGTCGGTCTGCAGGGAGAGCGACGCCGTCCAGCGCGACCGAAATGGCGGTTGGCCAGGCCTCGCCTTCCGGAGTGAAGGCGAACGACAGGCCCGCGACCTCATCGGTCGTGGGCGTCCGGGGACCTGTCACAGGGTCCGCGATCGCCGTCAGGTTCAGCCGTCCGACGCCGGCCGCCACCGTCCAATCGAACCGGAGGCCGTCCCTCGCGATGCTGTAGTCCAGCAGGCGGCGCGTCGCGGCGACAAGGACCACGCCTCGGTCGTGAAAGCCCTTCAACCCCCGCAACGCCGCGACGGCGCTTGGCGGCAACGCCAGAGAGCCGCCCACATTGCCCAGATGCTGCGCGAAAATGCAGAATTCTCCGGCATCGGCCAACGCCTGCAGCCGTTCCGGGGCCAGCATGGCTTCAAGCTGCGCCGGCTGCGCCAGGCTGGCGCTGGCGACGCCGGCCCGGATCATCGGGAATGCGCCGTTGCGGTTCAGATAGTCGATGCAGCCTGCATCGATCCGCATCGCAGTCGCGCGGTCGAACGCCCAGACCTGGGCGCCGTCCTGCAGGCGCATCGGCCGCGCCGGGCGCCGTGTCCCGCCGGTGACGTGACCGAAAGCGCCGGTCCAGAAATATTTGACGCCGAAGGCGCGCAAGAGGTCGGCGTGATATCCGGCGGCGTCGGGCCGATCGCCCTCGAAGGCCGCATTGCCGGGAGCATCGCCCAGGATGCTTTGCGGATTGTTGCGGCCGTGGTTCGTCCAGATGCCGGGCCGCGCGCCGACGCCCTCCAGGCGATCGAGCGCCTGCATTGCAGCGTCCCGCGTGAACGGGGCCGCTATCCGGCCATAGCAATGCAGCGTCTCGGCCCACCCAGCCCGAATATAGGCCGCGAGTTCCTCAGCATAATAGGGCCGCGCGCCTGGGTCTTCGCCGACGCCGAGATAAGCGATGCGATGTTCGATGGCGCCGTCCGGATGCGGTCCATGCGTCCAAAAGGAATTGACGATATCCAGGCCGAGGCCAGGACCCATGAGGGTATCCGCCTCCGTCCGGAGAAGCCGCATGGTCTCCCGGAAGGTCGGAAACGCCGTCCCGTCTATGTCGCTCTCGATCGCCGCCATCGCCTTGTAGGGATGGGGAAAATCCAGGAGCGAGATCTGTCCGGCCGCATGGTCCCGTCGTCGCAAGGGCGAGGGCCGCGGATCAATCGTCGCGCGGAATGGCGCGGTCGGCAGCGCCGATATAGCCGCGGTTCCACGTCGGCGTGATGTGAATTTCGTTCAGGCAGACATGGGGCGGCATTTCCGCGATGAAGCGGATCGTGCGGCCGACATCGTCCTCCTGCACCATGCGCGCCCGGTCTTCGGCGCTGACCGGGATCGGCCGCTTCTCCAGGATTTCGGTCGCGACTTCGCCGGGACAAAGCGCGCATGCCCGGATGCCGAGATGGCAATTCTCGTGATTGATGCTCTCGTTCATGGCGTTGAGCGCGTGCTTGGCCGTCATATAGGCGACGCCGGAGACGCCGCCGATGCGCTGGCTCGCCATCGAGGAGACATTGACGATCAGGCCGTCCCGTTGCCGCCGCATCACCAACAGCGCGGCATGGGAGACGTTGAAGGCGCCGTTCAGATCGACGTCGATGACGGTGTTCCAGCCCTCGGGCGTGATATCGCGCCAGCGGCGCTTCGGGATATTCAGCCCGGCGCTGTTGATCATGATATCCAGCCGGCCATGGCGCTTGACGATGCCATCGACGACGGCGTCGACCGCCGGCCGGTCGGCGATATCGAGCGGCGCCACGTCCGCAGCCCCGCCAGCCTCCCGGATCCGCGCCGCGACGGCCTCCAGCTCCGGGACGCGCCGGCCCGACAGCACGACAATGGCGCCGGCCTCGGCGAGCGCGACCGCGCCCGCCCGGCCAATTCCGGTGCCTGCGCCAGTCACCCAAGCGATCTTTCCTGCAATCGAATACATAGCTTTGTTCCCAGGTTTGCGTGCTCTAATCGGCCGTCAGCTCGTCGACGGCCTTGCGGATAAAATCACGATCCGGCGCATGGCCGACGGGATTGCCCGCCCGGTGCCCCCAGATCGATTCGATCGGCCGGAACGTGGCGTTCGGCATCTGCTTCGCTTCAATTTCAGCGTCCGCCACTGTGAAGTAGAGATCGGTCCGCGACGGCATGATGAAGGCGCGCGCCCGGATCGCGCCAAGCGCCTTGCCAAGGTCGCCATGGAACCGGTCGTTCGCGGAAATGTCCGAATCCGTCCAGGTTTGCAGCATCGCCAGGAGATCATCGCCGTCCCGGCGGAGGAAATTGCCCTCCCAGACCCGGACCAGATAATCCTCGAGCGACGGGTTGGCGTCGGTCAGATGCAGGCCCTCGCGGTAGAAAGCCTGGCTCATCGCCCAGCCGGCATAAATGCGGCCCATGGCGCGCAGGCCGACCTCCGGCTTGGCGCGGAAGTGGGTTCCGGTCCAGTTGGCGTCGGCGGTCAGCGCGGCGCGCACGCCGTCCAGGAACACCTTGTTGTGAACCGATGTCTTGGCCGACGTGCAGACCGCACAGATCGCCTTGACGCGCTCCGGCAGCAACGCGCCCCAATGCAGCGCTTGTTGGCCGCCCATCGACCAGCCGTAGACCAGCGCCAAACGCTCGACGCCGAATACCTCCGTCAATAACCGCGCCTGGGCAGCGACATTGTCGACATGGGTTACTTTGGGCCAGCGGCCGCGCGCCACCGGGGCCGCCACATTCGACGGCGAGGTCGACATGCCGTTGCCGAACTTGTTGACGATAATCACGCACCAGCGGTTCGGGTCCAGGACCTTATCCGGGCCGACCGCCCAAGCGATGTCTGCATGCTGGGCGCCGTAGGAAGTCGGATAGAGCACGACGTTGCTCTTGTCGGCGTTCATCGATCCATAAACGACATAGGTGAGCTGCGCATCCGGCAGAATACGGCCGCTCTGCAGGCGAAAATCGCCGAGGCGGAAGGTTTTGACTTCAGTCATCGATCCGGTTCCCTCAATCGCTTAATCGCGAGGCGCCGTCAGTTAGCCATCCAACCGCCGTCCACCATCAGATTTTCGCCCGTAATGTATGTCGCCTCATCGCTCGCAAGAAAGAGCGCGGCGTTGGCCACGTCGAGCGGCCGGCCAAGCCGCGGCCAGGGGGTGCGGGCCTGAGAATAGGCGAGCATCGCGGGCGCAATGGCGGGGCCGGTTTTGCCGGTCAGGATCTTCCCAGGAGCTACGGCGTTACAGACAATGCCGTGGTTCGCATAATCGCCGGCGATCTGGCGCGTCATGTACACGACAGCGGCTTTGCCCGCGCCATAGGCGATGTCGTTCGGCGCCCGGATCATGCCATGCTGGGAGGATATATTGACGATCCGTCCACGAACCTCGTCAATGCCTTCCTGACCGAGCATCTGCCGTACGGCCGCGCGACAGCCCAGGAACACGCCCTTGGCGTTGATCGCCATAACGCGGTCCCAATCGGCCTCGCTTGTTTCATGCAACGGCGTATCGACGCCGATGGCGGCGTTGTTCACGATGACATCGAGCCGTCCGGTTTCCGCGACGGCGCGCGCGACGGCAGCTTCGACATCTGCGTTGACCGAGACGTCACAACGCACGAAGGCCGCTGTCCCGCCCGCGGCATGGATGGCGTCAACAGTCGCCGTCCCGCCTTCACGGGGCGTCTCGGTGATATCGGCGACCACGACGAACGCGCCTTCCTCGGCAAAGCGGAGCGCAATGGCCTTGCCGATGCCGCCAGCGGCGCCCGTAATGACGGCGGTGCGGTTCTGTAAGCGCACGGTTCAGTCGTCGCCGTCGAAGCCGATAAATGTCGCGACCTCGTCCGCCGGGCGGCGCAGGGATTTGACCTCGTTGGCGGCGAACGTATCATCCGGGTAGCCCATGGCGACGCAGGTCATGATCACCTGATCTTCGGGAATCCGGGCATGTTCGCGCACGACGGCCGATTGCATGATGCCCTGGCCGTTGATGACAGCGCCCAGGCCGCGCGTCCACGCGGCCAACACCAGGCCGTAGGTGACGGCGCCCAGATCGAAATGGGCGATGGTCGCGCCCGGATCGAGGCTCTTGTCGTAGGTCACGACAATCGAAACCGGCGCATCGAATTGCCGGAAGCCGCGCATCACCCAGTCCTGGCGGCGTTCCTTGTCATAACGGTCGATGCCCATGGCCTCGAAGAGCTGGACCGCGACATCGATCTGCCGTTGCCGGTGGACGCCTTCATAGGCGCCGTGCATCGGGATCTCCCGTTGCGGCTTGACACCCGCCAGATTGCGCTCGGTGTTGCCTTGGCGGATGCGGTCGAGCGCGGCGCCGGCGACCACATGAAAATGCCAGGGCTGTGTGTTCATCGACGACGGCGCGCCGACCGCCAGGTCGATAATCTCCTTGATGACCTCCCGGGGCACGGGATCGGGCTTGTAGCCGCGAATGCTGCGACGGGCGCGGACAAGATCATCGAATTCCATCAGCGGGGGCCTTTTGCGGTTCAGGATAGCTTGCATCCCAATCATCGGCGGCAGCGGCGGCAGATGCAATGCGGCGCCGTGCACACTTCCCGCTTTGCGCGGCCCTGGCGACGGTTTAGGCTCCAGTCGGAACAAAGGGGAATGATATGGCGCGAGCGGCGCGAACTGCACTGATCACCGGAGCCGGGCGCAATATCGGCCGCGGCTCGGCCCAGTATCTGGCGCGGGCGGGGTTCAACATCGTCGTCAACGGCTCGAGCGACCGCGCGGCCTGTGAGCGCGTGGCGGACGAGGTACGCGCCATCGGCCCGGACGCCGCCGTCGCCATGGCCGATATCGGCGATCAGGCGGCATGCGCGGCGATGGCCGATGCGGCGCTCAAGACCTTCGGGCGGATCGACGTGCTGATCAACAACGCCGCCATCCGCCCCGTCACGCCGTTCCTCGACATGACCGACACCGATTTGGAGCGGGTCATGAACGTCAATGCCTATTCAGCCGTATGGCTCGCCCGCGCGTTTCTGCCGGGCATGATCGCTGGCGGCTGGGGGCGCATCGTCAATTTCACCGGCATGAACGCCCAGAAAGGCGCCGCCGGCCGTCCCCATGTCACGATGTCGAAGCATGCCGCATGGGGCCTGACCAAGGCGCTGGCGCGGGAATTCGGCCCGATGGGGATCACCAGCAACATCATCTCCCCCGGCACCTTCCCCGGCGAGGGCGAGAACGTCCAGCACGCGGGCGGGCGCCTGCAGAAGTTGCTGGAGCAAACCCCCGTCGGCCGCCTTGGGGAAGCCAGCGATATCGCCAGCCTCGTCCGATTGCTGTGCAGCGACGACGGCGGTTTCATCAACGGACAGATCATCGCCGTCAATGGCGGCGTCGAAACCTAAAACAGGCGCCGACGCTTCAGCCAGATCAACAGCAGCACGACCAGAAGCGACGATACGGCCCAGAATGCGGGATAGCCGTAGCGCCAGCCTAGCTCGGGCATGACATGGAAGTTCATGCCGTAGACGGCGGCCAGAAAGTTCAATGGCAGAAAGATCATGCTGACGACCGTCAAGCGGTTCACGACCCGGTTCGTGCGGTGGCTGACGATGCCCATATATAGGTTCAGGCTTTCCGACAGCACGGTCCGTTCCGTCGCCGCGTCGCCGGCGAGGCGGGATAGCGGCGCTGTCTGGCGCTCGAGATAGGGCTGAGTGCTGGGCGCGACATAGGGCGAAAGCCGGGTCGCCAGTTCATGCACCGTCTCTCGCGCCGTCACGACGGCATTCCGATATTCCAGGAGCGCCCGGGTCAATTCCGATACGTCCGTCAGGATTTCGTCGCCGACGTCTCCCAGCAGCGTCCGCTGAATTCCATCGATCTCCGCCGACAGCGCCGATAGCGTCTGGCGATATTCGTGGATCAGATGATCGACGATTTCAAAGAGCAGAAACCCGCCCGATTGCGCCTCCCGCTGGAAATCCTCCTCGATCGTCTCGCTGAGATGCTTCAAGAGGGCGGACTCTTGCGCATGCGCCGTCACCAGGAACCCGTTGGCCAGAATGAGATGCATGGCGCCTGTCACAAGGGCGCGATCGTGGAATGCCGTTTCGACGAAGGTGCAGTCGATGCAAGCACGGCCGATCGTGATCTGGCCCTGGTTCTGATCGGCGACGACCCGTTCGACGGCGGCGTTCTCGAGGCCCAGCAGCCCGCACAGGCGTTCCGCTTCGGCCAGGCTGTCGATATCGATCCAGCAATAAGCGCCGCCCGCCACCGCCGCCGGCACAGCCTCAGGCTCGATGGTCGTGATTCGGCGCGCGGCGAAATCGAAACTGACAGCGGTCGTCATGCGGCCTGCCCTTCGCGGCGCGATTGTTCTATGCGCCGATCATCCCTGTTCGCTCCGCCAGCCAGAACAGCGCGACAAGCGCGATCCCGATCGACGCTGGCGCAACGATATAGCGACGATACCAAGGCTTGCCGCCAAACCAAAACCCCACCAGCGCAAAACACAGCCCAATGACCGTCAGTTGACCAATCTCGACGCCGACATTGAACGCCGCCAGCGCCGCCACGAACTGGCCGTCGGGCAGGCCGAAGTCTGCGAGGACGCTGGCGAAGCCCAAGCCGTGTAGCAGCCCGAAGCCGAACACAACCGCCGGCCGCCAGACCTGCAGTCGCGATGTGAAGAGATTCTCGACAGCGACGAAAACAATAGAGGCTGCGATCAGCGGTTCGACAATGGCGGCGGAAACCTGAACGAGGCCGAGGGCGCCCAAAGCCAAAGTCAGCGAATGCGCCAGCGTGAAACAGGTGATCTGGAGCAGCAAAGGCTTCAGCCGCGTGCTCAACAGAAACAGCCCGACGACGAAGAGGATATGATCCAGCCCCTTCGGCACGATGTGGTCGAACCCGGCGATCACATAATTGACGACGACATCGATGGTCGCCTGCCGGGCGTCGATATCGAGCGGCGCAGGCGCGCTCGGCTCGCCAGCCGCGACAAAGTCCGTGAAATACGGCTCCCGCTCGCCCAAGCGCGAGACGCGCAGCACGGCGTCGCCGAAGCGCTTCGTATTCTGCCAGACGAGCGCCTGCGCCCCCAGGGGGAGGCGTCCCTGCAGCGTGACCACGGAGAGGCGCGCGACCGCTGCGTCGCCGACCTCGGGAACGGCGGCGGCGGCGAAGGCCAACCGCACTGGCGCTCCGTCGGCCGAGAGGGTCATCGCAGCGAGCAAGCCCGGGCTCGATGCTTTGGCGGCAGCGGCCACAGCAGCTTCATTCTGGCCGCGCAACGAATTGTAGAGCGCGGCGGTCGGCGCGTCGTCGGTGTCCTCGTGGCCCGCGCCGATATTCGCCAGAAACGCCTCGATGTTCATCCGCGCCGTCAGCGTCAGCGCGCCGTCGCGAGTTGTCTCAATGCTGACGATCACGGGCTGCATCTCATGGGCCCGCGCGCCGCCGGACGCGAGCGCGCCCCAAACCAGCAAGGCCGCGAGCAGCAAGGCCAGCGGGACGGCGCGCATGGATCTGGACAGGCTTTGCATCGCGGTCATGCTTTCAGGTGAGGGCTTCATCGGCCTGCTTCGGCGCCGAAGCGCGATATCGGCTAGACTGGATCAGACCTTGCTTCGGCGGAAACGCCCCGAGAGCGGATTGATCGACCGATACCATAGCGGACGAGCCGATCCAACGTCTTGAACACCGTGTCGGAGGCCTTTCGCCCATGTCCATCGCCCGGATAGTCGCCATGACGGCTCTCGCCGCCCTGTTACTGAGCACAGCGCAGGCCGACGCCCACGAGCTCTGGCTGGAGCCGCTGCGGCCCGCCGTTGCGCCGGGCGAGGAAGCTGCGGTCGACGTCAAGGTCGGCCAGATGCTGGCCGGCGCGACCTACACCTACATCACCGCTTATTTCAAAGTGTTCGATTTCGTCGACAGCGCCGGGTGCCGGCCTGTCGTTTCGACGATCGGCGACCAGCCGGCCGTTCACGAGGCGACTGGCGACGCGGGGCTCGCCCGCCTCGTCTACCTCTCCTCGCCCGACTTTCTCACCTACAAGACCTTCGAACAGTTCGAGGCCTTCGCGCAGAAAGACGGGCAAGCGGCCGCCATCGCGCGCCACCGGGAACGGGGCTTGCCGGAGACCAATTTCCGCGAGGCCTATACCCGCTCCGCGAAAGCGCTGATCCGGGTCGGCGACGGCGCCGGCGCGGACGGTCCGCTGGGTCTGCCCTATGAAGTGATCGCGGAGGTCAATCCGTTCACCGCCTCCGCCGACGCGCCGATCCGGGCGCAGATCCTATGGCAGGGCGCGCCGGCGCCGGGCGAACTGGCCGCAATCTTCCGGCGCGCGCCGGATGGCGCGGTCGCCCTGGAGCACAGGACGACCGACGCCGATGGCCGCATCGACATCCCGGCCGGCAAGGGCTTTCACCTGATCAGCGTCGTTCGCCTGATCGAGCCGGACCCGGAACTCGCGGCCCGGACCGGCGTCGTCTGGCACAGCTTCTGGGGCTCGCTCAGCTTCCATCGCTGACGCTGTTAAAGCCGCAACACGTGCTTCGCGATGATGTCGCGCTGCACTTCGTTGGTGCCGCCATAGATCGAGGCGGCGCGGCGCAAGAGGTGTTCCGTCATCGCGCCACGGCCATAATCGGGGCCGACCAGGTCCAGGTTGGCGTCGAGGCGCAAGCTGTCGAGATCGTAGGGGGCCGCATAATTGCCGAGCGCTTCGACCAGGAGTTCGTTCAGGCCCTGCTCGATTTCCGTGCCGTCGATCTTCAGGATTGAAGCTTCCGGGCCAACCTTGCCGCCCGCTTCTTCCTTCGCGAGCATCCGGAGATTGGTGTATTCCAGCGCCGAGAGCCGGGCCGAGATCGCCATCACCCGGCCGCGGAAATCCGCGTCGTCCCAAAGGGTTGCGCCGCCGTTGCCCCGCTCCTGCCGGGCCGCATCGATGATCTTGTCGATCTTCTGCTTGGACTTGCCGACGCCCGCGATGCCGCTCCGCTCATTGCCGAGCAGGAACTTGGCATAGGTCCAGCCCTTGTTCTCCTCGCCGACGAGATTGCCAATCGGCACGCGGACATCAGTGAAAAACACCTCGTTCAGATAGTGGCCGCCGTCGATGGAGATGATCGGGCGCACCTCGAGACCGGGCGATTTGATGTCGATCAGCAGAAAGCTGATGCCTTCCTGCTTCTTCACCGTCGTATCGGTGCGGACAAGGCAGAAGATCCAGTCGGCATGCTGCGCGTGGCTGGTCCAGATCTTGGAGCCGTTGACCACATACTCATTGCCGTCGCGGATCGCGCGGGTCTTGAGGCTCGCGAGGTCGGAGCCGGAGCCGGGTTCGGAATAGCCCTGACACCAGAACCGCTCGCCGGAAAGGATCTTCGGCAGATGCTCCTGCTTCTGCGCGTCCGAGCCGAAGGTGTAGATCACCGGCCCGACCATCACGAGGCCGAACGGGCTCAAGCGCGGCGCGTTCGCCGCCTGATATTCTTCCTCCCAGATATGGCGCTGGGTCGCCGTCCAGCCCGTGCCGCCATGCTCTTTCGGCCAATTCGGCGCGATCCAGCCCTGGCGATGGATGATCTGGTGCCATTCCCGCGTATCCTCCTTCGAAACGTAGGAGGGGCTGATCTCGGTCTGGCGGCGGATATGATCGGGCAGCTTTTCCTTCAGAAACGCCCGGACTTCGTCCCGAAAGGCCAGATCGTCGGCGGTGAAGGTCGCGTCCATGGTTCGTTTGCTCCTTGGCGGCAGGGCGTCAGCCCGGATTCTTATAGGCTGCAATGTTGAACCTATGGCCCGGGATGGCAAGGCGCCCTGGACGCGGCGGCGACCCTGGGCGCGCGTGCGCTACGGGCATGGGTCCCTCGCGAATTTGGGGTCAATCCCACGCGCTCAATCGCTTATAAATACCCTGCCAGCGCTTTACGCCCCAAAAGGAGCCCCCATGTCAGGACCGCTAACAGGCTACCGGATCGTCGACGTGACCAATGTCATCGCGGGTCCGTTCGCGACGATGATCCTGGCGGACCAGGGGGCCGACGTCATCAAGGTCGAAGCGCCCGGACGGCCGGATCATACCCGGAGCGCCGGCCCCGGCCCAAAAGGCATGAGCGCCTCCTACCTCAACAACAATCGCAACAAGCGCTCGGTCGCCATCGACATCAAGACGGCGGCCGGGTTGACGGCGATCAAGAAGCTGGTCGAAACGGCGGACGTGTTCATCCAGAACTTCCGCCCCGGCGTCTGCGAGCGCCTTGGGATCGGCGAAGCCGACCTTCGCGCTGTCAAGCCGGACCTGATCTACGTCTCCATGAGCGGCTGGGGCGAAAACGGGCCGCTTGCCCACAAGCCCGTCTACGACCCGATCATTCAGGCGCTCTCCGGCCTCGCCACGATCCAGGCGGGTTCCGACGAGGAACGACCGCGCCTCATTCGCACCATCGTTCCCGACAAGCTGACAGCCGTGACAGCGGCGCAGGCGGTGACGGCGGCGCTCGCCGGGCGCGCCAAGACCGGTAAGGGCCATCATGTAAAGGTCTCGATGCTCGAATCCGTGATCGCCTTTCTCTGGGCATCGGACATGGGCGGCCAGACCTTTGTCGGCCGGGAGATCGGCGTCCGCCGCGCCGCCACCTTCATCGACCTGATCTACGAGACCAAGGACGACTACATCAGCGTATCGACCATGACGAATGCACAATGGGCGGCTTTCTGTAACGCCAGCGGCCGGGACCACTTGATCGACGACCCGCGGTTCAAGACGCCGGCGCTCAGGGACGCCAATGCCGACGCGCGGCTGACCCTGATCCAGGAAGCGCTGCTGGAACGAGGGGCGGCGGAATGGCTGGAAACGCTGGATAAGGCGGGCGTGCCCTCGGCGCCGGTGCTGACGCGCCGCGCTATGATCGATCACCCGCAGGTGCAGGCGACCGGCATCGTGATGGAATACGACCACGAAGAGCCGGAAGTCGGCCGTCTCAGACAAGCCCGCGCCGCCGCCAGCTTCGAGGGAACGCCGACCGAAATCCGGCGCGGCGCGCCGATGCTCGGCCAGGACACCTATGAGGTTTTGCAGGAGGTCGGCTACGACGCGGAAACCCTGAACGCGCTCGTCCGGGAAGGCGTGCTGCTCGGCGAACGGCCCTGAATGATCAAGTTAGGATCGGGAGTCGGAAGTACCGCACGGTCTTGTCGCGGTCGGCCAGATAGGCCTCGCCGACGACCGTGAAGCCAAGGGCTGCATGCAAGGCGTCGGATGCCGGGTTGGGCGGGTCCGAATTCACCTCGGCTGCCAACATTTGAAAACCCGCGTCGCGGGCGAAGGCTGCGAGGTCGCCATAGAGCGCCTGGGCCAGGCCCTTGCGGCGATGTCGGGCGTCAACCGCGATCCGGTCGATATAGAGGAAGCGCTCGAAGCGCGCCTGGAACCAGTCGAAATTCGGGCTGAACGGCGCCGGCCGCCGATCGAATGCCAGCAAGAACGCTCCTTCGTCCTCGATCGCGCGGGCATAGCGCGCCCGCGCGATCAACGCCCGGAACGCCGCCGGGGTCTGGGACGACAGCTCCGTGGCGTGCGTCTGGTTGAGCGCGTGAACCCAGCCCAAATCGCCCGGGCCCAGGTCTCGCAGGCGGGCGCTCAATCGTCCGGCCTGAAGCCCATGATGCGCTCGAAGCGATCCTGATAGGCCGGCCAGACTTCCGGGTTGACTAGACGCGGCGGACGATGGCCGCGCAGCAGCGCGATCCACTGCTCGGCCGCGCCGACGGACATGTTGCGGTTCGCCTCAACAGTGATGCCCGCGTGATGGGGGGTCACCAGCACATTATCCAGCGCCATCAGAGGATGATCCGGCCCCGGCGGCTCCTCCCAGAAGACATCGACGCCGGCGCCGACGATGTCCCGGGCCTTCAAGGCGTCCGCCAGTTCCTGTTCATTGGTGATGCCGCCCCGCGCTGTCACGACGTAGACAGCGGTCGATTTCATCGCCTTGAATTCGGTCCGCCCGAACATGCCGAGCGTCTCGTCGGTGCGCGGGCAATGGACAGTGATGAAATCGGATTCAGCGAGCAGCGTCTTGAAATCGACCTTCCGGGCGCCCCGCCGGGCGAGCTCCGCCTCATCCACATAGGGGTCATAGGCGATCACCGTCATGCCAAGCGCGGCCCGGCAGATTTCAGCCGTGCGCGTGCCGATCTGTCCAAGGCCGACGACCCCCAGGGTCTTGCCCTGCATCTCGACGCCGGTCAGCTCCATGCGATCGACGCCTGTTTCACGGCGGAGCCGGCGGTCGGCCTGGATCATCTGCTTCGAGATCGCGAGCATCATGCCGAGCGCATGCTCCGCGACCGACTGCTTGTTCGTGCCCGTCTGATTGACGACCGCGAGACCCTGGGCCGTGCAAGCCTTGACGTCGATATAGTCGTAGCCGGCGCCCGTAGCGGAAAGCGCCACCAGATTGGGCGCCCGCGCCAGAAAATCGGCGTTCGGGAACCATGGCTCCTGCAATTCCGTGCGCGATTGCACCTGATAGCCATGGGCGCGAGCGACGGCGCGGTCGTTCTCTTCCCGGTCGCCGGAATAGGTCAGCCGCTCCACCTGAACGTCCGGCGCTGCTTCCAGGGCGGCGAGAGCGGCTGGGGTATCCATCCAATCTTCGAAATACACGAGGCGGCGCGCGTTGTCGGTCATCTGATGTCCATTGGCTGCAAAAGTCGGGAGCCCGGATCATTTCAGGGCGGGCATGGAACCGCAAGCAAGGGCCGTTCAGCCGCCCTTAACGCACTTCGGCTAGAGTAGAATCGACCGGGAGAAAAACCTCGGCCTGACGGAACGGGCCGGAGCGAATGCGTCCATCGAGGCTGCTCAATAGGACATTGAGGAGTGCCGCGTGATGAAGCGGACTTTGACGACCCGCGCATTTTTTGCAGCCGCGCTCTTGGCGCCAGCCGCCGCAAATGCGGACATCGTGTGCCAAAACCGCACGACCGTTCTGGCGAAGCTGGCCAGCGACTATGCCGAGGCCCCGGTCGCGATCGGGATGGCGGCGAACGGCGGGGTGCTGGAAGTGCTGGCGGCGGAAGCCGACAATCGGACCTTTACGATCATCCTGACGATGCCGAACGGCATGTCCTGCCTCGTCGCGAGCGGTCGGCATTTCGAGATGCTGTCCGCCCCTGCCCTGGCCAAGGGCGACCCGACCTGAAGCATAGAGCCAGCGTGTGACCGCGATCAGGCGTTCGGCCGCTTCGCCAGCACGGCTTCGGCCAATCGGTCGATCTCGTCCATGTGATTGTAGATCTGGGTCGATACCCGGACCCAGAGCCCGCCCGCCAGGGGGTTCAACCGGATCTGAATGCCGTCTTCATCCAGAAGACGGGCGCGCAGGCGGATCGCCCCATTGAGGTCGGCGCCGACGCCGTAAGGCAGGCGAACGGTAGTCATGGAGCCGGTCAAGGCCGCCGGCGCGCCCGTCTCCGTCCCCCAGGCCGCCGCCAGACGTGCGCCGGCCGCCAGGGCCATGGCGTGATTATGGCCCTGGATCGCCTGGAAGCCGAAGCCCTCCATGAAATCGATGCCGGCGGGGAGACTATGCTGGGCGGACCCGTCCCGCGTGCCGACATAGTCGAACTCCGCGTGGAACCCGCCCTCGAAGCCATGGCTGATGACGGTCGGATGCAGGTCCTGCTGGGTCGCCGCCCAGAGGAACGCGCAGCCTTTGGCCGCGAACATCCACTTGTGGCAATTGCCCGTGTACCAATCGGCGCCGATCCGCCGGAGATCGATTTCGGTCATGCCAGGCGCATGGGCGCCGTCGACCAGCACCCGGGCGCCCGCCGCCTTCGCGAGCGCGACCAGGCGGGCAAGCGGCAGTTTGAGCGCGGTCCCCGAGGTCACGTGATCCAGCAATGCCAGCCGCGGCGGCGGATCGAGTGCGGCATGAAACGCCGCCTCGATTTCCTGCGCATCGGCGACAGGGAACGGCAGACGCCATTCCACGACTTCGGCGCCGGTCCGGGCAGCCACATAGCGCGCCGTATTGCGGACAGCGCCGTAGGTCTGGGTGTTGATCAGGATGCGGTCGCCCGGCTCGAACGGAAACGAGCGCAGCACGGCGTTGACAGCCTGGGTCGCGTTTTCGACCATGGCGACATCGTCCGCGTCAGCCCCCAGATAGGGCGCGAGCCGCGCCGCCGCCGCGCGGATGGCCGGACGGTATTCCCGCTCGAAGAACCGGCTCGGCTCCGCTTCCATCCGGTCGCGCCAGTCCCGCTGCGCCGCCAGCACCGCCTTCGGCGTCGCGCCGTAGGAGCCGTGATTGAGGTGCGCGCCGCCAGCCTCAAGCTGAAACAGATCGCGCAGTGCCGGGCCGAATGCCGGAGCAGGCGACCTGCCGTCTGACGTCAACATGGCGCCCTCCCCCAAACAGAAACTGCCTGCCGAATTCAATGGAGCGACAATCGCCCGCGGGCGCGCCGACGGCAAGCGGTCGATCGTACGAAAAGGCATCCGCAAAAGCGAAGGGCGGCCCGATGAAACGGACCGCCCTTACTTGAGAGAGGGCAAACGGGAGCAAGCGTCCCGCCTGATCAAGTCGTTCCGGGCTAGCTGCCCATGCGGCCCTTCGCGATGGCTTCGCTCAACTGGCGCTGTTCGGAGCAGGAACCGCAGATGCGCGTCAGATCGGCCAGGTGCTTTTCAGCCGCGTCGAAATTCTTCAACTTCACATGCAGCTCGCCGTAATATTCATGGGCGCCGACATGGTTCGGGTCGATCTTCAGCGCGCGGTCATAGGCTGCCTGCGCTTGCGGATACTTGCCCATTTGACGGTTCGAATAGCCGATATAGTTGTAGGCGTCGGCCGAGCGCGGGTTGCTGTTCAGGTATTCCTCGGCCTTGTCGATGGCGCGATCGTAATCGCCGCGGTCGACATAGCGCTTCACGTCGCCGATGGTCACATCCATGGATGTGCTTGAACCGGCGGCGATGGCCGAAACCGGCGCCGCGAGCATCATGGCCATTCCGGCCGCCGCAAAAATCCGTCGCATCATCAAATCCCCTTTGTTTGATCGTTCATGGCGCCGGCGCATGCGTCGCGCCGTTTCCAACCCCATGCCCAAAATATGTCGGCTTGATGGCGAATCCAATGCAGCCCCGTGAAGTGCGTGACCGGCGTCACATTTCACGGCCATGCACGTGATTTCGTACGTCTTCAGCCGCGCAACATCGCGCGGGCGATATTGGCTTGCTGGACCTGGCTCGCGCCCTCAAAAATCCGGAACAATCTGGCGTCGCGCGCCAGCCTGGGGATCGGCGAAAGGTCTTCCATATAACCCAGTCCGCCCAGCACCTGGATCGCCCGATCCGCGATCCGGGAAACGGTTTCGCTGCCGAACAGTTTGGCGGAAGCGATCGCGACATGGGGAATGGCGCCGTCCGCGTCGAACGTCCGGGCGCATTCCAGGCAAAGCGCCCGCGCCGCCGCCATTTCGGACTGGCTATCGGCCAGCATCGCCTGGATCTGCCCGAATTCGCCGATCGGCTGCCCGAATTGCCGCCGTGTGCGCGCATAGTCGGTCATTTCCTCGATCAGCCGGATCGACTGGCCGACGCAAGTGGCCGCCACATGCAGGCGCGCGTGATTGATGCCGCGCAAGGCCGCCTTGAGGCCAGACCCTTCCCGTCCTCCGACCAGGGCGGACGCCGGCACACGGGCGTTATCGAACCAGACATAGCAGACATGACTGCCCTCGTTCCCAAGCATGCGCGGCGGCTCCCCGACGCTGACGCCGGGCGTATCGGCGTCGACCAGGAAGGCGGAAACGCCCGCCGCCGTCAGGTCGCTCGGATCGGTCCTGGCCATGACCAGAAAGACATCGGCCTGGGGCGCATTCGTTATGTAGCGCTTTTCGCCGAAGATCGCCCAGCCGTCGTTCACGCGCTCGGCTCTGGTTTTCAGCGCCCCGGCGTCCGATCCCGCGTCGGGCTCGGTCAACGCGAAGGAGCCGGTGCAGGCGCCGGTCGCCATCGCCGGAAGATAGCGCTGCTTCTGCGCCTCGGTCCCGAAATCCAGGATGGCCTGGGAGGTCAGGCCGATCGTCGTCGAAAAGCGGGACCGGTAGACGCAGGACGCCTGGGTGAATTCGAACGTCAGCAGCACCTGCTCCGTCATCGAACACTCAAGGCCGCCATAGGCTTCCGGGATCGAGATGCCGAACAGCCCGATCTCCTTCAAGGCCTCGGTCAGGTCCGCCGGCACGCCGGCTTCCCGCGTCAGGCGATGTTCGTTCGGCCGCAGCACGGTTTGGCTGAGGTCGCGAACGGCGGCGAGATAGTCGTCGAAGGATTGAAAATCCGAGGGTCCGCGCATTTAAGGAATTATCCGAAGGTTATGCTGTCAATAGTGGCGCGGCAGCGCGGCTTATCGTCGTCGCCGACGAGGGCGAGAAAGCGCGGCCCGGCATCTTTCACGTCGCTGGCGAAAACGCGGAGGCGTTCGTCCCAGAACATCGGTCGAAGGAAGGCGATCTCGCCATTCAGGGCCGTCACGCCGCCTGCCCCGCCAGCTTCCTCGATCAGCGCGCCGAGCATGATGTGCGACGCCATCAGGCCGCCCGCGATCGGCGCGCGAAAACCGAAGCGTTTCGCCGTCGCAGGGTCGGAGTGGATCAGGTTTTCGGCTTCGTCGGAAAAGGCCGCGACCCGGTCCGGAACCAAGGTCGTCCGGCTGATCTCGCCCATCGTGTCGAGGCTGCGGGCCGCCAGCGCATTGCGCGGCGCCGATGCGTCCCCCGGTCCGGGGTTCAGGCTGGAGCGGCTGGCCGTCATCGGCTCCTTGCCGGCCATGTCCCGGAACGCGAAGTCCGCATGCACGACGCTGCCCCTGGGATGCCGGTCGATCCTGGAGACGACGCCCGTCATCGTCAGCGGCGCGTCCAGCGGCAGGGCCGAGGCCAGGCGATAGACTTGGGTCATGTGGACGTTGCCGTTGATCGAGCGGCCGCTCCAGCGCTGCGCCATGATCGTGAAGAAGGCGAAGAACGTCGGGTCGGCGACATCGCCCCAAAGGTCGGGATCGACGCCGCAATGGCTGAGTTTGGTCCGTTGCCGCGACCGCTCGACCGCGACGTCCCTTGGCTCGAACTTGAAGCCGACGGGCGGCGGGGCTTCCGATTGGGCTGTGGTCGTCATCGCCGATCACCCCGCATGCCGCTTGAGGAAGGCCAGGAGCGCGTCATTGAACCCCTTCGGGTCCTCCAGGTTCGCCAGATGCCGGGCGACCGGCAGAATGACGAGCTCGGCGCCCGGTATGCCCTTCGCCATGATTTCCGACATGGCGACCGGCGTGCCCGGATCGTCCTCGCCGACGATCACCAGGGTCGGCGCTTTGATCGCGCCAAGGCGAGGCGTGACGTTCAGTTGGGCGATGGCCGCGCCGCAGCCGCAATAGCCCTCGACCGGCGTCTTCCGGATCATGTCGCGCACAGGATCGACAATCGCCGCGGCGGACTTCACGAAGCCCGGCGAGAACCAGCGGTCGATAGTGGCCTCCACGCCGGCCGCCATGCCGTTCTTGCGCGCGCCCGCAATCCGCTCCGCCCAGCCCGCGACCGCTTCCGGCGGATAGCCCGATGAGGTATCGGCCAAGGTCAGCGTCTGCAGGCGCTCCGGCGCCGCGAGCGCGACTGTCTGCCCGATCATGCCGCCCATGGAGAGGCCGACCCAATGGACCTTGCCCAGGCCAAGCGCGTCCATCAGCGCCACGGCATCCTTGCCCAACATGTCCAGGCTGTAGGGCCCGACCGGCGCATCCGTGCCGCCATGGCCGCGGGTATCGTAGCGAATGACGCGATAGTCGCCTTTGAGCGCTTCGGCCTGAGGCGCCCACATCGCGAGTTCGGCGCTCAATGAGTGGCTCATCATGACGACGGGCGCGTCTTTCGGGCCTTCGTCGCTGTAGCGCATGGCGATGCCGTTGGCTTGGATTGTCGCTGTCTTGGCCATGGCGGTTCTCGTTTCCCCCTATATGAAATTCGACGCAGTTTCCCGCTTAATGCACGCTATGGCCAGAGGGCGCCGGCGCCGTGCGTGGCGGGGCGACCGGCGTCGGACCGGCGTGATGATGCACAAGCCGCCACTGCCCGCCTTCCTTGACCAGGATATTCGTCGCGAGCAGCGTCGCGCCGCGCTCGCTGCCGAAACGCTCGTAGCAGGTGACGAAGGCGCTTTCCCCCAGAAGGTGCGCCTGAGGCTGCTGACAGGTAATTTCCGGGCGGTCGGGGGAGCCCAGGATGCTGGCCCAGCTCTCCAGCACCGTTGCGCGGCCGACCAGCAGCGGAGCGCCTGGATGGGCGCAGGCGACCGGCGCCGCTTCGGCCCACGCCGCCGCCATTGCGGCCATGTCGCCCGCCTTGAACGCATCGTAGAATGCCTGGTTCGCGGCCAATACCGCGGCGGCTTCCATGCTCATCGGCGGCTCTCCCATTGTTCCTTATCGGTCGTTCTCGACGCGCCCGCCCGCCCGGGCCAACAGCGCCGCGCGGTCCAACTTAAAATCGCTCGCGCGCCATTCGGCCTCAAGCTCCGCCAGCAGGGTTCCGACCGCCGGACCCGGCGCCACGCCGAGGGCGACGATATCCCCGCCGCTAAGCGGCATCGCCAGGGGCGTCCAGGCCGCAGCCGCCGCCAGACGGGGCGCCAGCACCTCCGTCTCCCCGACGCTCGCCGCCAGGAGCGCGCGGCGACGAAAGCATTCAGCCCCGTCCCGATGCAGCGCCTGGCGCCAATCGGCTGCGGTCCTGCCGAGCGTCGTCCAGGGCGGCGCCAGGGCCGCCAGGGTTTCGGCTTCGTCGTTCGAAAGGCGCATGCGGCCGGCAAGGCCCCGCCGCCCGTCGGCATCGAGGCCGGCCGCCAGCGCCGCCAGTCGGAGAAGCGGATCGGGCGCCGCTTGCGCAGCCGTCTCGACCACCAGCAAGGCCGCGATATCGCCGTCCCCAAGCCCGACCGCCGCCTGGAGCGTCCCGGTCGCCGCCATGGCCTCAAGGACGACGCCAGGGTCCGGCGCCGCCAGGAGGCGCAGGATCTCGGCGCGCACACGCTCGCCGGAAATCCGATGCAGGCCGTCCCGCCCGCGTGCGATGGCGGCCAATCCGCCCGCGTCCGGCGCGCCCCTGCCATACCAGGCGTGAAACCGGAAAAACCTGAGAATACGGAGATAATCCTCCGCGACGCGCTGATCGGCCGCCCCGACGAAACGCACCCGGCCAGCCGCGAGATCGTCCTGGCCGCCGAAATAATCGAACACCTGCCCTCCTGGGTCCATCGACATGGCGTTGATCGTGAAATCGCGCCGTGCGGCGTCCGCTCGCCAATCGTCGGTGAACGCGACGACCGCGTGGCGCCCGTCGGTCGCCACATCCTCGCGGAGCGCAGTGATCTCGAACGGCCTCCCCTCCGAAATCGCCGTCACCGTGCCGTGGGCCAGACCGGTCGGCACGACCTTCAGGCCTGCCGCCGCCAGCCGGCGCATGGTCTCCACGGGCGAAAGCTGGGTCGCCAGATCGATATCGGCCACAGGGCGGCGCGCCAGACAGTCGCGCACCGCGCCGCCGACAAAGCGCGTCGCCGCGCTGCCGGCGCCGACCGCCAGGGCATCCAGAACCGCCACGACCGCCGGCGCCGTTCGCCAGGCCGCATCTGAGGCGGTCGCAGGCATCATTTCGTGGCTGGGTCGTTCGGGACATAGTGCTCCGGAACCAGAACGCCATCCTGATAGCGCGCCGGCACATATTGCGCGTCCGGCGCGGCGCCGGAGAACGCTGTCCACAACCCGAGCACAGCCGCCGCCAGCAACACGCCGCCGCCCGCCAGCCAGATCCACGGCGCATCCTTGGCCGCCACCACCGGCCGCGTGCCGCCCCAATACTTGATCATCAGATACAATATTGTCGGCGCTAGCAGCGGCAGAATAATCGCCAGAGCATTCCTCATGAGCGTTCCGTCTTTCCCTCAAGCATGTCAGCAAGATTGACCAGCATTCCCGCCGTCGCCCCCCAGATACGTCGGCCTTCATAGGGCATGACATAGAACCAGCGCTTGACCCCGTCGCGCATGGCGGCCTCCTTTACATGATTGTTCCGGTCCAACAGGAATGCGAGCGGCGTTTCAAAGACTTCATCCACCTCGAAGCGGTCGATCGTCAGGTCGAACGGCGGCTCCACCCAACCGACCACCGGCGTCACGCCATAGGCCGTCGACGTTTCATACATCGACAGTCGGCCGAGCAATTTGATATGCCGCCGGTGCAAGCCGATTTCCTCTTCCGTCTCCCTGAGCGCGGTCTCGACGTGATGGGGATCGCCCGCCTCGACGCCGCCGCCGGGAAAGCTGATCTGGCCGGCATGCTTCTTCAGATGCGCGGTCCGTTGCGTCAGCAGAACCGTCGGCCCGGTCGGCCGATTGACGATCGGCACCAGCACCGCCGCTGGCTTCAGCGTCCGGGCGGTGACGCCGGGCAGCCGGGTCCCGTCGGGCCGGAGATCGAAGTCGCTCCGCAGCGGCCGCTCCGCCAGGCCGGTTGTCGCGAGGACGTCGTCGAGCGACTTCAAGCGCTGGCTGATCAGGTCTGGCGTCATGCTTCTTCCATCGGCCCGAGATCGTGCGCCGCCCCGGCGCTCCAGACGACCATACGCCCTTTCGTCGGCGCTTCCTCCGCCAATTCCGCCAATTCGTAATAGACCGTCCGCGCCAGCAATGCTTCAAGACGGTCCCGCACCAGAACATAGGGCCGGGGTTCGGCGGTCTCGGGGTCGAAGGCGACGCGGAGCGGATGCGCCGCATCCAGCGTCGTCACCTGATCCAGCGTGTCCCGGAACCTGATAACGCGGTTGTGATCGGCGCCTTCGACCTCCATCGCGACCGCGACGAAGGGGGCGTCGGCGACATCGACCCGGCCGCGCTCGACAGGCGTTTCCAGCCAATAGTCGCCTGCCTCGTCGCGTTTCAGGACCGTTGCGAACAGCTTCGCCAGCGCCACACGGGGGAACGGCGTGCCGCCATGATGCCAAAGGCCCGCGGCGTCGATGCTGATGCCGTAATGGCCCATATCGTGCTGAACCCGGGGCGGCCGACCGTCGCCGTCGGCGCGCCTGGCGGCTGCGGCGGCGATGCGGTCAAGTTCTTTATCGTCATCTGTCATCGTCGTGAAAATGCCATATCTTCGTCGAAAGTTATGCACGGAACCGTCAATCACGGCCCCTGTGAGACCGCGCCAAATGGCGCGACACGCCCTATACTATGTCGAACGCGGCGCGCCGCCATCATCTGCCGGCGCAGCCAGGCTTCTGGAAGGTGAGCGAACACATGGATGACATCTTGGCGAGCGGCGTCACGCCCATGGACTTCGAGCAGGCGGGCGCGCGCCTGCAGGATGCGCGCGACGCCATCGGCCAGGTCTTCATCGGCCAGGAGAAAGTCGTCGAGGAAGTCCTGGCGACGCTGTTGGCCGGCGGCCATGGCTTGATCGTCGGCGTGCCCGGCCTCGGCAAGACCCTACTGGTCGAGACCGTCGCCACCGTCTTCGGCCTGTCCACCCGCCGCATCCAGTTCACGCCCGACCTCATGCCCGCCGACATTTTGGGATCGGAAGTCCTGGAGGAGGACGCGAGCGGCAAGCGCGCTTTCCGCTTCCTGGAAGGGCCGGTCTTCTGCCAGTTGCTGATGGCGGACGAAATCAACCGCGCCAGCCCCCGCACCCAATCGGCGCTGCTGCAGGCGATGCAGGAACGGCAAGTGGCTGTCGGCGGCCTGAACCGCGATCTGCCGAAACCGTTTCATGTGCTCGCCACCCAGAACCCGATCGAGCAGGAAGGCGCATATCCCCTGCCGGAAGCGCAGTTGGACCGTTTCCTGATGGAAATCCGCGTCGATTTTCCCACCCTCGATACCGAACGCCGGATCCTCGCGGCCACGACCGGCGCCCGCGCCGCCGCTGCTTCCGCCGCTCTCACCGCCGCTGAATTGATGCAGGCGCAGGCGTCCGTCCGCGCCATGCCGATCGGCGAGGCGGTGATTGAGGGCATCCTGCGCATGGTCCGCGCCGCACGGCCGGGCGCTGCCGACAGCCCGCTGCCTGCCGGCGCGGTCGCCTGGGGCCCCGGCCCGCGCGCCAGTCAGGCGCTGGCGCTCGCCGCCCGCGCCCGCGCCTTGCTCGACGGCCGCCTGGCGCCGTCGCTGGACGACGTCATCGATCTGGCGCCCGCCGTGCTGCGCCACCGCATGGCTCTGAGTTATGCCGCGGAGATCGATCAGGGCCTGAATATCGATACGGCCATTTCCCGTCTCG